>OCZT010006231.1_pt1 | contig 11815 bp, 7 predicted proteins | sample 1539031 | NCBI WGS metagenome assembly OCZT01 (sample SAMEA3539308, study PRJEB22396) | soil metagenome | biome: tundra; feature: field; material: soil | place: USA | collected 2010-05 | depth 0.15 m
TAGAAGATCGCGCTCGCGTTCTCCATGCCGCCGAACCGCGTGCTGCTCTGCAGGTGCGCCAGTTTCTCGTACGGAAACGGCGCGACGAGATGCGAGAAGAAGTCGACGATGTCTCCCGCGTATCTGAAGTCGCCTGGCATCGAGCGCTGCTGCTCGGGCGACACGTACACCATCTGGCTCACGCACCCGCCGTCGCGCGCCAGGCCGCACGCCGAGTTGCCAAGGTCGTATCGCACGAGCGGCGCCGCCGCAATCGTCATCAGGTAGACGGGAATCGGATGCGATTCGCGCCAGCGTGTGAGCATGCGCGGCGCGTCGTCGCCGGAAGTCGCCCCCGGCCGTGGCGCGGGCGGAATCGCCGTCTCCTCGATCAGTCTGCCGTTGGCGACCACCTTGCGGTCGGATGGCGCGCGCACATTCCACGTGACGGTCGCCTTGTCGCGCGGATGGTCGATGGACGGAATCCAGTGGCGTGCGCGGTTCGGCCAGTTGTCGCCGAACGCCATCCAGCGACCGGCGCTGTCCGTCCCGACGATCAGGCCGTCGCGAACGGCGCCCGCGTATTCGACGACGACGCGCAGGGTGTCTCCGCGTGAACCTCTCACGGGAATCCTCACGTGCGCGGCATCCTGGGTGAACGCGGCCGGCTTGCCGGCGAGCGTCACGTGGTTGACCGAGAGATCGAGCAGGTCGAGGATGAGCGTGTCGGCGGGCGCGAGTCGCACGACAGTCAATTCGGCTCGGCCAGTGATGACCTTTCCCGTCACCGGCAGGTCGAGCGTGAGGTCGTAATTGGAGACGTGGAACGCGGCCTGCTGGGCGCCAACCGGCGCGATTGCAATGACGAGGGCCAGGCACAAGGCGTGACGCATGAGGGCAATCTAGTACGCCGGATAATCCGGGACGGCGTTAACCCGTTCTTAGTTGGTTGGTTAATCGGTTAACGAATTCGCCCTGATCGCAAGCATCCTCGAACGGCTCGATGTCAGGGCCATTAACCTCTGTTAACCAACCAACAAGAAACGGGTTAACTCGTTGTTGTCTTCTACCTGCCGAACAGCTTGCCGAGCCCCCCGCCCCCCGACGCACTCCCGTCCGCCGACGCGCGCAGCGCCTCCGCGAACTCCGGCGCCGTCGCGTACCGGTCGTCCGGGCTTCGGCTCATACCCTTGAGCAGGACCGCCTCCATCGCCTCGGAGTATCCCATCCCGTCACGACGCTTCCGCAGCGGAATCGGATCGTTGCGCAGCCGCGCAATCATCATCTCCTGCTGCGTTCGTCCCTCGAACGGGAGCATTCCCGTGAGCATTTCGTAGGTCAACAACGCCAGAGAATACACATCGGTGCGCGGGTCGAGCGGCTTGCCGCGCAGCTGTTCCGGGCTCATGAACTCCGGCGTCCCGAGTATGATGCCGGTGGCCGTCAACTTCTCCAGCTCGCCGCCCGCCCGGCGTTCCTTCGCGAGCCCGAAGTCCATCACCACGGCGTACTCCGTCCCGTCGGGTCTCCGGCAGATCATGACGTTCTCGGGCTTGAGATCGCGGTGGATGATCTTGAGCCCGTGCGCGACGTGCAGGCCGGCGGCGATCTCCGAGACGAAGTGCACCGTCATGCCAACCGGGATGACGCCCAGGCGGTTGTTCCGCTCGGCCAGGATCTCTCCCTCGACGAACGGCATCACGACGTACACGAGCCCGTCCTCGGTCTCGCCCATCCGCACGATGTGGCACACGTTCGGATGCGCCAGGCGCAGCCCCATCGCGGCCTCGCGCCGGAGCCGTGCCATCGCGTTCTCGTCCCTGGAGAGATCCGGGGAGAGGATCTTGATTGCGTTGCGCTCGTTCGTGGACACGTCGTGGGCGAGGTACACGTACGACATGCCGCCCTCGCCGACCTTCTTGACGATGGCGTAGCGCCCGTCGAGCACCTGCCCGGCGAGGTTCGCGTGGTTCACGACCTTTTTCATGGCGGCGTCGGGCGTTTTGGGCCGCTGGGATGTCGTTCGCGCCGGGCCTGATTCGACCGGTATCAGTCGTTCGCCGTCCTTCGTGCAGAACCTGGCGTCAGCAGGGTAGGTCGTGCCACACGCCGGGCAGCGTGCGCTCACGTGCACACTTTGTTCCGGCCCGCGATCTTGGCGCGATAGAGCGCCTCGTCCGCCCGGGCAAAGAAATCGTCCACGCCGGCGATGTCGGGCGCCGGGTAACTCGCCAGCCCGATGCTCGCGGTCAGCCGCACGCCGCCCTGTGCGGACGTGAACACCGTCCGCTCCACGAGCTCCCGCGTGCGCTCGGCGAATTTCACCGCACCGGTCAGGCGCGTCCCCGGCAGCACGACCACGAACTCCTCTCCGCCGTAGCGCGCGACCAGGTCGATGCTGCGCAGCGACTCGCGGATCAGCGTCGCCACCTCGCGCAGCACGTCGTCGCCGACCAGGTGACCCGCGCTGTCGTTGACGCCCTTGAAGTGATCGAGATCGAGCATCAGCAGCGTGATCACCGTGCCGTAGCGCTTGGCCCGCTCCATTTCGGCCGTCAGCCGGACCGTGAGCGCGCGCCGGTTGAGGACCTGCGTGAGCGGGTCCGTGTGTGCCAGCACTTCGAGGCGAGCGTTGTCCGCTTTTGCCGATTCAATCAGTTGCGCGCGGTGGATTGCCGCGACGGCCGCCTTGATGACCGCGGCGGCGAACTCGACGTCATCGGTCGTCAGCGGCGGCTCGTTGAGCATGCGGCGCAGGAGGAACACGCCGGCTTGCGTCTGCCCGATCGTGAACGGGAGCGCAATCACCGAGCGAACCGGGACGTGCGTGCCATCGGCCTCCCACTCCTTGCGGATTTCGGCGCAGAGCGGGTCGCTCTGCAGGTCCTCCACGAGCACCGGCAGGCCGTGCTCGAGCGCGCGCCCGATCTCCGGATAGCGGTAGAGCTCGATCTCGAAATTGCGGAGCGAGGGATCGTCGAACGCCGTCGCGACGATGCCGACCTTGTCACCCGGTTTCGCGAGAATCACCGAGCAGCGTGAGAGGCTGAGCGCGCGCGCCACGCGTCGTGCGACGATGTGGTAGATCTCGTCGCTCGAGAGATCCCCCGTCACCTCGGCAAGGATGTCCATCACCTTGCGGCGGCTCTCGGCTTCCCCGCGTGCGCGCTGGAGTTCCTCTTCCGCAAAGCGAAGGGCGAGCTGTGCCGTCGCCAGCTCGCGGCGCATGCGAAGCTGCGCGTGCACCCTGGCGACGAGCTCCTTGGGACGGATGGGTTTGCCGATGAAATCGGCCGCGCCGGACCCGATCGTCGTCTCCGCCATGTCCTCCGGTGGCAGCGACGAGACCATGAACACGGGGACGTCGCGCCAGCGCGCTTCGGACTTGAGCTCCTGGAGGAGCGGCACGCCGTCGGAGCCGTGCATCGACATGTCCAGCAACAGCAGATCCGGAACTGCCTTCTGAAATTCGGCTATCACCGAGTCCCGCATCGTCGCCGACGAGACCTCGAAGCCGGCGTCGCGCAGCACGGAGCTGGCCGACTCGACGAAGCTCGCGTCGCCGTCCGCGACGAGAATGCGGCCACCGGTCATGCGGCACTCCCCAGCAGCGCCAGCAGTCCGTCCCATTCCACATTGCCCCCCGAGAGCACGCACACCGTGCGCCGAACCGGCTGCACGACGCCCTCGAGCAGCGCGGCGACCGTGATCGCCCCGCTCGGCTCGGCGACCAGCTTGTGCCGATCGAGCAGGAAGCGCATGGCGCGCGGCAACGCCGCGTCGCTGACCGTGACGACGTCGTCGAGAAACGCGTGGTGATGCGCGAAGTTCAGCTCGCCAATTCGAACCGCCAGGAGTCCATCGGCGAGGCCGCCCGGGTTCGATGCGATCGTCACGGGGGCGCCGGCTTCGCGCGCCCGCGTGAGCTTCGGCGATCCCGCCGGCTCCACCCCGATCACGCGCGCGGCCGGTGCGAGCCGCTTGACCGCGGCGGCGACACCGGCGCTCAACCCTCCGCCTCCGACCGGCACCAGCACCAGCTCCACCGCCGGCAGGTCCTGCGCAATCTCGAGCCCGACCGTACCCTGCCCCGCGATGATCGTCGGATCGTCGAACGGCGGCACCAGGATCGCGCCGTCGCGCTCGCAGATCTCCATCGCTTTCGCCATGCGCTCGGCGGTCGTCGTTCCCTCGAGAATGACGCGCGCGCCGAGGCGTTCGGCGCCTTCACGCTTCGCGCGAGGCGCGGTCGTCGGCATCACGACGGTCGAGCGCGCTCCAAAAAGTCTTGCCGCAAGGGCGACGGCCTGCCCGTGATTTCCCGAGGACGGCGCGACGAGTCCGTGTCCGCGCTGCTCCGGCGTGAGCTTGGAGACGAACCAGTACGCGCCGCGAAACTTGAATGCGCCGCCACGCTGCAGCATCTCGGGCTTGAGGAACACCGGCACGCCGAACCGCGCCTCGAGAGCCTCCGACGGGAGCAACGGCGTGCGCACCGCAACTCCGCGCAGTGTCGCAGCCGCGTCGCGGAAGTCGTCGAGCGAAACCAGAGTGAGTGCAGCAGTCGAGATGGCGTTCGGCATCGGGCCGGGAGGCTCCATCAGGTGTGGGGCGAAAACCTCAGGGTGCAAACGGTTCCCGGCGGGTGCTTAACGTACCACCTGCCCGGAATCGGGTAAAGGATACGAGTACCTGCAAGAGCGAGGCCAATGACGACGGGAGGAGCCGAGGCGCGCCGACGAGCTGTTCGGCCCCTAGGCAACGAGGCAAGCCGTTCGACGGATTCTTCATGGGCTGACCGGCCGGCGTCTTACCTTGCGCCGCTCAACGCGAATTGCCTCGGGACGCGGCCGGGAAGCACTGCGCAAGCGAAGCGGCGGCGCGACCGCAGGGGCCGCCGCCGGGCACACACCGCGCGCTCATCTCAGTGATCTGGGACACGTCATCAGGGGATCGGCTGAAGGCGCGCCGTAGGACGAGACCACGAGGTCTGCCCTCCCCTCGCCCACGACCAGCACGAACAGGTTCGAGTACTGCGTGTCGCAGATGTCGGGGAGCTTCGGACCGCCGAGAGCCGCGATGATCGCGGGAATCGTGTTGCTGTGCCCCACGACCAGCACCGCCTGACCCGCGTGCGCGCGCACCGCGTCCGCCACTGCCTTCGCATGCGCATCGCGGGCGTCGGTGTGCACGATCTCGGGCGTCAGGCGCCGCGCTTCAGCAAGGGGCCGCACCGTTTCGCGCGTGCGCAAGAGTTCGGTCGTGATCACCGCCTCCACGCGCGTGTTCGCCAACACCCCGACGAGCGCCTGCGCGCGCGCCAACCCGGCTTCGGTGAGCGAAGGATCGGCGGCGGGCTCCGCTGCTTTCTCCGCATGGCGCACGAGGATGACGAGGGTCGTCTTCGACTGCGCGAATGCATCGGCGCCGGCGAGGATGATGCAGGCCAGGACAAGGAAGAAGCGTCTCGTCATCACACTCGAATCCGTGGAAGGGAACGACGGCCGGAGTCCGGCGCTTTCGGAGCCGCTGCCTCGCGGGTAGTTTCGCGGACACGCCGCAACTGGAGCACCGGAGATGAGCTCACGTCGGATACTGTTGCCTCTTTTTCTGCTTTTCGCCAGCGGGCAGGGCGACCTCGCGGCGCAGGCCCGGCGGCCGTCACCACCAGCGCCGAAGGGAATTCGCGTGGAGGACCTCACGTGGCTCGAGGCGGCGCGCGTTCTCGACACGGGCACGGTGGTCGTGATTCCGCTCGGCGCCGAAGCCAAGGAGCACGGCCCGCAGCTTCGGCTCAAGAACGACTTCGTGCTGGCCGCGTACTACGCGCCCAGGATTCTGGACGCATCGAAAGTGGTCGTGTACCCGACGGTGAATTACGGGTTCTATCCGGCGTTCGTGGAGTATCCCGGATCCACGACGCTGCGGTTGGAGACCGCGCGCGACATGATCGTGGACATCATCCGCACGATCGCGCGGCACGGCCCCAGGCGATTCTACGTGCTGAACACCGGTGTCTCGACGATCCGCGCGCTGACGCCCGCTCGCGATTCGCTCGCGGCGAGCGGCATCGTGATGACTTTCACCGACATCCTGAAGGTCGGGAAGTCTGCGGAGGACCGGATCCGCCGCCAGGAGGGCGGGACGCACGCCGACGAACTCGAGACGTCGATGATGCTGTACATGCATCCCGAGTTCGTCGACATGTCGAAGGCGGTGAAGGACTACCATCCTGGAGCCGGCGGACTCACACGGGACTCGGCGGCGGCCGTTCGCGATGGCAAGGTCTGGTCGCGCACCGGCGTGTTTGGCGACGCGACCCTCGCCACGCGCGAGAAGGGACGGATTCTGGTCGAGGCGCAGGTGAAGGACATGCTGGCCGAGATCGAGGCGCTGCGGCGGATCGCGATACGATAGGTCAGTGGGGAGAGGGGAGATGGGAGCGGCGAGATTCGACCCGATGCGGGATGCGGGGTCGGGATTCGAAATGCGGGAAAGGGCGATGCGGGATGCGGGAAACGGCCAGGCAGTACTCGCATCCCGCATCGCCCTTTCCCGCATTTCGAATCCCGACCCCGCATCCCGCATCGTAGCACCGTCACATCTCGCCTTCGCCTTCAAGGTCTTGCGATCGCGCTCCAGATCAGCGGCTGTGTCGCCATCGACTGCCCGCGATACTGAGGACGGAATCCGTAGAGCACGGCGTGTCCCTTGCCTAGAGTGACGTCCACGAGCGCCGCCTTGCCGCTCAGTTTCGAACCGCCTAGCAGCCAGCCTGAGAGCAGCACGTCACCTGCGGCCGGATACGTGGCGACAGCCGAGGCGCGGGTGGTGTCCGTGATCTCGAACGCCGGTCCGTTCTCGAACCAGACCGCCGACACGGGAGCGGTCATCCTTGCCGCGATCGGGTGGTCGTGCTTGACGTCCACGGCGAGGATCGAGCCGGGCGCGTAGAAGTCCGTGTTACGCACCCCCGCAAGCACGTTCTTCACCGGCAACCTGAGCGCGTCGATCGCATAGTTGCTCGCCTCGTTGAACGCGAGCAGCGTCCCGCCGTTCTCGACGAATGCAGAGAGCGCCGCGGCGCCCGCCACGCCAAGCCCTCCCAGAAGCGAATCGGGATAGCTCTGCCTGGGACCGCCCGCGATCTGCGGCGCGTTCTGGTCGGGGAGGATGATCACGTCGAACCGCGCGTTGAGATTTCCCGCGCGCACCTCCTTGTCGACGATCGAGGTGAACGGAACGCGGTTCACGTCGAACATCCAGCGCGTCCAGCCCTCGTCCATCGGCGCACCGTAGCTCCGATAGATCCCCACGCGCCGAGCCGACCGGTCGCTCATGCCCGGGACCGTGAACTTCGGCTCCTCCATCGGCACGATCGGGGCCGCGCTCGCGACCGGCGCCACGGCGACGCTCGCGATCTCCACCCCGAACAGCAGCGGCAGGGTCTGCGCGGTGACGTCGTACGGACGGACAGGAGGACCGCCGGGATACTCGTGCAGGTTCGGATACTTCTGTCGCTCGAGCATCGACTTCGCGTACCCGCCCATGGGCTGCGACGTGAGCACCACGTACGAGCCGGAGGGATAGGTCGTGCCGTTCGCGCTCACCGGCGTGGTGCTCGACCGCACTTCCACCTGCCCGTGCTGCAGCGTCCAGATCAGCCGCTGCACGGCCTGCGTGTCGCGCTGCGCGCGCGGAATCACGAATGCCGCCGGCACCGAGTCGTGCGTCCACGGGTGATCGACCGCAAGCGCCCGGTCGCCGAGCGCAGCGTAGCTCTCAAGCCAGGCACGCCGGTCGCGTGCGGCCTGGTTGAGCATGGCCCATGTGGCGCTGACCTGGTACGCGACGATGTCGCCGTAGCTCCAGCGGCCGCCGGGCCAGAGCGCCGGAAAATTCCAGCTCGCGGTCTTCGCCTCGTAGCCGCGCGCGGCACCGAGCGAGGTGAACGGCAGCTCGAGCGGCGTCGCGAGCGCCGCGCTCGCCGTCTCGGTGAGGATCCGCACGCCGCGATGGTACAGCGAGTACTGCCGCGCCGGCGACCATTCGTCGTACGCTGCGTTGTAGGCGATTCCGGTCTTTCCTTCGGCCATCATGCGCCAGCCCATCGCCGTGCCCAGCGCGTTCGTTCCGGCGGTGAGGATCGGGTCGATGTTCGGATCCACCGGATCCATGTACGGCGGGAGGAAGATCCGTCCGGCGTTCGAACCCTGCTGGTGGATGTCGTTGACGATCTCGGGATCCCATGGCGTGTAGAGCGAGTCCACCGTGTATCGCGTCTCGGGCTGCGTGAAGGCGTACCAGTCGCGGTTGTCGTCGTGGCCGGTGTAGTGGTGGTAGAGCTCGGGCGGCGACGTGCCCTCCGCCTTGGTGCCGAGCGTGGACCGGTACCAGTCGCCCACGATGTCCACGCCGTCGGGATTCTGCGACGGCACGAGGATGATGATGGTGTTCGCGAGGATCGCGCGCGCCTCCGGCGTGTCGCCGCGGGCGAGACGGTCGGTGATGACGAGCGGCGTCGTGAATCCGCCGACCTCCGTCGAGTGGATCGCGGACGTGATCAGGATGACGTTCTTCCCCGTCGCGAGCAGCGGCTCGAGTTCCTCGGGCCCGCGCAGCCGCGGGTTCATGAGCTTGCGCTGGATCATCTGGTAGCGCGGCAGCTGTTTCAGCGTCGCCGAATCGGCGATGAACACGGCGAGGAACGGGCGGCCGAGCGTCGTCGGTCCGAGGGTGTGCACCTGGACGCGCGGGCTCGTCTTTTCCACGGCGTGGAAATAGTCGGTGATCTCTTTCCAGGTGGGGAGTTTTCGGTCGGCACCGGGTTCGTAGCCGAGGATCGAGGCGGGGGTGGGGACGGCGGAGGCGGGTGCCGCGGGGGCCGCGGGCTTCTGGGCAGCGAGCGGGGTTCCGATGATCGCCGCGATCGCGAAATACTCGATGTATCTCATGAGCGGAAATCTACGAAGACCCACAGCCATGAGCGACGAGCATCATGGCTGTGAGCTGTTGGCCGCTGTTAGCTCCGAGAAAAGGCGACGGGACCGGTCGGTGCGCCATTCCGCACTCGACCGGTCCCGTCGCCGTTGTCTCGAAGCTCCTGATCTGGAGGCTAAGAGCTCAGAGCTTTGATGCTCACGGCTCTTGAGCTGTCAGCCGTAGTTGGCAGTTACTCCTCTTCCGTCAGCTCCAGCTGAATCTCCGGCCCCGAATCATCGCCGAGGTCCTCGCCCCCCTCCACCTCGCCGTTCTCTTCCGGCACCACGCGAGCGACCGCCGTGACGAGATCGCCCATGTCGAGATTCATGAGCTTCACCCCCTGCGTGTTGCGGCCGGCCACCCGCACATCCCTCACCGGCGAACGGATGATCTGCCCGCCGCGCGTGATGAGCATGATCTCGTCCTCGGGCAGCACTTCCATCAGCGCGACGACGTCGCCCGTCCTCTCGGTGCGGTTGACGGTCTTGATCCCCTTGCCGCCGCGCTTCTGCACCCGGTAGTCGTCGATCTGCGAACACTTTCCGAGCGCCCGATCCGTGACGACCATGAGCGTCGCCTCGCGCTTGATCACGACCATGCCGATCACGGCGTCGCCTTCGGCGAGCTCGATGCCTTTCACGCCGGTCGTGTCGCGGCCCATCGGGCGCGCGTCCTGCTCGTGGAAACGGACCGAAAGGCCGTGGCGCGACGCGATGACGATGTCGTTCGTGCCGCTCGTCACCTGCACGTTGATGAGCGCGTCGCCCTCCTCGATCTTGATCCCCTTCACACCCGTCACGCGGACGTTCGAATACTCGGACAGCGCCGTCTTCTTCACCGTGCCGTTCCGCGTGCAGAACAGCAGGTACTCGTCGTCGGTGAACTTCTTGACCGGGACCATCGCCGCGATGGTGGTGTCGGGCGCGACGTTGATCAGGTTCACGATCGGCTTGCCCTTGGTGGCGCGCCCCAGCAGCGGGACTTCGTGGACCTTGAGCCAGAAGCAGCGGCCGTCCTGCGTGAAGACCAGGATGTAGTCGTGCGTCGAGGCCACGAACAGGTGCTCGATGAAATCCTCGGCCTTGAGATCCGAGCCCTGCAGTCCCTTGCCGCCGCGCCGCTGCTTGCGGTACGTCGTGATCGACGTGCGCTTGATGTAGCCCGAGTGCGAGATGGTGACGACCATCTCCTCGTCGGCGATCAGGTCCTCGACGGTGAACTCGCCCTCGTCCGCCGTGATGGTGGTGCGGCGCTCGTCGCCGAACGTCGCCACCACGGTCGCGAGCTCGTCCTTCATGAGCTTCATCCGCTTCGGCTTGGAAGCGAGGATGGAGTTCAGTTCCTTGATCAGCGCCTGCACTTCCTTCAGCTCTTCCTCGAGCTTCTCGATCTCGAGGCCCGTGAGCTTGGCGAGGCGCATGTTGAGGATCGCCTCGGCCTGCTTCTCGGAGAGCTTGAAGCGGCGCTGCAGTTCCGTGCTCGCCGTTTCGGTATCGGCGGATCCGCGAATGACCTTGATGACCGCGTCGATGTTGTCGACGGCGATCTTGAGGCCCTCGAGGATGTGTTCGCGTTCCTTCGCCTTGCCGAGATCGAACTCCGTGCGACGCACGATCACGTCGTGACGATGCGCGATGAAGTGCTCGAGCACCTCGCGCACCGGCATGACCTTCGGGACGAGGCGCCGCGTGATCGGGTCGGGCACGAGCGCGAGCATGATCACGCCGAACGTGCTCTGCATCGTGGTGTGCTTGTACAGCTGGTTGAGCACGACGCGCGGGATGGCGTCCCGCTTCAGCTCGATCACCACGCGCATGCCGTCACGGTCCGACTCGTCACGCAGGTCGGAGATCCCCTCGAGCTTCTTGTCGCGCACGAGCTCCGCGATCTGCTCGACGAGCCGCGCCTTGTTAATCTGGTAGGGCAGTTCGGTGACGACGATCTGCGACTTGTTCCCCTTTTCGTTCTCCTCGATGGCGGCGCGCGCGCGCATGACGATCTTCCCGCGCCCGGTCTCGATGTAGTCCTTGATCCCGGCCTTGCCGTAGATGTACGCGCCGGTCGGGAAATCGGGGCCGCTGATGTGTCCGCGGATCGCATCGACGGAGAGCGCCGGGTCGTCGATCAGCGCCGCGATCGCCGCGGCGACCTCGCGCAGGTTGTGCGGCGGGATGTTCGTCGCCATGCCGACCGCGATGCCGCTCGAGCCGTTGACCAGGAGATTCGGCAGGCCGCTCGGCAGCACCGTCGGCTCTTCCAGGCGGTCGTCGAAGTTCGGCGCGAAATCGACGGTGTTCTTGTCGATGTCGCCGAGCATCTCCATCGCGATCCGCGTGAGGCGCGACTCGGTGTACCGGTATGCCGCGGCCGGATCACCGTCGACGGAGCCGAAATTCCCTTGCCCGTCCACCAGCGGATACCGCAGCGAAAAATCCTGCACCATGCGCACGAGGGCGTCGTACACACTCTGGTCGCCGTGCGGGTGGTATTTGCCGAGCACGTCGCCGACGACCGTGGCCGACTTCTTGTAGGGACGTCCCGGCACGAGTCCGAGCTCGTTCATCGCGTAGAGCACGCGCCGGTGAACGGGCTTCAGTCCGTCGCGCACGTCCGGCAGCGCCCGACTGACGATCACGCTCATCGAGTAGTTGATGAACGATTCCCGTATTTCGTCGTCGATCAGACGCGGGAGGATCCGTTCGCGGTTGTTCGGAGCGGTCATCGGGGGCGGTTTATTGGGATTCTGGCCGCGGAATCAGCACGCTGAAAGTTAGCGCGCGTACCTCCGATTTTCAACGAAATTTCACTCGAAAAACGCAGTGAAAAACGGAGATCCTCAGCGCGTCTCCGCGTG
>OCZT010006232.1_pt1 | contig 11815 bp, 3 predicted proteins | sample 1539031 | NCBI WGS metagenome assembly OCZT01 (sample SAMEA3539308, study PRJEB22396) | soil metagenome | biome: tundra; feature: field; material: soil | place: USA | collected 2010-05 | depth 0.15 m
TGTCCAGTCGTCCAGGGACGGAATTTTCATATCTACCACTTCGGGTTTGCTGCCTGGTCCAATCCCGACTCCGTGAAAATCCCAGCCCTTCTGCCCCAGGGCTATCTGGCTTTCCGGCTGCGCAGCGGCGGATATCTCCACCGGCTTCCCCGTTGGCGTTCCATCCGGATCAAATACCAAAAGCACCGATCCGTAGGGATCAACATCGACCGGCACTCGAACTTTGCTTCCACTCCTGTCAAAATGCGCAATCGGATGAGTATCGCCGGTCCAGGGGTTCCAGATCTCTGGCGTGCCAGCGGCGTGGAACTCAAGGATGGTCTGCTTCGCACTCTCCCCGGCGTTGCGCAGGAAGAAGCAGTCAAGCTTGCCGATGCGCTTCTCAATGAATGACAATGGCCGGCCATCGAAATGAAGGTTTGGTGGAACGGATGCATCCAGAATCTTTGCAACCCCTTTGGCATCCGGCACAACATGGACATTGCCGTTCGTCAGAACATTCTGGAGCGGATTTGGACCGGGTTTCTCGGACAGTTGTCCGTCCACGGCGTTTGGTTCTGTTGGCGGGACGTTGCCCATGAACACAATGGGGAGCCCCTGCCCGGCGAACTCCGCCAACTGGTTGGCAAGTTCGACGGAGAGGCTCTCCTGCTGCGGAAGTACCAGGACGCTGAACTCTGCTCCTCCGGGCGAAATCAGTTTGTCGTTCTCCACCTTCGATTTCAAGATCGTGTAGGCATCGATGTGGTCGTAGTTATATCCAGCATCCATGAGCCGGGTACCGACCTCCGGCTCCGGAGGCGGGGGCTCGATCGCATCGGAGGCCAGCATGGCGCGATAGATCGCTACTGGCGCCACGGTGGTTCCTGTCTGCGATATGTATTGCAGACGGGTGATGTATTGGTTCAGCTGAGGCAGATATGGCGTGAATGGATTCGTCTCGTTCATGTCGGACGAGAACGCTCCCTCGAGCGCAAACGGATGCCATCCGGGGAACGGGCGGTCCATATATTTGTAGGGATAACCGTGATAAATAACCTCGTTGATCCCGGCTGTGAGCAGTTCGTCAGCGAAGCGTTTGATCTTCTCTGGAGTCGTCTGGTATGCCTTGCCGTGCCAGACAAAACTTTCGCTCCCTACAACCTTTCGCCCGTACAAGTCGGCTCCCGAAGACGCCAGCTTGAGAAAATCATAGCGGCCATTGTCCAGAAGGTCCTCGGTCTCCGGTATGTCGGAAGCGCCATAGACCCTGAGCACGTCGGTCGGTGATCCGTGTGCCTGCACACGTGCTTGAATATTGTGCGCCGCGGCCCACTCATTGAAGGGTGTGTAAAAATTTTCGATCATCACATCGGAGACTGTCTGCCAGTAATCACGGCGGACGCGATCGCCGATTCCCTCGATGTCGTAAAGTGGCAGTCCCGCGAGTGTGCCGCCATATGGCACTTCAGTACCTGGGACCTTGAGAATGGGTAAATAAGGTGTCAGGTCATATCCCCGGCGCTGGCGAAACTCATCGATAAAGTGATCGCTCCAATATAGATAGGCCTGGACCTCAAGGCTGTCACAGAAGATGGCCCGCAAGCCATGGCCAAAATACTGGCGGTCATACTGATAGGCCGTGCCCCCGACGCGCTCGGCGTACAAATCAAATGCATGTTTGTTCATATGGTCCAGAACAAACTGCGGCCCAGTCCCGGCAGCACCGCCGATTTGTTGCCCGGTGGGTATTTGTTTGAAGGCAAATAGTTGCCAGGTGCCTGGGGGCACATCCCAGTCCAGCGTGTCATCGGGCAGCATCTGCCCTGTAAGCACTATCGAAGTACCCGGATCGAGCTTGCCTGTAGTCTTGACTACCGGAGCCGGTTCCGTAGGTTCACTGGGATAACTCTGTTCTGTGTCTCCGCGAACCGCAACCACGGCCACGAGCTTATCTTTTTGCTTGAATTCGTCCAGCCAGCCCGCCGGCAGATTTGCATCCTTTGTGATTCTTGCGGGCAGAGGGGGCATCACGATCTTCTGATGAAAGTGAACGGGCCCTTGAATGGTCTGGTGCGCCGACCGCAATTCCAACGAAGCCGTTGCAGGAGTAACGGCTCCTGCTCCTCCAAAGGGCCAGGCCGAGCCAAGGGTATAGTCCAGCCACATTCCTTTCGTGCTCGCCTCATCGAGTGCGGCATGCATATGAGCAAAAAATGTCGGGGTCAAATAATCGTCAACGCGCTTTCGAGTAGCCTCAGGCATTTTTTGGGGATCGAGCCCGATTGTAAAAGGCTGAATTTCCGCGCCGCCAAAATTCGCCTGATCGAGCAGATTTACTTCCCGGCGCAATTCTGCATCGGTTACATCGCCGCCCGGCCACCACCAACGCACCATAGGACGGTACTGCTTCGCGGGGTTCTGGAACTGCTGGGCAACGGTGTCAACAGTCTGCGCCGATAAGGGTGCACTGGCCACCGCACAGAGCAAACAAATTGCGACAAGCTTCATATTCTGGCTCCTTCTTGATAGCTGCTTGGATGAGGGGCTAACGCCCTCTTTGATTTTGCTACGTTTGCGACATAAGGTGGCTCCGGTTGTTCGGACAGTTGTTTGCAATTCCTAACCTAGACAAACGCCGCTGTTCCGGTTTGGCCGCCGGTAGTTCTGCCGGGCGGTTGGAGTTAACCTGATAACCTGATCAGGAATATTGCCGTTTCCCCTTTGGCTTAGCGAATCGGTCGCGACCGACCATCCCAGATTCGATTCAGAGCTCACTTCTTCTGTGCCACCTGCCGTTTGCTGCCATTCTGGATCGGATGCAATGTCAATACCCGATCGATATAAGGAATTACTTGTACCGGACCTTCCATTCCGCAGATGTCGATCGTAGCCAATATATGATGCCAGGTCCCCACTGCGCGCTGATTGGCTTCGGTATTTGTGACTACGATTTTGATTTCGTTCTCGCCTGGTTTGATCAGCTTTGAAATGTCCAGCTGATAAGGCCTCCAAACCAGCGTGCCCGCATGCTCGCCGTTTACAAATACCTCCGCGACCGAACTTACGCGCCCGAGGTCGAGCATGATCCGCTTGTCGCGGAAGCTGTCAGGGAGAGAGAAGGTTTTGGAATAGATTGCAGTCCCAGAGAAATTGGCAAGCCCGGTCTGCGTCCACGGTTTGAGCGAGAAGGGAGTGGCGCCGGTCACGAACTGGACTGGAGAGACCAGCGGATCGTCCTTGGGAGCGATGATGACGAGCGTGTTCTTCTCGTTCAGAAGACTTCTACGGATGTCGATAGGCGCGCCGCCTCTTGAGCTCACATCTTGTCCGTTGAGCAGCATGTGATAGGGACCATGGAGGACAGGTGGCACAAATGCCACGCAACCGGGCGGTACCTCTATCCGATACCAGCGCATTTCGCCTCTTGTTGCACCCGATTCACTCAATGCGTCCGGAGAAGTCCTGGCCACCACTTGAGAAAGAGTAGTTCCATTGTCATCCGCGACGCGGAACGAAAACCCATAGAAGCCGCTGGCTGTGCCTCTGGATTTGCCAACTTTCATCAGGACTTCGTTCCAGCCCTTGTGAAGGTTCACCGGAACACGATCGGCCCAGTTATCGTTGAGTTCGTACCAGAACGGAGTTCGAAGTTGTGCAAATACCTGCTCATGGTTTAGCCAAATGCCAGCCCAGTTATCGGCAGCGACAATGAACTGCGCATCGCGATCACTAGGGGAATACAGGTAGGTGTGGGCATAACTCACGATCCAGCTATTCCCGTCTGTCAACAGCTCAGGATTAAAGTTCACAATGTAGCCAGAGTCCGAGGAGTTACCGCCCTCGGTTTTCATCCAGATGTCCCAGTTGCCCAACGCCAGATAAGGTTCGTTGCCGTTGTAATCTTCCCAACCCACTTTTCCGTTGAGTCCGTCGTACTTTTTGTGGGGATCGAACCCCAGCTCTGGTGGATAGATCTTTGCGAAGCCGTCGTTGTCGGTATTCGGAAAGGGGCCGATCATTTGCCAATGTCGAACCGTATTCTGTTCTTCGTTCAACCACATCTGCGGCCAATCTGCATCGTCGAAATCAGAGGCCGCCCAGCCCTGCCTGCGGCCTTTCGCCTCTGCCCCATCACTCACCCTTGCGTATGGGACTGACACGCGATCGGGCTGTGGGCGAAACTGCCACTTGCCATTCAACATCAAAGGCTGTGCGCCGTCGCTCGATACTTCACCTCTGTACGCCTGTCCGTCGCTGCGAAGCTCTACAAACGTTTCTGATGTCCTAACCGGTCCCGACATGTGAACACTGACTGTCTTGCCTTGACGAGACACGCTATCCAACTTCTCTGTGTTGGTCGCTACCAGGACTGCGTCCTGGGTAGTTCCAGTGAAGGGATGGAACACAACGTAGAACGCATCCCACGAGTCCAGATTGAGACGTACATCCGTTCCGGAATTGCTATTCACATAGAAGAGCGGCTCTTGTGCTCCGGTAAGAACATTCCATTTCTCCGGGATTCCCTTTGTAGCAAAGTGAATCTCGTTCACCCGCTTGCGATCCGTGTCGTTGACGACCCAATAATAGTCCGTCTGCAGCTTGCGGCGATGCTCGAAAAAGAGATGTTGCGCGGGGCCGGACGTGACCTGCACGTCTTTGGACACTTGCTCATCAAGAGTGGCGATCAAGGCATCGACAGAGTCTTCTATATAGAAGGATCCACCAGCTTTCGCTACCATCTGCTCACCTCCGGAAGCCTGCGTGGCTGCGCCGCCGGGGCCGAAGATCGACGCGATCCCTGCCTTGATCACGGAGTCGTTATCGCCAGCTTCTGGAGATGCTGTGGGAAGCAGGCGTATGCCGAAAATGACGCCGCCAGCCTGGTGAAATTCCTGCAGCTTCTTGAGTGTGGTTCGGCTGAGCGTAGTAATAGGAGGAAGAATGATCGCGCGGAATCTCTGAGGACCAATGACCAACTCATTCCCTTCGACACGCGCGCGCTCAATATACTGGTCATCTGCGATATTGTAGTCCCAATGATGATTCGATAACTCCAAAATGATCCGCGTGTAGTAGTCGTTGATCAGAATTGTCTGGTTCTTCCAGGCGGCGGGCTGACCGATTTGCTGGTATTCCGTCTCACCGGAGAACAGTGGACCGGTCTCTGCCCACATCGTTGTAATGGGATAGTAGAGCAATACATTGGTCGCGTGCTGGCTGTCCGCGTTCATGTAGCTTATGCGTCGCGTGTAGTCGGCATAATTGTGAAAATATGGCCAATAAGGCTGGTGAAGCCAGTCGGGCGGATAATTGGCCCGGCTCAGATCATAGTTAAAGGCATGTGGGATGAATAGGTTTACACCCCAGGCGCCAATGCCATTCGTTCCCTTACGAATCGCTTCAAGGTCGAGATAAGAGTCCGTGCCCTGGACACCTTGGTTTTCGCAGGCAAACCGGCGACCTTCAAAGTCAGCCACCGATTGTGCGACCTTGAAGTTCAAAGGCTGGCGACCAAAGTCGACGAGCGAATCTACTCCTACAGGATTGAGCCCTCGTTCCACGGTGAAGAGGTTCCCTTCAAGCGCGGCAGCCCATTCGAGGCTCTCTTCCCACGCGTGCTCCGTGCGACCGATACCCAGGCCTTGTGCGGATTTAGTGATGCCATCCCAGAAAGAGTTACCATACAGATCTGTCACCGTCGCGAGATAGTCGGTACGAACCTTCGTGGTCAGATCGCCGCCGCTGTATATGAGCAGCGGCAGCATCTTGCGCAAATCGTACCCTGAGCGCTCCTGGAATTCGGTGAAAAGCTTCGGAGTCCAGGCGATGCGATATCCGTAATCCCCTTCATGATCGGAAAAGGAATAATGGATGGTGTTTCCAAAATAGGAACCAAAACGGCGGTGATACTCCCCATACACGAGGTCAAAAAAGAGATTGGTAGTGTCTGGATTCATGAGGTCAACGAAGCCGCCGTCGAATCCCATCGCGGGCTTTAAACTAAATTGCACGATGACCCATTGTCCTGCAGGAGCGGACCACTGAATATGCCCGTCCTTCCCATTTGAATCGAGCAGGGTCAGACTCGCAGCGTCGATTTGGCTATTTCCAAACCAGCGGGCCGCAACGACCGCTTGCGAATCCGAATTTACGGGCAGATCGACTACCTTTGGTCCTTCGATGATCTTCGCTTCATAAGCGAGTGTCTTCATGCGAAGGTCGGGACGCTTCGCCAAAACCTCACTCTGATGATTGCCGGCCATCGATACGTTTCGCACTTCGCCGCTGGGCCAGTCATACTCATCTACAAAATTGAACTCGAAGCCCGACTTCTTCGACTGTTCGAGGCCCGCGCCTATTGCCTTAAACCATTCCTCGGATAGATATGGTGTTTCAAGACCGTCGCGCCCATGAAGAAACGCGCCGTATACGTGCTGGTCAACCATTGCTCGGATCTGCTGCTGGATAATCGGGCCTTCCATCTTCCCGTTCCAGAACCAGAATGGCATCGCAGAGAAATCATGAGGGGGGTCGAGGAAGCCATGAAAAAGTGGGCCGGCATCCACAACGGTGCTCTGCGCGGAACACGGGATACTCGATACAACAAGCACGGCAAACAGAGCAAATGAAATCACGAGCCGCTTCATCTGTGGCCTCTCCAAATGTTGGATTGCAGACTACCATTGGTTACGTTCTTTAGTTTCGACGGCCCGATTGTTGAAGGGTCCATTAGTTGGAAAGGGTAGCTAATAAATAGCTACCCCTCCTGTGATACCCAAACAAATCGTAACATTGACGGACTGAGGAGTGCGCCTGTTCGATGTCATTGTTCATGTTTTCCGGTGAGGGGCTGGATCCGCAGATCCAGCCCCTCGCCTAGAGGATCACTTCAGCGTCTTAGAAGGACATCTTCAACGCCAATTCCATGATTCTAGGATCGCCAGTGTTTGTAAGTTGGCCATAACTTCCACTGCCGAACCCGGTATCCACGTTGTTGAAGTTTGGATGATTCAACACGTTGAACGCCTCTGCCCGGAACTGCAGGTTGAGGCGATCATGGATCGGAAAGGATTTATAGAGGGAAAGATTCACAGATGTATAACCGGGCGCGCGAATCGTTCCATTGCTTGCATTTCCGAAGAAACCGAAGCCTGGAGCCGCGAAGGCCGCGGTGTTGAACCATTCGCTCTTTTTCCCGACTTTCGTAATCTTTCCTACTACGTTCGGGCGATTAGCCTCTCCATTGGTGGATGTTGACATGCCTGGGCTCAACGCAAACCCGCTTTGATGCGCGGCTAGGCCTTGAAGGCTCCAGTGCCCCAGGGCGAGTTCCGCAGGCTTGTTGCTAACATGATTGAAAAATGGAATAGCGTACACCCAGGTTCCAACGACATCATTTGTGAAATCGTAAGACGGCGGACCGTACTCCGCCTTAAAATTTCGAGGATTCTGCGGGCCAGCACCTTGGGATGTCGTGTTGCCAGCGCCGTGGGCGCCCACTGTAGCTAGAGCCTTGCCCCAGGTATAAGCCACGCTGAACTGCGAAGGGCCAGAGTGATAGACAACAGAGGACTGAAGCGCATTGTAGTTGCCGGTACCCTCGTCATACTGGTAGTTGATAGAACTGTAGCCTGCATAGGGACGAGTGTATTGGGCGGAGGAAGTTCCGCTATTGATGCAGGGATCAAAGTCATAGGAAGCTGAAGCGGTCTGGCCAGCAGGCAGACAACCCGCCGCGGTCGGCGCAGTTACGGGCAGCGGGAAATTGATATCATTGCCGCCGCCTACTCCATCGGTAAGGTGCCGCGACTGGCTACCTGCATAAGCCACAGTCGCAACCATGTTATTCCTGACTTGATGTTCCAGTGTCAGGCTATACGACTGTATCGAGGCAGGAACGAAGGAAAACGGCACACTAGTCAGGCTCTCTGGCGTGGGTGCTACAGCCGAACCTCCTGCCGTCCCATTGCTCAGCAGACTGTTCAAAATATTCGCGGTTTGGTTGAACGGCGGGTTGGCCCCGTAAGCGTAGTATACCTGCGCCGTGGGAATTCTCGAATAGCCTATTCCATATCCGCCGCGTACCGACGTCGACCCATCTGAAGTTATTCTGTAGGCGAAGCCAACTCGGGGGCCAAAGTTTTTCTTAGTCGGAGTAAAGAAACCGTCAGGAACCCCATTTTTCCCAGCGAAAGCGAGTCCGTTGAGAAGATTTGCAACTTCCCCACCGGCAGTCAAGGGTTGATTCGTGCCATTGACAATAAAGGATCCGTTTGTAGTCACAATGGGAGCCTGTGCGGAGTTGTAAAGCGACGGCTCGAAGCTGGTCACTTGATCTCCACTTATTGTGTCGTTGGAGAAATACACCCAGCGTAAGCCCAAGTTCAACGTCAACCGAGGCTTTACGCGCCAGTCATCCTGGAAATAGGTCTCTCCTTGCCGATAGTGAATGTACCCTTCCCTCTCAGAGCTGTCTTGCGCGTAGGTGGCGTTCAATCCCAGCAGATAGTCCGCGGCTGGATCCCCAGTATGCACACCGCTAAAGGAGAAGGTGCCCTGTGGGTTCGTGAAAACCGTCTGCCGTTTGATTCCGAACATATAGAGCGCGCCGGCCTGCAGTACATGCTTGCCTCGAACCCAGCTAACATCGTCCGATATGATGCCTTCCCCATCCGAAGCGGAGATTGGCTGAGACCCGACTCCCATTCCCGACCATCCTTCGGCGATTGAAAATTTGGGACCCGGTCAGCGATTGGAGCATTGGGAAATGACTGTACGATCGAAAGTCCGGTGGGCATGGTGCCTGCCGTTGTGAGCTTGATATGTGGCCTATCATCCGCTTCTGCCACGCCCGCCGTATTCATCAGATTGGGTGTAATCTGCGACTGAACACGCACTAGGCCGTTGAAGCCTGTTGTATAGTAGGCGTCTCGGATGGTGTTGTAAGGGGTTCCGCCCCAGGCATCGTTAGGAAAATCGTTAAGTACCGGTTCGTACATGATGCGGCCGGTCAACTGGTTATTCTTATTGATCTCGTGGTCCACCCGGAACTGATAATCAAGTTGAGTAGTGACCCCCGGAGTCAAGTTGAGATAATTCTGAAACCCTCCCGCTACATTATTGGGCAGCGGAACATAGGCATTCAGAATCCCAGTAGCAATCGGGTCCAAGCATGTCGGATTCAGGGTTTTCGAGTCCAAAATGCAGTTCGTCTTTCCTTCCGAAGCCAGAAGCGCCTCACTGTGTGCATCCAAAGTTAACCCACCGGCTGGCAGCGTCGGACTGGCGCTGAAATCTCCACCCCGCATCACCTGCGGCATAACCGCACCGCGGATGACCGATGCCTTGTGAATTGACTGCCATTGGTTGGAAGCGAAGAAGAATGTCTTTCTCGACCGATTTGTATTGTAGAGCTTGGGAATGATGACTGGGCCACCCAGCGTATATCCATAGATGTTTTGATGGAGTGCCGGCGTGCTATTCGCAAAGTATTGGATAGCGTCGAAGTCATTGTTGCGGACGTACTCCCACGCGGTTCCATGGAATGTTTCCCCGCCGCTTTTTGTTTCAACTACGACCTGGCCGGAACCGGCAAATCCATACTTCGCACTGTAGCTGTCTTTCAGAACCGTGAACTCGGCAATCCCGTCGACAACTGGCAGAATATCGATGTTAGCCAAGTTGCCAGAGTTCATATTGTAGACACCATCGATGGTGTAGGTGGTGTACTCGACAGAATTGCCATTTACGATCAGCGTAGTACCACCCTCGAGCCCGCCGCCGCCTAACGAATCAGCCGCGTTGGTGCTGGCCACTCCGGGGATCGCGATTGCTAATGTCTGAAAATTCCGCCCATTGAGCATCAGGTTATCGATTTGCTCACTAGAGATGGTACCGCCGCTTTCCGAAGTCTCTGTATTCACCTGCACCGCATTTGCCGTGACCGTCACTTCGGCGGTTGCGCCGCCAACTTCGAGCACTACGTCAATAGCGCGGCGCTGCCCTGGGTCGATTTGAATCCCGTTCGTGATGCTTTCCTTAAAGCCGGGTTTCGTTATGTCGACCTTGTACTGACCAACAGTAAGCCCCTCCTCCGAATAGAAGCCGCTGCTACCGGTGGTTGCGTCATGGGATACTGCGGTTCCAAGGTTAGTGATCGTCACTTTGGCGCCCGCGATGGCAGCGCCTGTTGAGTCGATAACAGTGCCTGAGATGGCACTCCCGCTTGCTTGTGCATGCAGGAATGGACCTGCGACTAGCGATAGGCACAGGAATGCTGCAGTGTGCAGTAATTTGTTGCGAACGAGTCGTTTCACCTGGTAAGCCTCCGAAGTGATGTCTTAGCTGGGCCGAGTTGCTCTCAGCCGTTGTTTAAGGATCGGATGAGATTGCACATCAGCGGCCGTTCAACTGACAATGATGAAAACCCAAGATACGAATAATTGCGGATATCGCAATTACTGCTATACTCTGAACTGCGAAGAATGCGGTCCCCACGGGCGATACTGTACTTCTGCCATTTGGAGGGAAAAGTGCGATTCCAAGCGGGAGAACTCCCGATCCTAATTAGAGACCATAGCGCGTGCCTGCACCATCCTCCTTGGTTTCGCAGATGTTCAAAACTCATTGAGCCTTGGTGACGTTCTGGAACGAACTGGATTCGAGCGCACGATCGTGTCTCGAATCCTGAAACTTTGGAAGAAGGCCTGCCGCGCCGTCCTGAAGGACAACGGTATTGTTCTAACGTCAATATACCGACCCAAAGGCGATTCCGCATTGGTCATGCATTAGAGAGCAGCGATTCATTTTCCCACTCGGTATCACACGGGATTCGCTGGGCGGCTATGCGCAATCAGATCGATCTGATTGAGGTAGAAAACCTCTATAGCGTCATGGCAAAATTACGTAATGCGCAAAATGGTACAGCAGAATCTAGACTTTGCATTCGAATTCCACGTACACGAGCGCATCAGTTTACGGCTGTCGGCCTGCTATGAACGGGCATTTATAGCCTGATAGCCATAGAGATCCCCCAGGCTGGCGCTGTCCTTTTGGAATAGACAACTGTCGTACTCGGCAAGGATTTGGTAAAGGCGTCCCGGCAATATTGGCACGGGGGGATCGATGCACTGTTGGTGCTCGATCTTGAAAGAACCGGCTCGCCTACGCGACTTCGTGTTTCGGGCGCAGGATCCACCGTTCGCAAATCATTGCCAGGAAACTATCAAATTCCCCATATGAATTCGCGCGGCGAAATGAAGCGCTCCGTTGAATTGGTCCGCTGCCATATGCAGCTCTCCCGGAAACGCAAGACGCTGATTTACGGAGTCAATGATATCGCGATTGTGGGCCCTCTGCATGCCATTTCGGAAGCGGGTCGAAGCAACTTCTGCCTAGCCAAAGGAGTGGGTGCCTTCCCGGAGGGCCGTTGCGAATTGCGCTCTCCGCAAACAAGGATGACTGGCTCCATTGCCACTTTCCCTGAACGGTAGGGAAGCAATCTCATTCAAATCGCGTTCGACATCCTGCACCACAAACAGGTCTCGCCTTAAAAGTTTGCTCTGTACAACTTGTCACCCACAAAAGCTAGACCGATTCTACCCGAGCGTATTATTTGCCAATGCCGCGAACGGAGCTACCGCTGCAGCAGCTAACTGAGCATACTTCCCGGTTAGGAAACAGGCGACAAACTGTCTAGGGAGACTCTGCACAAGTTCCCGCCCCACAGCCAGCTTGCATAGAATTGAAGCATGAAGCGGAAGGCGCATTTTCAGCGGACGTTGGCGGCTCAGACGAGCTTTGAGAAGTATGGCCGGAAGAGCAAGCGGGAGCA
>OCZT010006233.1_pt1 | contig 11814 bp, 5 predicted proteins | sample 1539031 | NCBI WGS metagenome assembly OCZT01 (sample SAMEA3539308, study PRJEB22396) | soil metagenome | biome: tundra; feature: field; material: soil | place: USA | collected 2010-05 | depth 0.15 m
CGCACGCGCAGGTGTACATAAGCCGCTGGTTCGATTCCCTGTGTTCGCCGCCGAAACCGGATTTCACAGGAAGATCCTGAAGCCTGCCGCGCGCGCTGGAAGAGGGGAAGCGCCGCTCCGGCGAGCGATCCCGCAGCTGCCTTCCGGTCATCGAACGGCGGTGGAGCTTCCCACTGCACAAATCGCGAAACTTCCATGCTCTATGGATGTTCTGCACAAACTTTCAGTAATTCCTGGCTAGGAAGTCTTTCAGCCGATCGAGACGGAAGGTGCTGTCGCCCAGCTCAATGCGCAGGAGAACCTGGGTTGTGCTGAGCTGATTGCGAAACTCGAAGGCGGCTGAGGTGTCGGGTGTGGCGACCTGCTGCAGGCTCGTTTCAATCTGCTGGGATTCAAGCTGGAGGGCATCGAGGCGGCTTTGCTGCGCAGTGATATTCTCCACCACTTGCGTGCGGAGAACTTCCATGCCACGAGCAGCGTCACCTTCCTGCACTTTCTTCCAGTCGGCGTAAGCGTCAACGGAGCGGTCGAGATGCCGGTCGATGGCTCGGCTGGCAAAGTTGTACGAGGCAGTGATTTCGCCGTAGGGTTCAATGCCGCTGGCGTAGGGGTTGACCTGCTGGTGCGCGCCGACGGTGAGAGCGACGTCCCAGTTGTTCTGGCGGGCCAGCTTGTCGAGAGCCTGCTGTTCGGCGACGTCGGTGGCCTGCTTGTCGGCGACTTGAGTTTTGAGCGGTTGAGCGGGGAGCGATGGAATGTAGATCGCTGAGATCTTCGACTGGGTATCGGCACGGTCGGCCTCGAGCTTGATTTGGGTCATCTGCAGTTCGAGAAGCATGGGCCGGGTCATGTTCTGGGCATCGACCATTTTGGTGGTCTGGCCGCTGAGATCGTCAACCGACTTCGAGGCGCGGGCAATCAACTCCAGTCGATTGGTGAGGGCTTCCTTCTCGATGCCGGGCAGGGCGTATTGCAGGGCCTGCTGGACGCCGGTGGCGGCTTTGTACAAGTCGCAGTTCTTGCGCGCGGCATCAACCGCAATGCCGGCCCGCTTCAGATTGGAGAGACTGAGCGATGCACCCGCGACTAATTGCGTGGGAAGGCCGGTGTCCGGCTGCGTGAAGGAAGCAAGGCCGTTGGGCGTGCGCAGCAAATCGCTTTGTGCCTGGGCCTGTTCGGTGAGATAGGCGCAGTAGGCTTGGCCGTCGGAGCCGGGGGCCTGAGCAATAGCAAGGACGGACGCCGACAAGGCGAAGATCGAGATGACGGTGAACTTCAGATGGCGCAGCTCGTTGAAACTGCGCGTTAGCAGACGGCGCGGCATGGGTATGCTCCTGAGAACCATGGACTAAAACAACAGCGGCTTGCGACCGAGGAAGACAGTTTTGGACTGGGCTGAAGCGGGACGGGAGAGATCCATCTGGATCATGAAGCCACGAACCTGGGTTTTGAAGATCGGATGCACGATGTCCTGTTCACCAAGAAAAACCTGCTTCACCGTGCCGACTTTGCGGCACGCGACCATATTCAGGTAGCAGTCGTATATGGGTGCCCCCGGTTTGGCGCTGGCTTGATCGTCGTAAGGAACGAAGGCGAAGGAGAGCCGGCTGTTGCCGGTGGCATTCAGGTAATAGGGGCTTTGCTTGGCCGTGGTGATGGCGGCGCGCAGGCGTTCGATCTGGCGATTGTCTTCCTCCAGTTGCTTCTCGGCGACGGCCAGGGTCACGCCGTCGGCGTTGGCGCAAATAAGCCTGCAGCGCCAACCTTCCGCGACGGGCTCGTCACGGAGTATGTGACCGATGCGGTTCTGAGGTCTGCAAGAACACGGCAGTGGGAAGCAGTGGCTGGGGGCTAGCGCAATCGCAATATCTGGCTGAAGCCACTCCCATGAAGCACGGCCGATCTCAGTCGCCACTGAGGCTTCCATAACTTTGCCAAATCAATTGTTGTGAGAGCTGCGAATGCCAAAGACGATCTTCAAGGGCCGGGAAGCGGTCACTCTTGAGAATGAGAATCTGCGTGTCACCGTGCTTGTGGGAGGCGGCCACATTGCCGAGGTCCTTGAGAAGAGCAGCGGAGTGAGCCCGCTCTGGGTGCCTCATTGGGACTCGATCGAGCCATCGCTGTACACCCCGGAGCAGCATCCGCAATTTGGTTCCGGATCGGATGCCAAGCTGCTGGTTGGAATCATGGGTCACATTTTGTGCCTTGATCTTTTCGGCGGGCCTTCAACGGAAGAAGCTGCCATCGGCTATACGGCCCATGGCGAAGGTTCGGTGGTTCGTTACGAGATCGACGAGTCGCATGAAAAGGTTGGTCTGCAAACTGGCTGTACCGGTCTGCGGAAAAGCCTCCCGCGCCATCGCCATAGAAGATGTAGAGATACGTCCCCGATGCGTTGGGCGCAAGAAGCACAAAGTCGGGATTGCCGTCACCGTCGATGTCACCGAGATAGGTGATTCCCGTAGAGTCGAGAGTAGCTTCGTCCACTATTGTGGATGGGATTGGGACTGTATTTCCCACGCGAAAGGTCCCATCGCCGTTGCCCAGCATGATCTGCAGACCAGGAAGCCCCGTCTGAGGCAACGTTGGTTCATAGACCAGTGCATCCAGGAATCCATCATGGTTCAGGTCGGCGGTCCCGAGAAGGTCGGGCTCCGAGGCGACATTGGCGAGGGGAATTAAAGTGTTGACCTGGGTAAAAGTGCGGTTTCTGGAGTTGATGAAGGCGGCGAGCATGTAAGCCGAATTGGAAGACGCATAAACGTAGGGCCCATTGATCGTGAGCAGACCGATCTTCTTGTCTCCATTACAGTCTCCGGCAAAGACAATGTTTGCCTCGGGTATTCCGGTGTCCACGAGGGTAAAGCTACCATCGCCCTTACCGTATAGAACCTGGAGATCGATATTGCTAAAGGCCACGTCAAGATTGCCATCCCCATCAAAGTCCGCGATAGCCGATTGATTAAACGCGCCGGGAGAGACGGGAAGCGTCAAAGAGGGCCCCGCAGTAAGCGTTCCCGCCCGGCTCCGCGATTGCGCCCTCCTTACGCTTCAGCAAGTGCGCAACTGTCTCAATAACAGCAAGTGACGTTCGTGCTACCGATCCGTTGTCACGGTCGGCGCTCGGGCATGACTCTGGCCAGTCCGGCATAAGTGCACGGCGTTGTCTTGACCATGTCATCGCGATCCGAGGCGGAAGGTGAAGCCGGTGGAGACGCGGAGGTCGTTTTGCAGATTGTTCTGCGCGTTGGGCAGGTAGGAGTGGATCCAGTCCGCTTCCACGATGGTCCAGCCGAAATGGGGGTCGAGGGTGGTGCTGACGCCGCCGCCGACGCTGAACGCCTTGCCGCTCTGACCCTGTACCGCCGAGTAGCTCGACATCTCCTGCGAAGCGCCGCCCAGCACCTGCGCGTACGGCAGGAAGCGCCTGGAGAGGGTGCGGAAGGAGTAGCGAGGACCGAAGAGATAGTTGAAGACAGTGATCGACTGGGTGGTGGTCCCGACGGTGTTGGCATGGGCGGCGGCGAGGTCGGCGACGATGCTGAATCCGCGCGGCATGTTGAAGGCCAGCGACCCATATCCTCCGTTGGCCGAGAAGCAGCCGCACTGGCCTGGAGGCGCGTTGGCGTGGAGAAAGGTGTAGCCGAGGCTGGTCTCGAAAGCCGGCGTCTGACCGGGATCGATGCCAAAGGTTTCGGGCGGGCGCTTCTGGGCAAAGAGAGTGGACGAGAGTGCGATGAAAGCGATGAGCAGGACGGTCTTGTCAAATCGCATCTGTCTTCTCCTACTGCACGGTCAGGCTGATGGTGGTGGACTCTGCGAGCGAGCCGCTGGTTCCGGTGACGGTGATCGTGTAGGTCTGAGGAGGGGGACCGAAATAGCCTCCGCCGCATCCGCTGAGAGCCAGCATGGGAAGAACTGCAAGCGCTGCCACACCCAGGAGTATCCATCGTTGACTGGATCGGCGGAGCCGGCGGATGCTGCCGGCAAGACCCACAAGCGGGAGGCCAGCGAGTAGCGCCAGTAGAGGCACTGAACCCTGCCGGCGTGAACCGACGGGGGCCAGATGGGCCAGGCCGGTGGGCGTCTGGATGGACATCACGCTGGACGCGCCTGCGCTGCCGGGAGTGACAGCGGGCGGCAGGAATGAAACGATCGCACCCGGGGGCAGGCCTGTCGCGGAGAGTGTAACCAGATTGTTGAAGCTGCCTCCGAGCGGATTAACCGTGAGGTTGAACTGGGCTACAGCGCCAGGTTGGATCGACTGAGAGGGCGTAGAAAAACTGACCACGTAGGTCCCAGCGCTTCCTGTACCGGTGACGGCGGCCGACTGCGGTGAGCCGGCGGCGTTGTCGGCAACCGAGATCGCAGCGGTGAGACTTGCGGCGGAGGTTGGCGTGAAGCTGACGGTGATGGTGCAGGAAGCCCCCGCCGCCAGCGATGCGCCGCAGTTGTTGGTCTCACCGAAGCTGCTCGCGTTGGCTCCGGTGACGGAGATGCTGGTGAAGGTCAAGGGAGCGTTGCCGGGGTTCGACAACGTCATGGGGAGCGGCGTGGCGGAGGTGTTGATGGTGGTGCTGGGGAATGCCAGCGGGTTCGGGCTCAGCACCGCCTGGGGTATCAGCGGCACGGTTCCGGTGCCGGTGAGAACGGCCGACTGGGGCGAGCCGGTGGCGTTGTCCACGACGGAGATTGCGGCACTGAGGCTGCCGGCGGAGGCTGGGGTGAAGCTGACGGTGATGGTGCAGGTGGCTCCCACGGCGAGCGAGGCACCGCAGTTGTTGCTCTCACCAAAGCTGCTGGCGTTGGTGCCGGTGACGGAGATGCTGGTGATGGCCAGCGCGGCGGTGCCGGGGTTAGAGAGCGTCATGGGCAAGGCTGTTGCCGCGGTGCCGACCAACGTGCTGAGGAAGGCCAACGGATTCGGACCCAACACGGCTTGAGGTTGGGTTCCCGTGCCAGTGAGCGCGGCGGTATGCGGCGAGCCGGTGGCGTTGTCCACTACCGAGATTGCGGCGCTCAGGCTGCCCGCGGATCCCGGGGTGAACGTGACGGTGATGGTGCAGCTCCCTCCGGCAGCAAGCGATGTGCCGCAATTATTGCTCTGGCCGAAGCTACTGGAGTTGGTGCCGGTGACTGAGATGCTGGTGATGGCCAGCGCGGCCGTGCCCGGATTCGACAGCGTCATAGGCAGCGCGGCGGCGGCGGTGCCAACCAGCGTGCTGGGGAAGGCCAGCGGATTCGGGCTCAGCACCGCCTGGGGCGTTGGCACCGCGTTGCCGGGGCCATTGAGCGCCACGGTGTGGGGCGAGCCGGTGGCATTGTCTGAAACCGAAAGGTTGGCCGAGAAGCCTGCGGCCGAAGCCGGCGAAAACGTGACGGAGATCGTGCAACTGGATTCCGCGGCCAGAGAGCTGCCGCAGGTGGTTGTCTCAGCAAAGTCGGTGGGGTTGGCGCCGGTGATGGAGATGCTGTTGATGGCGAGTGCAGCGTTGCCGGTATTGGTCAGCGTGGCAGCCTGTGCAGCGCTGGTTGTGCCAGTGTTTGCAGTGAACGTCAGCGAGCCCGGAGTGAGTGAGACCGCCGGCGCCGGGGGAACGGTTCCGGTGCCGCTGAGCTCCACCGTGTGGGGCGAGCCGGTTGCGTTGTCGGAAACCGACAGCGTGGCCAGGTAGCCGGTCTCCGACGCTGGCGCAAACGCAATCGAGACGCTGCAGTTCGCCCCGGCGGCCAGCGTGCTGCCGCAGGTGGTCGTCTCCCTGAAGTCGCCGGGATTGGCGCCGACGACGCTGATGCCGTTGATAGTGAGTGCAGCGCTTCCTGAGTTCGTCAGAGTCGCGGATTGCGAAGCGCTCGTGCTTCCGTTCGCCGCGGTAAAGGTGAGGACAAACGGCGCGAGCGAGACCTGAGGCGCGGGTGCGGCCGAGACAGTGACGCTCACCGCGGCGGAGACGCTGGCATTATTCCTGCTGTCGCCGCCGTAGCTTGCCGTGATGGAGCGCGACCCGACTGCGAGGAAGGTTGTGGTGTAGGTTGCGACGCCGGAACCATTCAGCGTACCGGAACCCAGCGCAGTTGAGCCATCCAGGAAGCTGACTGTGCCGGTGGGAACGCCGCCTCCGGATGCGGGGGTGACCGTCGCCGTGAAGGTGACGCTGCCGCCGTAGGTCAGGGCATTCGTGCTGGTTCGGAGTGCAGTGGTGGTCGCGACCGCGGTGCCCGCGACGGTCACTTCCACCACGCCGGAGGTGCTGGCGGCATCCTTGGAGTCGCCGCTGTAGGCCGCGGTGATGGAATGGGACCCAGCTGCCAAGGAAGAGGTGGTGAAGGTCGCAACCCCTCCGCTGAGGGTTCCCGTACCCAGGACTGCGGTCCCATCTTTGAAGGTAACGGTTGAGGTAGGAATCCCTGTGCCCGACGACGGAACCACGCTGGCGGTAAAGGTGACGCTCGAGCCCGGGGCCACCGAGGACGCGCTGGCGGCGAGTTCGGTGGTGGTCGACAGGACGGTCACGGAGAGCAGTACGGAACCTGAGTTGCTGGGCAGGTTGTTACTGTCGCCTGCGTAGGCGGCGGTGAGGGTGTGGATGCCCACGGTGAGAGCGGAGGTGCTGATCGAAACCGAGCCTCTTGCATTCAGCGTGCCCGTCCCCAGTGTTGTCGATCCGTCGAGGAAGGTCACGGTGCCGGTGGGTATCCCGCTGCCGACGGTGGGTCTTACATTTGCCAGCAGGGTGACGGCATTGTTGGCGGCAATGCTATTGACGCTCGCCTGGAGCGTGGTTGCCGTCGGATCTGCGCCGACGTTGAGGGTCAGCGCGGACGATACGCTGGTGAGATCGCCGCTGTCTCCGCCATAGGAGGCAGTGATCGAGTGCGAGCCCATCTGGACCAGGGTCGGGGTGCACGTCGCAACCGCTTTCGTGCTCAGTATGCCGGTGCAGAGCGGCTGCGATCCGTCCAGGAAGACGACGCTGCCGGTGGGAGTTCCACTTCCGGTGGTGGGCACGACGGCTGCGGTCAGGGTTACGCTTCCGCCGGTGGGGACCGAGGGGGCGCTGGCGCTGAGCCGGGTTGTCGTGGATGCAACGGACGCGGAGACAGTGAAGCTGAGTGCCGAAGATGTGCTGGCATTGTCGTACGTGTCGCCCGCGTATGCGGCGGTAATGGAGTGCGCGCCAAGTGCAAGCGTGTTGATGGTGAGCGTAGCGACACCGCTGGAATTGAGCACGCTGGCTCCCAGCGAGGTTGTTCCATCGAGGAAGGTGACGATGCCGGTAGGCGTATTCGACCCTGAGGCAGGACTGACCGTAGCGGTGAAGGTGACGAAGCTGCCCGTGGCAATGGCGTTGGCGCTGGCCCGGAGAACAGTGGTGGTTGAGACGACGGGCTGAATGGTGACGCTGACCGGCAGCGATGTGCTACCCGTGTCGTAGCTGTCGCCGCCATAAACCGCCTTGAGCGTGTGGGAGCCCGCAGCCAGGGTTGTGTTGGTCAGGATGGCTTGGCCGTTGGCATTCAACGTTCCGGTGCCGATCGAAGTGGCGTCGTCAAAGAAGGTGACCGTGCCGGTGGGCGTTCCCGAGCCGGATGCAGGCAGGACCTCGGCCAACAGAGTCAGTGTGCCGCCCGCAGGAAGTACGCTGGGGCTGGCTTGCAGGACTGTGGTGGTGGAGACCACGACCGGCGACACGGTGACGCTGACTGCGGTTGACGTGCTGCTGGAGTTCCTGCTGTCCCCGCCGTAGCTGGCGACAATCGAGTACGGCCCCGCGGCCAGCTTCGACGTCCGGAAAGTAGCGACGTCGGAACCATTCAGTGTGCCGGTGCCCAGTACAACTCCGCCTTCCATGAACGTCACCGTGCCAGTGGGAACTACCGATCCGCTGTTGGGCGTTACGGTGGCTGTCAAGGTAAGGGCGGCGCCTACGGTTACGGTGGAGGAGCTGGGTTGCAGCGCGGTGGTGGTGGCGGTGAGCGACGAGGAGCCGGTGCCGGTGCCGATGAGCGGGATCAGCTGGATGGTGCCCGGCGCGTTGAGGGTGTTGTCGGTGACGGTGAGGGTTCCGGTTAGGGTGCCGATGGAGGTGGGAGCAAAGGTGACGCCGACTGTGCAGGTGGCTTGCGCGGCGAGCGGGGTGGTGGTGGAGCAGGTGGTGGCGGCGCTGTTGAGGGCGAAGTTGGGGCTGGATATGGAGAAGCCGGTGAAGGACATCGATTGATTGCCGTTGTTGTTGATCGTGACGGTAAGGGCGCCGTCGGTGGTATCCGCCGATCCTGCCGCGGTGGGCGTGGCGAAGGTGATGGTGGGAGGCGTATTGAAATCGATCTCCTGAATGGTGGTGGTGACGGCCTCACCGGCATACCCTGCACCGTTGACAACGTAATTCGGAAGGTAGAGGTTCCCGAGGTCGTCCGTCCCTATGCCGTAGGCGGGCAAAACGTTGGTGGACACAGTGCTGTAGGTGGCGTAGTTATTCGCTACGGGGGATTTCAGCACCGTCGTTACGCCCGCGAAGCCTGAGGTCTCCCAGTAGGCATTTCCCACCCCATCCATCCCCATGCCGTACATGTAGCCCACGCTTGCGGGGATCAGGCTCTTGACGCAACTGAAATTCGTGCAGCCGGCGGGAACCTCCTCGGCACCGCCATAGGATGCGGCAACAAACATATTTCCGTTCACGTCGACGGCGATTGAGCGCGGACTGCCGAAGTTGCCGCTGGCTCCGCCCCATTCCACGGGACTGCTGTAGCCGTCTGCCGCGTAGGCTTCTTCAACACCGGAATAGTTGTATTCGCCGGCGATGTAGAGGTTGCCGGCGCCATCGACGAAAGCACCGTCCGCACCATCGTAGGTAAATGGCTGGTTAAACACATTCATCGGAATCTGGCAGGATTGGGTAATGCAACCCAGTGGAACCATCGAGAGCGTACTGAAGTCAGACACGAAAAGGTTGCCTGCTCCGTCGACGGTTGTGCCGTTAGCACCTGAGCCGGGTACCGTCTTGGTGCAGGATGTCTGATGGCAGCCCGGCGGAATGACCGTCACCGTGGTGCCGTACCAGTTGGGCAAATAGATATTCCCAGCGCCGTCCGCCGACATCGCCGACTCGGTAAAGCCGCCGGCAAATGCCGTCACGCCGGTCAGGTTGGCAAAGGTGGACACGATGCCGGGCAGGAAGCTGACCTGCGGAGCTGTGCCAACGCCCTGAAGATAGGCGACGGCGAGGGTGTTTCCGGAGGTGTCAAGGATGACCACGGCCCCCCTGCGATAGCCGGCCAGCGTAGGCGTAAAAGTGGCACTCACGGTGCAGGTGGTGGCCGCTGTGTAGGCCGCTCCCACCGTGCAGGTGCCTCCGGAGGCAAGCGCGAAGTCAAGGTTGGGAGCGCCATGGGTGAGCGCGGTGATGCTGCCAATGGTCCCAGTGCCATTGCCGGCAAAGGAAAGCGTAAACGTCATGGCGGCGGTGGTCTGCCCCACCGGTTCGCTGCCGAAGTTGCCGGCGGTGTTGGTGGGCATCGGTGGCGGCGGGGGTGGGATCGAGGTCACGACCGACCAGCTATAGGTAACGGCGGTGCTGCTGTTGCCGTAAGCATCGCCGGCCGTCAAGATCAGTTCGTAGGAATTGTTCAGCACTGTGGGATACGTGACGCCGCTGATGCAACTCCCTCCTGAAAACGTGATGGTGGTGGTATCGAACAACACGCAGGAGTAATTCACCCCCGGCTCGCCGTCGGTAAATGTGAATGTTGCCGCGGTTGAGGTGGTTTGGTTGCTCGGCATGGAGGTAAGCACGGGCGCCGGAACAAACGACGACGGAATCTCCACCCAGGTGTAGGAGGTTGCCGGGCTGATGTTGCCGAAGCTGTCCTTGCCTTCCACGGAGAAGGTATGCGAGCCAAGCGCCACGCTGGAGTAGGTGACCCCGCTGCTGCACGCCGCGTAGGCTGAGCCGTCGAGGCTGCACAGGTAGGAGGTGACGGTGGTGGCGGAGTCAGTGAACGCAAAGGTGGCTGTGCCCGTCGCTGAGCCGTTCGCGGGTTCGGATGTGATCGTCGGAGCCGGGGGAACACCCGTGCCGGCGAGCGCCACCTGCTGGGTTGCGCCGGCAACATTCAGGTTGTTGTCGGTAAGCGTGAGCGTGCCGGTGAGCGGCCCGGAGCTAGTGGGCACAAAGGCCACCGCGGCCGAGCAGAGGGACCCGGCCGCAAGCGGAGTGGACCCGGAACACGGCAGCACGCCGCTGAACGGGACAAAGTTGGCGCCGGCGGTAATGGAGCTGATGTTCAGCGGAGCGTTGCCGTTGTTGAGGATAAAAGTAGCTTCATTGAAGTCGGTGTAATCTACCGTTCCAACGCCCGTCGGCGTGGGGAATGTAAGCGGCTGCGCGGTGTTGAAGTTCATCTTCAACACGCTATGGTTGTCGGAATCGCCCACATAAATGTTGCCGCGCCCGTCCACGGCCACTCCGGTGCGGTCGCAGAAAGAGCCGGAAGTCGAGCCGCAGTTGATGTTCAGCGGCTGTTCCAAGGTGTATCCGCTGGCAGCGGGCCACTCCTGCACCTCGCCGACGCCGGAGGCCCATTCGGTGATAAACGCGTTCCCGTTGCCATCGAGCGCAAGGAAAATGGGCGAGTTGAAGCCCGACGTGAGCGTCTTGACCGTCGAGTATCCCCCTGCCGCCGGGATCTCCATCAACGCAACGGTGTTCGAGATGCACAGGCTGTTGTTACAGCCGGTGGTGCTCGCTCCGGAGCTGGAACCCAGGCCGTACTGGATGACGAACACGTTGTCGCTGGCATCGACGGCGACAGCTTCCGGACCGATGAAGCCGCTGCCCAGCGTCCTGACGCAACTGGACGACGTGCAACCGGGCGGAACCTCTTTGACAGCGTTGTTGGCGTAATCGGCGACGAAGACATTGCCGGAGAAGTCTACGGCGATACCTTCCACCCCGAAGAAGCCGCCGCCGAGGTTGATGAAACAACTGGGTGAGGCGCAGCCATACGGAATCTCCTGGACCTCACTTGGGTCAATCTCGCCCACGTAGACATTGCCGGCACCATCGACCGCAATGCTGTATGGGGAGTTCATATTCGTGCCCAGCGTGATGACGCAACTGGCCGACGTGCAGCCGGCGGGAATCTTCTTGACCGAGTTGGCGCCGTTATCGACAACGTAGGTGTTGCCGGCGCCGTCGACCGCGATGCCCGCAGGCGAGGAGAAACCGCCACCGATCGAAGTCTCGCTGCCTGGGCTGAAGGAGTCGCCCGACAGCAGGTCAACCTGCGGTCCCGCGCCGATTCCATACACGTAGACCATCGCCACCGTGTTGCCGGAGTGGTCCGCGAGAAGAATGGCGCCCCTGCGCAGCCCGGAAACCTGGGGGGTAAAGGTCACATTAACCGTGCAGGTGTTGCCCGCGGTAAAGCTGCCCGAAGAGCAGGTGCCGCCGGCGACGGCGAAGTCGAGATTGAGCGCGCCCTCAGTAAGCGCAATCGGACTGCCCATGGTCTCGGGCGCGGTAAACGTGTAGGTGAGAGAGAGCGAACTGCTCTGGCCCACGGGAACCGTGCCAAAGGCTTGCGTGGTGCCCGGCTGGAAGGCGAGCGTGGAGGCGATGGTCCACGTCCAGGTGGCCGGCGCGCTCAGCACGCCCGATCCGCTTTCGTACTCTACCGCGAAGGTATGCGAGCCGACGGCCAGCGCGGAGTAGGAGATACCGCTGACGCACGCCGAGTACGCGGCGCCGTCCCGGCTGCACACAAAACTCCCTCCCACGCCTGCATCGCTGAAGGTAAACGCAGCCG
>OCZT010006234.1_pt1 | contig 11813 bp, 2 predicted proteins | sample 1539031 | NCBI WGS metagenome assembly OCZT01 (sample SAMEA3539308, study PRJEB22396) | soil metagenome | biome: tundra; feature: field; material: soil | place: USA | collected 2010-05 | depth 0.15 m
GCGGCCCTCGGCGCCATGAGTGATTCCGTCGCTGTCTCCGCCGAAGCTCAACCAACGCCCTCCATGCGGAACGGGAGGCAGGAACATACCCATATAGGGAAAGTCGAAACTGGCCTTCCAATTAAAGGTGAAATCCATCTGCCGGAATTTGGGCTCGAGATCCGCCTCAATTGCAGAATAGGCGGCATGGCCGCCGAGCACGTGTGCCGTCGGGTTGGGAGGGTCAAAGAATTGAGGATGGCGTGCCACGACGGCGCCTAGCGCGGCGCGAACGTCCGCGGCGTGAGGTATCAGTTCCACACGGAATCTCCATTTTCTTCCCTCTCCCATCCGCAAGTTGTAGCGGGAAAAAGTTAGAGTCCCATCCTCGTCCGAGGCCATGTTCATCTTGATGATCTTGTCCTCGAAATTCTGAAGCAGGGTTACTGCCGTATCATGCTTTGGGTCCAGGATGGAAAAGATGGGCAGAGAAACCCCGTAATTCCTATTGAAATAAGTGCCGTACTCGTACCAGTCGGTCCGAAAATTCCACGAGCGCAGCGGATCGCTCCAGCCCTGGCCGCCTCCCCACGCCGTCCAGACCTGGGCTGATTGCTTGTTTAACCATCGCAGCACAGTGTTGACGCGTCCGCCCCAGGGTTTCCCCTCGCTCTCAATATCAAGTTGCCAGAGGATGCCCTTAGCGGCAGGTTCAAATGTCTCCGTCATCCGTGCCCCACAGGAAAGTGAGCGGACAAACCGCACTCCTTTTTGTGTCTTCACGACCTGCGTTTCCGTTACCGAACAGCCTTCGATTTCCGAACCGCCTTCGATCGCGTATTTCAAACGTGTTCGTGGAAGGATAAGCCCGCAGGGGTGCCCTTTACTATCCAGCAGCACCTCAAGAAAATTTCCCTTAACTCGGTATGCAGCCCTCTGGCCGGAGATTCTGGCCCTGGGTTGAATGCCGAGCAAGGTTGGGTCAGCCCAGTCCGCGTGATCCCAGGAGCTACCTTTACCGGGATCGTCGACTTCCAGTCTCAGCTTTTGAACACCCTCGATAGAAACATCGACGCGTTTAGCCCCGTCCTTTGCTCGCATCGGCCCACTGTCGAACAAGATCTTGCCATCCCCAAATATGCGGAAGACAATGCTCACATCAGACTTGTCGATAACTTCCGCATCCGGGCCCACCCACGCTTGGAAACGTTGGTAGCGGCCGTCCAAACGGTAAGTCATGGCGTTGGGGGCGCGCGTCCCCAAGCCCCGAGCAAAAGTACGTTCGCCGATTCGCAACGGCTTTTGCGTGGGCGGCCACCAAATCGAGGAGCAACTTCGATTCAGCCCTACCGAAGGCAGTCCGTGATCGATTTCACTCGGCATGATTTGCGTCAAGGAGACGGATCCGGTGGGAATCCCTGTTGCAATCGCCAACATGGTAATTGCCAAAACTGAAATCATGGTTTACCCCCGATCAGGGTATCGCGAGAGGCCTAAGAAGGACGAGTGGATGATTGCAAGGCTACGAAAAATCTTCAGGATACCTCAGCTCACGCGCACCCAGTTCCCGCCGTGTCGCGGGCAATGGCAATGCAAGAGGAGGGCAGGAGCCCCATGAAACAACAGCCTGGCGGTCCCTTGCGGAACCGCCAGGCTGCTCCCAGACTTCAGAACTAGCACTACACAACAGATTACCAGTAGACCTTCAAGCCAAGTTGAATGTCCCGTGGAGGCCCGGAACTGGTGACTTCACCGAAACCAGCGTCCGGGAGGCCTGTATCGGGTGCAAACAAGTAAGTATGGTTGAACGCGTTAAAGAACTCGCCGCGGAATTGGATCCGCATTTTCTCCTGCCACTTCCACTCCTTTGAAATATTCATGTCCCAGTTGTTTCGGCCCATGGCGCGTATGTTGCCCAGGGTTCGGGAACAGTTACCGAACGTGTAGGCAGCAGGTTGTGCGTAGGCCGCCGTGTTGAACCACCGAATGCCGCCGTCTGCCGGGTTAGTTGTGTGGGCAACAAGCCCGGCGCTGCCGACGCAATTGGGAAATTGACCGCCATTGTAAGCATTCATATTGTTCGAGGTAGACAGGCTTAGTGGGAATCCGTCCTTGAACTGGGCAATGCCGGAGACTTGCCATCCACCCACAACGGCGTTGGCGACCCCGTTCATATTCGTCCCAATCTTCTTCCCACGTCCGACGGGGAGTTGGTAGATGTAGCTGAGAACCAAGCTCCTGGGGATATCGTTTCCGCTGAGCGAGTACTCGCTACGTAGATTGTCCCGGCTTGCCATGTACCCCCACCCTGGCCCCCAGGCTCCGTCCAGGTACTTGGACCAGGTGAAGGATGCAGTCAGATTCAGGCCCTGGCTGAAGCGGTGGCTGTAGTTGATTTCCAGGGCGTTGTAATTGGAGCTAGCACCGGGCATGTATCTCCAGCCCACGTTGCAGTACTGTGGATAGGGTCTTAGCAATTGTGAAAATACGACGGTGGGTTGATCGAGCCCGCATCCACTAATGATGTTATGTTCACTGATATACGAATAGAAGGGGTTCGTGACCTGCTCATTCAATTGGGAACCGTAGGCCAGCTTGTCCGGAGTAAGTTGGTTTCCCCAGTTGCCGCCATACAGCAGCTTGGTGCCATGGTTCCCAACGTAAGTCACATCCAAAACATCGTTGGTGCCAGGCTGGTACTGGAACCCTAACGTCCATTGATTCACGTAAGGCGTAGGCCGCCGCGGCGAGGGGGGGAAAGCGTTGATATCATTCCCAAGCTGCGTCAGCTTCCCACCCGAGAAGCCCACGGGCTGGATGTAGCCACTGGGGAACGGGTTGCTGAGCAAGTTGTTGGGCGTGATCCCGTCCAGCGTGGCCACCCAGGGAGTTAACGTCGAGAAGCCGTAGTTGGTCATGCCTTCATATTGACTCGCTTCCTGAGTCTCGGTGTAGAACATGCCGAACCCCGAGCGCATCACGAGCTTGTCCGTTATTTTGTAGGCCAGGCCAATCCGCGGCGCAAAAGTATTATACGGGACGTTATAGTACGAACGTCCGTACGGTCCCGTGTTCCCGCTGCCTGAAACGGGCGTCAAGAAGCCGTTCAGGTTCAGGGAGTGAGTGTTCTCGTCGGGTCCCACAAACGATGTTGGAACGTTGCCTGCGAGAGGGCCGGCGTGGTTGAAATCGAATACCCACAGGCGGTTAAACCGTTCCGTGGGCGCGGTCTGCATGTCCCAACGAATGCCCAGATTCACCGTGAGTTTGCGGGTCGCTTTCCAGTCATCCTGGAAGTAGGCCCCACGGTACTTTTTCATCTCCGACACATTGGGTTGGAAGCCGAATTGCCCGCCGGCGCCGGGGAGGGTGAATTGCCCCGCCGCGGCGCTCTGAGCGCCCGTCCCCATGAGGAAGGAAGCAAACCCGTACCCTGTGCTGCTGAGCGCGTCCTTGGGGTCGGGCCCGTTGGTCATGCCGCGGTCAAAGCTGAAGCCCGCCGGGTCAAGAAATTGCTCATAGTTCGCTACCCAGATTTCCTGCCACCCCATGGTGAAGCTGTGTGAGCCATGAATCTTGGTGACGTCAATGAAAAGCGATCTGGGTTCGCGGGGTGTGGCGCTCCAGTACCCTGCTCCCAAACCATAGGTGTCAGAGGTTGAGATATAGGGGAATTGGGTTATGCTATCGAGGTACGTTGGCAGTCCTAAGGTCGATGCCTTGAACCCGTTGCCGGCAGTGGGCCGGAAGCCTTCAAACCAACGGTTCCACCCGGCCGTGACGCTCAAGATCAGAGTGGGACTGAACGTGTGGGTGTAGTTGGCGGCAGCATCCCAGCGAGGGTTCGGGTTACCACTGCCCGGCCCGCCCGGATTGTTCGCGCCAAAGAAGTCACCCGTCCCTTGCTGGAAGATCCGGTCCCACGACCAGCGGGCATAGAAGCGTGACTTGTCACTGATGTTCTGGTCCACGCGAACGGTGTACTTGTCAATCCAGCCCGGCGTGCTGCCGCTGGCCGAAAAATTGTTGGCAGTGCCCGAGCCGGTGGGATTCGGCCAGTATTTCAGAAAATTCTTCGCCACGCCGTCGAACATGGCGGAGGGAATGACGTTGGTCGGCGTCCAACCGTTCCCAGCCGTCGCACCAAATGGGTCGCGAATGTTGCCGACCACGCCGGCACCGAGGCCCGTCACGGGCAGTCCCGTCACACTGTCCACCCCTCCACCCGTAAGTTGCCAGCTGGAGAAGGGGTTGTAGATCGCGCCAATATAAATGGGGCGACCCAGCGCGTCGTTGCCGCTGGTGGCACCGAGCAGGGCGGAAAAGTTGCCGCCCTTCATGTCTGCCGTGGGCACAGTCACCGTAGTCGTATAGGGACTTGACTGGCGTAAGCCCTCATAGTACCCAAAGATAAATGTCTTGTCCCTCTTTTCGTAGAGCCCAGGGATATACAAGGGCCCACCCGCCGACACTCCAAAATTGTTGCGTTTGAATTCGGGGATGGGCTGATTATTCGCGTTCGAGAAAAAATAGTTCGCGTCCAAGTTGTCGTTGCGTAAGAACTCGAAGACATCGCCATGGAAGCTGGAGGTTCCGCTCTTGGTGATGGCATTCAAGATGTTGCCCATCGTCCAGCCATACTGGGCGGTAAATGAATTGGCTTCAATTTTGAATTCTTGCGTCTCATCCACGCCCGGGACATAGACGACCGCGCCCCAGTCGCCGGTATTGTCCCAGTGGCCGTCCAGCAGGTAGCATGTGCTTCTCCCGCGGCCGCCACCGAAATTGATCGCATAAGTGATACCCTGGTCCGTGATTTCCCCACCGGCGCCAGCCACATTGTTCGGCAACGGGTTGACGCTGGAATTAGTCAATGTGAGGCCGTAAACGTTGCGCCAGTTGAGGGGAAGTTCCACCGTCTCCTTGGCGGTCACTTCCGAACCAACCGTGGCCGTGGTGGTATTGAGCAGCGGGGCGGCAGCGGTAACTTTTACTTCCTGAGTCTGCGCGCCCAGCTCCAGGATGATGTCCTGGCTGGCTCCTTGGCCAATGGCCAGGACAATTCCACTCTGAACATAGGTGCGAAAGCCTTGCTTTTCCACCTGAAGCTTGTACGTTCCAGCCGGGATCAGTAGGAACACGTAGCGCCCATCCGGCTGCGAGACTTGAGCCCGGGTATATCCCTTGGTGGTATCCGATAGGGTCACGTTCGCCCCGGGCACCACAGCTCCCGAACTGTCAAGGACAGTGCCACCCAGAGACGCGTTGGTGTTTGCCTGTCCCAAAACATTGGGTGCGCTAAGGCAGGCCAGGAAGCCGGCTAATACACATACGAAAAGCAGGTTGGGCCGACGCCTGCCAGGCGCTGAGAACACACCAGATCTTCCAAGATAGAGTGTCTGCATATCAGAGAAAACCTCCTCATCAAAAACTTGATTATCCGACGCTGTCGGGAAACGGGGCGTAGACCTTTTGTCGACCAGTTAATCGCGTTGTGTGTCAGACTCGCAGAATTCAAGAATCCCGCTGTACCGCTGAATCGTTTCTAACGGACCCGATCTGAACATCGAGTATCGCTCCGATCAACGAAATGCGATTGTCAGGAACCTGTTTCTCCAAGCTGTCTGTTCGTGCACTGGAAACTACCCGACGCACCATAAGAATTGCAGTTGAACTGCCAGTATAAAGCGGGTCCACGAATTCTGAGAGGACCCGAGAAGCACATTTATACACCGCAAAAATATCTTGTCAAGTACAAAATGAAACGTTTAGTCGAGTAACAGATCAATTCGTGAGAATCAGTCGTTTCTGGCTATGGACTCTCCCATATATATCACAATATAAAAGGAAAATGACAAAATATCCATCGCGGGCGCCCATCCTGAGCGCATGGTGTGACGACCACCTGTTTTGTTATAACGGTTAATCTCCACTACTATGAAACCCAGATTTTCTCCCACCAAATGGAGGGGAGGCTAAACAGCGAATCTCCCTCTAATGGTTCTGGGTTTCCGGTTCTTCACCTTCTCCGCTTGGCGATCGCCGTCAAGGGCTTGACGAAGCACGGTGCTTGACAACAGCCAGACCGGCCATTAATGCGGGGCTGAAGGCACTGCCAGCCTAGGCAATTCGTTGCCCCGGACTTTGAAGATGTGGAGAAAATCGCGTTGCGGGGAGACAACCTCATATTCATTGCCAGACCAGTGATGGGGAGCTTGCCCAACCTCAAGACTTTTTTTGCCTGCGGGGCATTTTGATGGACACCGAGGGTCGTCCCAGTTCGGATCCACGAGGGGTACATTCTACTACGGCAGCGATGGAGTGCAGTTCAAGCAATAAGAGCTCGCCGTTCTTTCGCTTTTGACTCGCGCAGCAGGTTCGGCCAACCTCGGTGGTTAGCAAGATCTTGATGGATGAATCGTTTCATACGTTGCGTACATGTCCTTAACCCGTTAACCTGGAGACGGCCAATGCTGCCTTGAATCTGTTTCACCATATACCGCGATACGAGGACAACTCTATTCTCCTCGTTGCGTCCCGCAGACAATCCATAAGCTCGCAGAGGTAGATGATAAACGATTAAATTACTTCTTGACCTGCATACCTTGGAGTGCTAAATGTTCCTGCCACGAATATTTCGTCGCGGGCAATGCCTTCTTCGACTTCAATGTCGCGTTTGTTCCAAGCAATAAGGTTGCGGCCGCAAGTCCCCAGAAGCGGAGATAACGGCTTGAACGAGCGGTTTTGCTCTGTAAGGCTTGGAATCCTGCCAGCGTTTTCGGAGAGACGCGTGGTTCTGAATCAGGACAGCAGACTATCTGAAGCCCGTTCGCAGGAGGAAAAATTGAATACGCGCGAAGACGAACGCCATGTGGTCATTCGACCATTGATTCTCTTGCTATGCGCACTGGTACTGACGCCCGGGCTTCCGGCTGCGTCCGCTGGTCCCGAAGCTCCCGATGGAAATCGTGTCCTGGGCGTGGAAGAGCTGTATCGGCTCGACCTCCTTCCGAAATTGCGGCAATCCGTGAAAATAGGTTGCCTTTCCAGCTACGACCGGACCGGCGGCAACGATGATGGTTTTACCGGCACTTACTCCTTCATCAGAAAGGAACCGGGCGGTCTGGTCATTGCAGATCTAACCGGCCCAGGAATTATTTATCGCATTGCAACACCCAGCCCCACCGACGACATTATTGAATTTTACTTTGATGGAGAGGCGGTTCCACGCATCCGCATGCAGGTGCGGCAGCTTTTCGATGGCTTGCACCCACCGTTCTTGGCGCCGCTTGTGGCGAACACCGTTGGCGGCCACTATTCCTATGTTCCCATCGGTTTCGAACACTCGTGCAAGATATTGGTGAAGGCTGAGATATTTCACTTTTTTCAGATCAACTATGCTCTGTATCCGCATGACTTCGTGGTGCCGACCTATCAAGTTCCCACGCCCGCAACCTTCTTCAATCACCTGGAGAAGATAAAAGACCTCTTTCAGCGGACAGGGTCTGACATTACCCCTTACGTTGTTCCCAAAGGTGTCGAGACGCGCACCCAGGCTACCAATCAGACCCTTCAGGGAGGCCACACGATCACGTTGTTTGAGACCGCGGTTCCCGGCAGGATCGTGGGCTTGAAGCTCAGTCCCGCGGCGGCGTTTGAGGGAAAGGAGAGGGACCTCCTTCTCAAGATGTACTGGGATGGCGAAAAGGAACCCGCGGTGGTAAGCCCGGTGGGTGATTTTTTTGGATATAGTTGGGGAGAGTCGGCAACGAAATCACTCCTTTTAGGAACCTCGAACGGCACAAACTATTGCTACTTCCCCATGCCATTCGCAAGATCTGCCCGGATCGAACTCGTTTCCGACAGGTCTACAGGTCCCCTGATCGAAGTGCGGGCAGAAGTAACTGTCGCTTCCCTTCCCAAAGCCGCAGACGAGGGCAGGTTTTACGCCCTCTGGAGGCGGGAGAATCCTACGCGTGATGGCCAGCCCTTCACTTACCTCAGGACCAGCGGCGAGGGACACGTGGTGGGAACCATCCTTCAGGAGCAGGGCAAGACGCCGGGCAGCACCTCGTTTTTCGAAGGGGACGATCAGGTTGTCATCGACGGAGAACTCGCCATTCCCGGAACCGGCTCCGAAGATTCCTTCAATGGAGGATGGTATGACGTTCCCGGCCGGTGGGACGGTCGCGCGTCATTCCCGCTCAGTGGCTGCCTGGATTACAAGAAACACCTCGGCCGAACGGGCGGATACCGTTTGATGATTACCGATGCATACTCCTACAAGAAGAGCATCGATTTCACCATCGAACATGGGCCAACGGGAAACTTGGTCCCAACCGATAACGTCAGCGTGACGTTCTTTTACTCAAAGGACCCACCGACAGCGGATATTTCCGTGCCGGAGGTTTCCCTTCGCAGCGTGATCGACCCGGAAAAATTCGCCTTTGCGCCGGGGTGGAATCTCCCCATCCACTCGTTTTCGATTGAGAACGCCACGTTATCGAAGCGGACCGAGACTCTTAACGGAAGTGAGATCAGGTATCTGTCCTTCCGGGGCACAGGTGAAGACATTTTCGGAAGCCATCATGTCTCGTTCATTTGTAATGTACCCGCCGCCGGACGATACAAACTCGCATTGCAGGCGGTCCAAGGTCCCGACCAGGGCGTCGTACAGATGTTCCAGGACGACTTGCCATTCGGTGACCCGGTAGATCTTTATGCGGAGAAAAGGCAATTGAGCCCAGAGACAGCTCTGGCGATCGTGAATTTCAATAAAGGTGACAACATCGTATTCCTGCACTTGGTCCGCAAGAACGCGAAGTCAAGCGCACTGGGACTCGATCTCGTGCAAATCACCTGTGAGAAGGTCAGATAACTGATCCGCCGCGCCGATGGGGATTAACATGCTGCAGACGAGTTCCCATGCCTTCACCCTGAGCCTTGGCAGCGTTTGGGCTGCCCATTGCGCAAAGCAGAGAACTTGAGATTCAACCCTGCGTAGAACGGATACTGCGAAGTACTCTCGCGACAATTCTGGGAGGGCCGAAAAATGTCGATGCAAAATGAGCGCACTATTGCCATTGAGGCACGCCCATACTTCGGAATGGGGATCGTATCTGGCGCTGTTTGCAGTGTGCGTAACGAAGCCGACCGAAGAGCGCGACCAGATCAGACGCTACCAAAGTTCGCAGGCCCTATCAACAGGGCGTGGGCGAATCTGGCCGGATTTTTCGGCATTCTTGGGCATAGGCAATGCCGGTCCGTTCGGTTCATGTACATGTTCGCGCTACTCCTTTGCCTCGCTGCGACGGGCCGCGCAGAAATTCAACCACTTGATTTCACTCTCAATGCCACCCCGGCGGCGTCCGTGAATCTCGCAGGGCGGTGGCGAATCGCGAGAGACCCCGACAATATTGGTAAGGCTGCGGGCTGGTTCCGCCAGGGTCCCATCGAGGGGGCCGTGTCCGCCGATGTTCCCAACCCTCTTGAGCTCACCTTCCCTGGCTACGATGGCGTGGTCTGGTACTGGCGATCCTTTGATGGCAGCGAATTGGCAAAGTTCGACGACGTGAGGATCCATTTCCAGGGCGCCGACTACTACGCCGAAGCCTGGCTGAACGACGAGTATCTGGGCGGCAACGAGAGTGCTTTGCTGCCGTTCGCCTTCGATGCCAGAAAGGCCCTCCGACCCGGGTCCAACCAACTGGTGGTCCGGGTCGTTGACGCTAGCTACGCGAAGGAAGTGGATGGTTTCCGGCTCGGGGACGTCGCGGGAGGACGGCAACATGATAACCCGATGGAAGAAGGGTTCCGCCACGAGAACTACGGCGGCTTGTTGCTGCCCGTAACCGCCCAGGCATTCGCGCGCCCGTGGATTGGGGATGGATTCATTCGCCCGGACATCAAGGGCAGCAAGATCGATATCGACTTGCGGATTGTCGGCGCGGGCGGGATGGCGGAATGGAAAGTTGTGATCAGGCCCGTTTACCCCAAGCCTGGCCCGGCGGTCGTCGCGAGAACCGTATGGGTTAGCCCCAACGCCGAGGGATTAGCAACCATCTCCGTTCACATTCCGAATGTGCATCTATGGCGAGTCTGGAACAGCTTCCTCTATGAGATTACCCTGACTCCACCGAAGGGAACTCCTTGGCGGGAACGCTTTGGCATGCGCGAAGTCTCGATTCTGAACGGCCGCATCGCCATCAACGGCAAGCCCATCCTGCGGCGCTCCTATCTCTACAACCAGATCTGGCCCGTGACCCTTGGTGTTCCTTATGGTGATCTGGCGCGTCGCGACATCGAGCTAACCCGGCAAACCAACGCCAACATGCTCCGTTGTTTCAGCAAGACACCCGTGCCTGCCACCGTCGATGCTGCCGACGAAGTGGGTATTCTCCTGCAAACCGAGACCCTTGCCTCATGGTACCTTCTGCGCGGGGAGAAGCAATACGAGCGCCTGAAGAACCTCACCGAGCGCACGACCCTCTTGTATCGGAATCATCCCAGCATCTTCTGGTGGAACATCTTAAATGAGAACGAGGCCACCGAGGACCCGAAGAGGGAGTATCCGTCGGACAGTATGCTTCTGGGTCCATATGTTCTGCGATCGGTGCTCCCCTCTATCCATGCGCTCGATCCCACGCGGCCCGCGATCGCCAACGACCCCATCTGGAAAGACGTGCCCGGCGTCTGGGAACCGGGGCAATCCGCCCCCACCCTCCCGCTGATCGGTGACCACTATTATTTGTTCACGGGGCTCGAGACACACGAAGACTATTGGCTCAAATCTCGAGGTCGCGCCTGGGGCGATAAACCCAATCCGCAGGCTCCCTACCTCGGCATAACCGAATGGGGGCACAACTCGTCACCGAATTGGGACCGGCTGCTGGCGAGCTACAAGGCGCACGGGGTCCGCCAAGATGCGGAGGACTTCGTCGTCTACCGAAAGATGCTGGAGATGAACCGCCGATGGTACGAGCAGTCAGGCATCAGTAAGCAGGGATTTCCCACCTTCGAAAGCGTCCTAGCTGCCAACCGTGAGGAGGTGGCGCATCGTTACCGGGAGAACTTCGCCCTGATCTGGGGCAACGTCCATAGTGTCGGTCATGGGCTGACTTCGCTCGAAGACAGCAGCTATGAGCTCTCCGGAGTGGTCGATAACTGGCGGAATCCCAAGCCCGTCGTCTTCGATGCCATTACGGAACTAAACCGGCCGCTGCAAATCAATCTCTGGTTGCGTCCCAGCTCGGTCTATGTCAACGACCCCATCACCTTCGACGCCACATTGGTCAACGAAGGTCAGGCGCTTAATCCGGGCAGTTACCCACTGAGCGTCCGGTTGCTGGATGGCAACAATCATGCGGCGTTCGTGGAAAAGTACCGTCAGGAGATTGCCGGGGACCTGATCGAATTCCTACGGATCGAATCCATTCCTTTGAATGTACATCCTGGGCGTTACAAGCTCGAACTCGAACTTGGCTCAGGCCGTGAGAAATTGGCCGCATCGCTTCCCGTTCAAGTCTCGGAACGCAAACCCCGGCCTCTGCACGTAACCTCCACGGTGTGGGTTTGGGAAAAAGGGGACGTGCTGGCAAACTGGCTGCGCGAGCGCGGCGTGTCATCGCGACCTGGCGACGTTGATCGGATCCGCAGCGGGGATATCATCCTGATTTCCGGAATCGAACTGAGCAAAGACACGATGATGCAAATCCAGGCCGCCGTCCAGAATGGCGCCTGCGCGGTCATGCTGGCGCCGGACATCGAACTGGGCGGACGCAAAGAAGACCCCCAGACAAAGGAACTTTATTACAGCAGTTGGTTGCAACCGGTCT
>OCZT010006235.1_pt1 | contig 11812 bp, 4 predicted proteins | sample 1539031 | NCBI WGS metagenome assembly OCZT01 (sample SAMEA3539308, study PRJEB22396) | soil metagenome | biome: tundra; feature: field; material: soil | place: USA | collected 2010-05 | depth 0.15 m
GATCGGCGCTCGTCGAGATCTACCGCGCCCTGGGCGGAGGATGGCAGGATTGAGCTCGGGCAGCGGCGTTCATGCTTCGCTCTCTGCGCCCCAGCCTGCCAGGACTTATGCCGCGCGTGAGCAGGCCGTATGCACGGTGATAGCCGTCGCGCAACACGTATCGATCCCCGTATCTCGCGACCTGCACGACGACGGCGACAGGTTGACGCCGAAGACACGCCCGCCTCGGCGCATGACGCAATCGCTACCCCGAGATCGTCAACCGTGCGTGGCGATTGGTGCGAGCGGGCGCGTGCCAAGCCGTACGAACCCGTTGTCCGTCACCAGGATGGCATCACCAAGTTGCACCTGGCGATTCCGCTCGCCCACATCTTTGATCGCCGTGCGCTGCAACGCCAGGGAAGGCTTGAAGTCGAATACGTGCCCCGGCTGGATGATCATCTCGTTGTCCTTGCCTCCGCGAGGCCGCGCCTGGCCCATCCCTCCGGAGTGTACGGCCACTCCTCCGCCGCCCTCTGCGCCGCCCTCCTCGACCAGGGCCTTGCGAAGGTACTTCTCGAACTCGTCGTAGGTCGTCTTTCCCGGCTGGATGAAGGCCAGCGACTTCTGGTGAGCCTTGCGCAGCGCGTCGAAGGTCGCACGGTAGTAGTTGTACCCTGGTGTCGAAGCGCTGCCGATAAAGAAGGTGTGGTTGATCTGACAGCCGTAGCCCTGGAAGCCGCTGGAGATTTCCTGGGAGCAGAACTGGCCGACGTGCATCGGATCGCTGTTGGCCTCGCCGAGCGATGCATTTCCGCCTTCGTCGAGACCGATGGAAAGGCGGATGATATCGTCGCCGTTCGCGGCGACCATCGTGGTGAATCCCGCCCACCAGAGGTCGGCCTGTCGCTTCGCCCCGTTGCGACTGGCAACCACCATGGCCGCGAGGCCCTGCTCGTTCGCCTTCACCGCGCGGCGAATAGCGTCCTGTTCTTCCCGGCTCTTCACCAGCATCACTTCATCGATCGGGCCGGCATCCTGCCCCCATTTCTCGATAGGCAGGAACACCGCGCCGGGCAGTGCGGCTTTCAGCGTCTCGAGCAGCGTGACCGATACGACACCATCGGGGTCGAAGCGAGTGCCTTTGAGCTTGGCCACGCCAATGCGGACACCAGGGCGGTTGTATCCCTCGGCCACGAGGAGTTTGGCCAGCGCGTCACCACCGGTCTCTGGCAGCAGCTTCATTTTGCCGTCGGCCAGCCAGCTGCCGTCCTTCAGCCTGGCGGTCCATTCCTGGACATGCCTGGCCGCGCTCGCCTGAACAAGCACCGGCTTGGCCGGGTCGCGGGCGAAGAGCACTTGCGGGCTGCCTCCCGAGTAGCGAACCAGTTCAACCTGAGTCAGGTACCGTGCGTTCGATCCCACCTCGTCGCTGACCACGGTGATGATCGCGTCGAGATTCCATTGCGACTTGGCCATGTTGGCGCGAATCGCCGCCCAGCGCCGATCGCGCTCCGCCACCGAAAACATGGGCAGCGACACCGCGAACGCGGGCAGCGGCGTCTGGCCTTGTGCGCCCGCATCGCTGCCGATCAGCGTGTGCGCCAGCGGCAAGGCCGCGCCTGCCGCGGCGGTTCGTTGCAGCATCTGCCTGCGCGATAACCCCGTGGCTCGGCCAGAGGCTTCAGGTTCGATTCGGCTCATATAGAATCTCCCGTCCTGCTCGTGTGGCTCGCCCGGTGCCCGAACGGCGGCCCACTAGTGCTCAGCATTAAAGAGGTCGGTCAGACCGAGAGGGACGGGCCCCGTCTCGAACGCATCGTGACTCTGGCGGGGGCTCGACACGCCCCCGCCAGAAGTCGATTAGCGCCGCGTCTAGAAAGTCAGCCGGAAACCAACCTGGGCCGTGCGGTACTCACCGCTGATGGGCTGGTTGTAGGTGGTCAGGTTCTCCGAAATACCAATCTGGTAGTTCGGGCGATTGAACATGTTGAACACCTCGATGATGCCATCGAGCTTCGCGCGTCCGTGCAGCGGGAGCTTCTGCTGGAGGCGCAGGTCGGTCCGGCTCTGCGAGGGCCCGATCAGGGAGTTGCGCTGAACGAGCGTGCCATCGGGCCGGAGAAGCTGCGTTCCGCCGCCTCCCTGGATGTCACGCAGGTCGGTCCCGTAGTTGTTCCTCTGCCGAATGCCGGAACCGATGTACTGGAGCGCGCTGATCTGGAACCCTCGGCCCACCTGCCAGATGCCGTTGAACACCGCCCGGTGTCGCTGTTCGCCCGCGGCTGCAGTCCACCAACCGCCGAGATCCAGAGCGACGGGGAAGGTGACCTGCTCATTGCCGCTCATCGGCAGCGGCTCGGCATCCCACATGTAGCGCAGCGAGTAGGTCGCCGAGGCCTGCCAGTTGTTGCCGAACCGCTTCGTGATGCTGGTACGCAGCTCCTGGGATTCGGACGGGGCAGCCTGGAACTGGGTCGTCACCGGTCCCCAAGCGGGATTGAACCGGTGGGTAACGTCGGTGAACGGATAGTTGACGCCGGTGGCCGGGTTGTACGTCAGGTTCGAGTTGTCGGTGACGTACGTCTCGTTGTGCGCCTTGTTGTAGACGTAGTCAGCCTCAACACCGATCGTCTCACCAATCTGCCGCTGGATGCCGATCGACGCCTGCCACGCGTGCGTATAAGGCTCGTACTTGGGAGCCGGGATGACGCCGTCGAGAGACCGGAAGAGGCATCCTTTCACGCTGTTGGCGTTACAAAACAACGACGACGTGGCCTGGTCGAACGTCGGCAACGGCTGGCCGTTGAACGGGTTTGCGGCGAAATCAGTCCGGCCGGTGTTATTGACCACAATAATGGCGATCTGGGCGTTGCCCTTCGCCTGCGTCATCGCGCCGGATGAGACGTCGGCCTGGTAGAGGCCGACGCCACCCCGAACGACCGTCTTGTCGTCGAGCTTGTAGGCAAAACCCACTCGCGGCTGGAAGCCGTCGCCCCACTGGTTGTAGGCCCCGGTCGTCTCCCACGGCGGAATGTTGACTTGCGCATAGGCGTCGATCGCGACGTCATAACGCAGCCCGAGATTCAACGTCAGCCGACTGGAAACCTGCCAGTCATCCTGTGCCCATGCCGCGAGCTTCTTCGAGCTGACCCAGTTGTTGAAGTCGCCGACGCCGATGGTGTAGGTCCGCACGAGGCCCGGGATCGAAGAGAGGCAAGCCAGGCACCAGGTAGAGGCGTCGTTCCAAACGGGAAACCAGGCCTGCATCTGGGCTGCGGTGGGCGTGGCTGCGCCACGGGCGTCGATCTCGCCAGTGGCGTTCCGCAGGTTCGCTTGAATCTGGTTACGGTACATGAACTCCGCGCCGCTCTTCAGGTCGTGACGGCCGGCCAGGTCGTACGAATAGGTGAAGTTGTCCTTGAGGTTATAGACCCACTGGGTTTGATGCCGCGGGAGGTTCCGGTTCTGGTTGAACGTGAAGGTCTTGAACCTGATACGGGGCCCTCCGTTGGTGGTGCCGGTTGGAGCCCAGCCGTTCGACCACGTCACCAGAGAATCCTGGACGATCCCGTAGACGGCGCGTCCGCCTTCGATGTCATTGACAACCTTGTTGCTGAGGACCTGCGTGAGCCGAGCGTATTCCTCGTCGTTGAACTCGAGGTTCGTGTTCGTGCTGGACGGGTGTTGCGCGTCGGCATTCGGTCCAAACGGCGAATAGTTCGTCGTCTTGCCGTACCTGCCCATCAGCCTCGTCGCCGGGGTCAGCTGATAGTCCAGACGCCCGTCGCCCTTCTTCAGGTTCGCGATACCATCCATCTTGATGTTGAACGCCGGATACACCGTGTTCCAAATGGTCTCGGTCGGTTGGCGCTCGTACTCGAAGTTGCCGAAGAAATGCAGCTTGTCCTTCACAAGCGGACCACCGGCCGCCGTGCTGACCTGCAGGTTGGAGATCGGCAGCTTCACCTTGAGCACCGGCTCGTCCCCGTTGAAGCGGTCGCTGCGGTAGTTCGTGCGCAAAAGGCCTGAGAGGGTGTTGGTCCCCGACTTGGTGACGATGTTCACCAAGAGGCCGGACGAGCGACCCTGGGTGGCGTCGAATCGGTTCGCGATGTACTGGAACTCCGCGATCATGTCCTGGCTGTACTTGGGAGAATCGCCGGTCCCCAAATCCCGCGTCACCTGCTGGCCGTCCACGCTGATCTGAAAGTCCCGGATGTCCCCGGTCCGCCCTCGGTCCGTGTCCGGCGTGGTGGCGTTCTCGGTGAGCGTCTTGCTTCCCGGCGCCAGCATCGCGAGCGCCATGAAATTGCGTCCCTGCGCCGGGAGTTCAGCCACTTGGCGCGGATCGATGTTGCCGCCGAGACTCGACGTGGCGGTGTTGAGGAGGGGTGCTTCCGCGCTGACGGTCACCGTTTCGGCCACGCCCCCGGGGGCCATCTGCATGTTGATGGTGACCGTTTGTCCCGCCAACACCTGCACGCCGGCCCGCGTGACGGTGGTGAAGCTCTGTAGCTCCACCTTGATCCGATAGAGACCCACGCGCACGGGGATCGTGTAGGTACCCCGACTGTCGGTCACCGCCTCGAATATGTTACCGGTGGCCTCGAGCACCGCCGTGACCGTGACGCCGGGCAGCACGGCGCCCGTGGAATCGGTCACCGTGCCGGTCAGGACCGCTTCCTGCGCGTACGCGATGCCCGGAAGCGCCAGAATGGCGGAGACCAGAAGAAACCGTCTGACGACTGTCATGAGACCCCCCCGTTTCAAATTGAACACGGTGACTATACCGTAATGTCCCATACGTGAGCCGAGCCCAAACACGCGCCGCCGGGTATCACGTCGCACGAGCGTAATAATTGAGGAGCCACCAAGACGCCGACGCCGGCGAATTCGGCCGACACGCTCCACCGCTGGTGCGCGCACTATCCGAAAACTCGATCGCGTAGTGTCCCACTTCTCAGCCGACGCTTCGGTTTCGATTGTCGGTTGAAGTCGATCATGTAGACTCCCGCCGGTGCCGGAGCGACCGACCTCGTGGCAGACGTTTCTGCGGGCGCACTGGGGCGCGATCGCGGGCGCGGATTTCTTCACCTGATCACGCTCACTTGCGGGTGACCGCCCGCTGCGCTCCGAGCAAAACCCGACTCATTCCGTCGGGCATGACATTTCTTTCTCCTTGACACTGCTGTAAGGAAAATCAAAACTCCGACTGCTCTTCTCCGACCCCTTCACGACGAAGAGGCCGCGGAACCGCGCAAAGGAACGCCCGCAATGTTGCGCTGGGTTTCCCGCGTCCGTCAGTCTGTTCGCGCCAGCGCCTCGGCGCTGCGAACCACCCTGCATCCGCTTTGGTCTGAGATTCGTTCGCAAGTCGGTCGCAACTCGCCACGGCTTACCCACAGCAGCCCTCTTGCGGGATGCCGACGGCAACTACAATTAGCTCGCTCACCGTCCTCGGGTTGCAGTACGGCACCACCAGCAATCAGATCGTGTACACGCAGGAGAAGGGCACATGAAACGCTTACCGATCATTTTCGCGCTACTCGTAGCGTCTCTGACCTCAGCACGACCCGCGCACGCACAGATCGAGCAGGGCCGTCTGATGGGCACCGTTAAAGACGCGCAGGGCGGCGTGCTGCCGGGTGTTGCGGTGACCGCCTCCTCGCCGGCGCTCATGGGCGTTCGAACGGTGACGACTGAAGCGGACGGACGGTATCTGCTCGCGAGCCTGCCGTCGGGTGTCTACTTGCTCACGTTCGAGCTGCAGGCATTCGACACGATCAGGCGCGAAGGCGTCCGCGTGACTCAGGGCAGCACGTTGACAATCGACGCACTGCTCCAGATCGCGTCGTTGCGCGAGACCGTGACGGTCAGCAGCGCGTCTCCCATTGTCGACACCACGACGACGAAGGTCGGGGAGGTGTTCAGCGGTGAGGTGCTGACCAGCGTGCCGAGCGGGAACGACATCTGGGCCACCCTCGGCCAGACGCAAGGCGTCCGGATGCAGGGCTTCGACGTCGGAGGCAGCCACAAGGACCAGAACACGGGCTGGGAATCGTTCGGCATCCGCGGCCAGGACAAGGTGCTCGCCGAGGGGATCGATCTGACGGAGGGCGACAGCTCGGGGTTCCAGTACAACTCGAACTTCGCGATCGACGAAGTCTCCGTGACTGCCTCGGGAAGCGACGTGGAGATGAGCTCGCCCGGCACGGCGGTCGTCCAGACCTACAAGAGCGGGGGCAACAGGTTTGCCGGCCTCGAGGACATCACGTACGAACGCGGCAGCTTCGTGGGCAACAACAACAACGCCGCGCTCACAGCGCGTGGGTTCACCGGCAACCCGAACCTGCTGTTCTACGAAACCCATGTCGAGCTGGGCGGCCCGGTCATGCGCGACCGGCTGTGGTTCTACGCGGCGTACAACCGCTTCAAGATCGACAAGCAGATCTCGGGGATCAACCCGAACGTCGCGACCGACACGACCAGGGTGCAGGATCCGATGGTGAAGCTCACGTACAAGATCGACAAGGCGGACACGCTCAACGTATTCATCCAACCGTACAACAACAAGCTCAAACCCAACCGGAACCTCTCGATCAGCAGTCCTGCCGAGACGGTGCTGGCACAGGACAGCCGGGTCTGGATTTACAAGGGCGCGTGGCAGCGGGTCTGGACGAATCGGCTGTTCATGGAGGTCCGGGCGGCCGCGTGCTGCGAGATGTGGCCGATGGTGCCGAAGGTGGATCCGGCCGTGCAGCCGCCGCGCACCGACAGCGCCACGCTGCTGACGAGCGGTGCCGGCTGGAACGCCTACACGCTACTGTACCAGAAGCCGCAGGTGTCGGGCTCGTTCACCTACTTCCGGCCGTCGAAGATCGGAAGCCACGATACGAAGTTCGGGTTCGAGTTCATCAACAACCGGCAGGCTCAGGGATATAACGGCCAGTCCGGGCCTATCGAGTATCTCGATCGATTAGGGGTCCCCGACCAGATCCTGCTCGCGGACGTCGGAACGGCCGGCAGTTACGGCAGCACCTGGACGTCGGCGTTCAACGACGACCGGATGTTCTCGTTGTACGCGCAGGACCGGTGGGCGCCGACCAACCGTATGACGATCACCGCCGGCGTCCGCTTCGGCTACCAGCAGCCGGGATTCGAGGCGGGCACGCGCAATCCTGTCCTCAGCGGCCTGTTCCCGCAGACCACGGTGCCGGCGCAGGTTCTGTTCTCGCGCACCAACTACGCGCCGCGCCTCGGCGTCAGCTACGACCTGTCGGGCGACGGCAAGACCGCGGTCAAGGCCTTCTACGGCCGCTACTACGCCATCTATGCCAACTTCTTCAGCGGGGCAAACGCGGGCGGAGAGAACACGAAGACGTTCACGTTCCTCGACTGTCGCCTGGCAGGCGTGCCAGTGTCCTGCACGACCGCCGGCGCGACGCCCGGCAACGGGATCTACGACGGCCCGCAGGAGCTCGGCACGTTGGTCGCCTCGTCTGGCGTCGGCACGAAGGTCGATCCGAACCTGGCGCAGCCCTACGCGGACGAGATCAGCGGATCGATCGAGCACCAATTCTGGGGCGAGTCGTCTGTCCGGGTTCTGTACGTGCACAAGACCACCAGCAACGTCTTCGGCCTCGTGAACACCGCGCGGATCGGAACGGAAACGGTGCCGGTCACGGTCCCGAACCCCTTCGATTCGACGCAGGTCATTCACGCGCTCGACATCCCGACCTCGCTGCGCGGTGTCGTGACCAACATGTTCGCGAACATCCCGGACTCGGGCGCCACCTACGACACGCTGTCGCTCTCCGCACAAAAGCGCTTCGCGAAGGGCATCTTCGTGCAGGGCGGCTTCGACTACCAGTGGCGGAACGAGTTGCGACAACCCAACAGCATCTCGACGAGCCCGCTCGCCACCGATTCGATCGGCGTCTACTCGTTCGGCGGAACGTTCCCGATCAACTACAGCGCCGACGTCACGAATCGTCAGAGAGACACCAACTGGCAGATGCACGCGCTCGGCCACTCTCCGCTGCCGGCCGATTTCTCGCTCGGTCTCAACTTCCGGGTCCAGAGCGGGTTCCCCTGGTCGCCGGTGGCTTCGGTGAAGCTGCCGAATGCGGGCACGCAGACCGTGCTCGTGGACAACATCCAGAACCGCCGGTCGGACACGGTTTCCCTCCTCGACCTGCGTCTCGACCGCCGCTTCAAGGTCAACAGGATCGGCTTCCTGGCAATGGTCGATGTCTACAACATTCTCAACGCGAACGCCGTGACCAATTTCTTCCTGTCTAGCGGATCCACTTACAACACGGTCATCGCTGCGCTCAACCCGCGGACCGTGCAGCTCGGGTTCAGAGTGACGTTCTAGCTCGAGGTCGTGGGGTGCGGGAGGATTATACGGTCAAGGCAGGCCGCCAGAATATTGGACTCTGCGTTATTCCTCGGAGGATCTGATCATGCGCGGTATTTCCAGACGTTTTGTGTTTTGGGCCTGTGCGGTCGTGTTGGCCGTGTCGGCCGGATGGAACTTCGGTGTGAGGGCGGAACGTGTCGTGCAGACGGGCGCCGATTCCCTCCTCGATTCGGCCATCCTGAAGGCCTACCAATGGCGCAGCATCGGCCCGGCGCGCGGCGGCCGGTCGATCGCCGTAACGGGCGTGAAAGGGCGGCGCAACGAGGCGTACTTCGGCGCCGTCGGCGGCGGCCTCTGGAAGACGACCGACGGCGGCGGAACGTGGCAGCCCCTGACCGATCATCAGATTACGAGCTCGTCGGTCGGCGCCGTTGCCGTCTCCGAATCGAACCCCGACATCGTCTTCATCGGGATGGGCGAATCGTGCATCCGCGGCAACATCCAGCCGGGCGATGGCGTCTACAAGTCGACCGACGCCGGCAAGACGTGGACCAACGTCGGCTTCGCGGACACGGACGCGATCTCGAGGATCCGCATTCATCCGACCAATCCCGACATCGTCTTCGTCGCCGACTTCGGCCGCTACGGCAAGCCGAGCGACGAGCGTGGCGTCTTCAAGAGCGCCGACGGCGGCCGGACGTGGAAGAAGGTGCTGTTCCGCGACAACAAGAGCGGCGCCGTCGACGTCGAGATCGACCGGAAGAATCCCAACGTGATGTTCGCGTCGCTGTGGGAGGCCTACCGCGTCGAGTATACGATGTCGAGCGGCGGCCCCGGCAGCGGGCTGTTCAAGTCGACTGACGGCGGCGAGACGTGGAAGGAGATCACGCGCAATCCCGGGCTGCCACAGGGCCTCGTCGGCAAGATCGGCATCGGGATATCAGGCGCGGATTCGAACCGCGTGTACGCGCTCATCGAGAACGAGCACGGCGGTCTGTACAGCTCGGATGATGCCGGCGCGACGTGGAAGCTGGTCAACGAAGGCCGCAACGTCCGGCAGCGCGCCTTCTACTACACGCACGTGTTCGCCGACCCGAGCAACAAGGACACCGTCTACATGCTGAACACGAGCGCCTTCCGCTCGACCGACGGCGGCAAGACGCTCGCGCAGATCGGCGCCGGCACGCACGGCGACCATCACGACCTCTGGATCGACCCCGACGATTCGGAGCACGTCGTCATCGCCAACGACGGCGGCGGTGCGATCACACTCAACGTCGCATCGGCGAAGCGGACGTGGTCGCCCGAGGATTTCCCGACCGGGCAGTTCTACCATGTGGTCACGACCAAGCACGTGCCGTATGAGGTGTGCGGCTCGCAGCAGGACAACAGCACGCTGTGCGTGCCGAGCGATACGGGCGAAGGCGGACGCGGCGTCGTCGCCGGCGGCGGGTTCGGAAGGATTCCTCCCGTGCCACCGTACCAGGTGGGCGGCGGTGAGCCCGGCTACATCGCGCCAGACCCGAAGGATCCCGACATCTACTACGCCGGCACGAATAACGGCGCGTTCATCACGAGGCTGAATCGCCGCACCGGCGAGCTGAAGGAGGTCGGCGCCTACCCGCGCTTCTTCTCCGGCGAGCCGTCGAGCGCGGTCAAGGAACGCTGGCAGTGGACGTACCCGGTCATCTTCTCCTACGTCGATCCCCACGTCCTCTACACCTCGTCGCAGCACGTGTGGAAGTCGACGAATGGCGGCGACGCGTGGGAGCGGATCAGCGGCGATCTCACCCGGCACGATCCGAAGACGATGGGTGACTCGGGCGGGCCGATCACGCACGACATGAACAGTCCGGAGATCTACGCCACGGTGTTCTCGCTCGCGCCGGGCAAGACTGACATCAATGTCATCTGGGCCGGGTCGGACGACGGCCTCGTGCACATGACGCGCGACGGCGGCAAGAACTGGGCGAACGTGACACCGAAGGGCATGCCGGATCTCGGGCGCGTGAGCCAAATCGACTCGTCGGCTTTCGATCCCGGCACGGCGTACGTCGCGGTCAAGAAACCGCTGCTCGAGGACTACGCGCCCTACATTTTCCGCACGCACGACTTCGGGAAGACGTGGACGACGATCGTTAGCGGCATCGCGGCCGACGACTACGTGTGCACGGTGCGCGAGGACCCGACGCGCAAGGGGCTCCTCTACGCCGGCACCGAGCACGGCTTCTACATCTCCTTTGACGATGGCGATCACTGGCAGTCGCTGAGGCTGAACCTGCCGGACACGCAGGTCTCCGACATCTGGATGGAGGCCAACGACATCACGATCTCGACGATGGGCCGCGGGTTCTACGTGCTGGACGACGTCAACGTGCTGCGGCAGTACGGGTCGGCGGTGACGACGGCCGCGGATGCGTACCTGTTCAAGCCGGGAGACGCGATCCGCGCGGGCGAAAACGCCGACATCGACTATTGGCTCAAGAAGCCAGCGCAGAACATGTCGCTCGACGTTCTCGACAGCAAGGGTCAGGTGGTGCGTTCGTACACGGGCGCGATGCCGAAAAGCGACGCCGAGGGTGCCGCGGAAGACGAGGGTCTTGGACCGCGCCGTGTACCGCCGCCCTCGATGGCAGCCGGCCTGCACCGCTTCGCCTGGGATCTTCGGTACGAACCGGTGGTGTCGTTCCCCGGCATGGTGCTGTGGGGCGCGACCACCAACGGTCCGATGGCGCTGCCGGGCAGCTATCAGGTGCGCCTGACGGTGGACGGCCGCGCGCTCACGCAGTTGGTCACGGTGAAGAAGCATCCGCTGCACGAAGCCACGGACGCAGATCTTCGGGAGCAGTTCGATCTGGCGACGCAGATCCGCGACAAGGTGAACGAAGCCAACAACGCCGTCATCCAGATCCGGCACGTCAAACAGCAGGTGGCCGACAGGATGAACAAGTCGCAGGACGCGGACCTCCGAGCGGTCGCGGATCGGCTGACGAGGAATCTCACCGCGGTGGAGGAAGACGTGTACCAGGTGCGCAATCAGAGCAACCAGGATCCGCTCAACTTCGCGATCAAGATCAACAACCGCCTGGCCTCGCTGCTCCGCGCCGTCGAGACGGGCGATGGAAAGCCGACCGGCAACGCGGTGCCGATTTTCAACGACATCAAAGTGGAGCTGAAGGCGCAGACGGACAAGCTGCAGCAGTCGCTGGCGTCGGACTTGCCGACGTTCAACCGGCTGGCCCAGCGCATGGGGCTGGATCCTGTGAAGGAGAAGTAGACGCACGGAAGAATCAGGGTTCAAGTTGACCGCCACGTCCCGAGCGCCTCGAATCTGTCGGTAGGGGTCGGGGCGTATCCGGTTCCGAGGCCAAGGTGCGTCTGAAAGGCGGCGGGCGGTTGCCGTCGACGGTAGTGCGGGGGTCCGAACCTTTCCACGGAGGATCGCGATGAAGAGACTCGTTCGGCAAC
>OCZT010006236.1_pt1 | contig 11808 bp, 9 predicted proteins | sample 1539031 | NCBI WGS metagenome assembly OCZT01 (sample SAMEA3539308, study PRJEB22396) | soil metagenome | biome: tundra; feature: field; material: soil | place: USA | collected 2010-05 | depth 0.15 m
GCCTAGGAGGGACAATTGCTTTCTGTCGTGTCTCAGTTTGTATTGTCCGGTAGAGTGGCTTTCCTCGGCAGCAGTGAAGGGCCATTGGTTTTCGGCGAAGCGTGTGTGAGTCTCGGTTTTTGGCCGTTTACTGTTGAGAAATCCCCATTGCACAAGTAATCGAGGCCAAGACTGCCGTTTCAGGATTGGTTGTGCAATGGGCTGTTCACAACACCTATGGCGGGTCGCTGGGAATCTCAGCGGACCAGCTATCTGCATTGGGGTCGGCTTGTTCTAGTTTTGCCCGCCTATCACTCGTCCCTGCGGCAGAGGTCACTGACAAACCAGCGGCGCTGGCGGCAAACTTCCTTGGTTCTCACGGGTGAGGATTTCCGGCCTGTTTACACTCGCTCCTGGCCGGGTCTGCGCGGAATGCAAGAACCCGCACGAACTTCCTTCTCCCAGGCGTCCGCGTGCGCCCGTTCCATAGGCCTATTCCATTCGAAACGACGAGGAGGCGAAGCCCATGCACTCCAAACAGCAATCTTGCAAGTCACCTTTCGCCACGATCGCAGTAACGGCCGCACTGGCAATAGCGATTGTGTTTGTGCTGGCGGTTCCCGCCTTGGCGCAAAACGCAGTCCCACCTACGGCGCGGCAGGCGGCGGCGTCCCCGGCGTTCGCTTCCCGCCTGGCTCATCCAGCCGCCGCATCACGCCGCGCGCGAATGCGCAACGGTTCAGCGTAATTCACAGCTTCACCGGTCATGACGGCTCTGACCCGATTGCTCGTCCGACCATTGATCGGGCGGGTAATCTGTTTGGCACAACGTACGCTGGCGGTGGGTCAGGCGAGGGGGAAGTCTTCAAGCTGACGCGCACATCACGCGGTTGGGTCCTGACACCGCTTTACAGCTTCGTGGGGGGCAGCGATGGTATGCGACCAACTACCTCTGTGGTGTTCGGCCCAGGCGGCAGCCTGTACGGGACAACCCATGGCGGAGGAGATACCGCGTGCAATGGAGGCTATGGCTGCGGCACCGTTTTCAAATTGACTCCCCCCTTGACTGTCTGTAAGAACGCTCTCCTGTCCCTGGATCGAGACCGTGCTGTACCGCTTCCTCGGAGGCAACGACGGGCGCTTTCCTTCCAGCGGCGTGAGCTTCGACCAGGCCGGCAATTTGTACGGGGCAACTTTGTACGGCGGTGGGTCAGGATGCGGTGGAGACGGCTTCGGGACCGTCTACAAGCTTGCCCACTCGGGCGGCGGTTGGACAGAGAGCGTAATTTACAGCTTCGCGGGAGGCACCGATGGAGAAGTCGCCACTTCCGGTGTGACCCTCGACCCGACCGGCAATCTGTACGGTGTGACCCAATTCGGCGGATCCTATGGATCGGGGGACGTCTACGGAGCTGACGCCCTCGGGCTCCGGATGGACCCAGACTATCCTCTACTCCTTCGATTGGTCGACCGGTGGCCCGGAATATCCCTCCGGCGACCTGATCTTTGACAGTGCAGGAAATCTCTACGGAACCACTGACTCAGGAGGCTCCGGCGGTGGGGGCACCGTTTTCATGCTGACGCCCTCACAAGCAGGTTGGACAGAGACGACGATCTGGAACTTTTTAGGAGTGGACGGAGCGGGACCGGGTGGGGGCGTAACCATGGATCCTGCGGGGAATCTTTTCGGCACCACCATCAATGACAACGGTGCCGGGTCGGTGTTCAAGCTCGTATTCAGCGGCGGACGTTGGTCCGAAACCGACCTTTACGATTTCACAGATTACCTGGATGGAGGACATCCATACAGCGGCGTGGCCCTTGACCCGAACGGAAACCTCTACGGCGCCGCCGCCGACTGTGGCGAGAGCTGCCAGGGTGTCGTCTGGGAGATCACGCCGTAACTGACAATTCTGTTACTTCCACAGCGGCTTGCATCCTGAATTGGGTGCCGGCCGTTTCTTGTTTTGCCGTTGTCACTCACCGCTTCGGCAAGTAACTAACGAAAAATCCCCATTTCACAAGTAATCCACTCAGCCGGCATTCTCCGCCTTGCCCAATTACCCCACGAATCCTGCCTCGCTAAATCCTTGATATTGTGGCCCGCTAGATCCTGTGGTTCATTTGCCCACAAACACAAGATTTCGGGCAGGCTGCACAGGGGTTCATCCCGAAGTTAACCGCTCTTCCCGACGCCTGCTACCCGACCGGAGGCTGATTGTAAGCTTGAAGCACTTGCAGTTGCGGGTACGCTTTGAGTAACGGTGCTGCCACTACGACTTTCCATAGCTTAGCGCTGCGTTTCTCCCATACGCCCGATATCCGCTTGCGGGCTGCAGGGCTCATCGTGCGTCGCCTCTGGCCAATTGTTGGTGCTGCCTGTGACTTCAGGGGACGCCCGCGACGAGGAGCGGATGGGCCCGAGTGCTGAGATAGCTTGGTCGATGCGAGCGCGTTCTGAGTTAAGTTCTGCCAATAAGTTTTCTAGATCTACAAGAATCCTTTCAGTAGGAGCGATCGGTGGACAGTGTAACAGCAGAACTCGAGGTGGAACGGCACCGCCGACACAGTTGGGAATATTTCGATCCGCCAACTCAGTCTTGCCCTCAGGCTGGCCCACTTCTGGCACACAGAACCGAGCCAAAAGCCGCCGAAAACCCAGCGTGCCAGCTAACCGACAGTCATTCGATCTGATCCACCAGAGCGCTACCATGTCAAAATAGCCCGGACAGCTTTTACAACGACTTAAGAGAGGAACAGGCCCTCGCCTGGCATTGACTAAACGTTCATAATTATGTACAGTGATTGACATAGTGACCATAAACATGGACGTTAACTATGCGTAAGAAGAAGCCCTCAGGGATGCTCCCCATTCCCGTCTCGCGCGCCCTGCGCAAGCTCGGCCACGATATACGGGACGCGCGGCGGCGGCGGCGGATTCCCGCAGAAATCGCCGCAGAGCGGGCGTCCATAAGCCGGACGACACTGGTCAAGATCGAAAAAGGCGAGCCCGGCGTTGCGATTGGAAGCTATGCCATCGTCCTGTTTGTACTGGGTATGACTGATCGTCTCGCCGACCTGGCCGACCCCAGGATTGACGCGGTGGGCCTCCAGCTCGAAGAGGAGCGCCTGCCGCAGCGGATTCGACGGCCACGGAAATAGAACGAGAGGGTAATGATGGATAAGGATGTTTTTGTGTACGTGGATCTCGGCGGCGTCCCCCATCTGGTCGGACGCTTATGGGCACGTGTGCGCAAGAACAAGGAAGGCGCGACCTTTGAATACAACAACGCATGGCTGGAACATCCGAATCGGTTCTCTCTCGAACCGGCCCTGAAGCTCGGTCCCGGACCGTTTCATACGGTGGCCGATACGCCAATGTTTGGCGCTATCGGAGACTCGGCGCCAGACCGGTGGGGCAGGGCGCTGATGCGGCGCATGGAGCGGCGGCGCGCTGAACGCGATGGACAGGCACCCCGCACTCTGCACGAAATGGATTACCTGCTGCTGGTGGACGACGAGGCGCGCGCGGGCGCGCTGCGCTTTGCTGAAGCTGAGGGCGGGCCGTTCCTAAGGCAGGAGGAGGCTAACAGCCTGTGGTGGAAGTGACGTCATTCAGAAAACAGCGAGTAAGACATGAATCGCACCCAATGAATACAGGCACTTACGACCGACGCCGCGGCCCAGCTTGCGGGTTCGAGAGTTTCACCACAGGCTGCTAAGCGCATACCGCCGCTCCTGGAATTGCCGAAACTGCTCTCGGCTGCAGAACATGTCATGGAAGAGACCGACACGGAGGAAGATCTGCGTTTGCTGTTCGCGCCGGGTTCTTCCCTCGGCGGCGCGCGGCCCAAGGCTTCTGTTAGGGAGAAGGACGGTCATCTGGCGATTGCGAAGTTTCCGCGCAAGGATGACGAGATCAACACAGTCGTGTGGGAAGCGGTGGCCCTCGCCCTTGCGCAAAAGCGCAAAGGATGAGGGTCGAGCGTGGACTTATCTGGAGGCAGCCTCCGGCCGGTTCCTAATCAGAGGCGACGAACTCGGCGAATTCGCGCTTCGGCTGGAGAGGGATGTAAAACCCGTTCGTTGGGTGTGTCGCAGCATAAATCGAGTTCTGACAGTCCGGCTGATCGACGACACGGGCAGGGACGAAGCAGCTATCTGCCGTTTCTTCAGTCTGCGGCGTCCGGCCGAGCCGATGTCTCTGGATATAGAGACTGTCCTCGCCGGTTTTCCCGTTCCGCTTCCCGGCGGCCTTTTCGAAGCGCGGCATGGAGATTTTCAGGACACAATCATCGTTAGCGTGCCGCAAATCGGAGGGGGGTTCCAGGACCTGGTTGTCGAGCCGGACTTGCACGATCTGGACAGCGACGCGGTTCAGGTCACATTTATTCTCGATCTTCTTCAGCGATGGAGCGCCGCGCGCCTTTTAGGCCCGCTTGCTGGCCTACGGCGAGGCCGCGTCACGGAGCGTTTGATTAACCGCCTTTATTCCAGGCTCTGTGGAAGGCGCTGGGCCGAGGCCGAGGCTGCCTACGTTTCCAATCCGCGGCCAGAGTTCGAATTGCGGCAGCTTGAGCGATTGGTCGGTGGATCACAGGGGTTTCCTGTCGTTCTGCGGCGCGACTACGAGAGAATGGAAGCCGGTACGGCCGCGGGAACGCAGTGGTACGCGGAGGTTGCTAAACGCTATCAGGTTTGTTCGGAAAAGGGCCTCTGCGAATTCGCCTTACAACTTGCGAGTAATTCGGATAACTTGCTCAAGCTACCCACACCGGTACTTGACGGCTTGCTGCTGGAGATTAAAGAGAATAGCGTTCTGTTGCGCGGGGCGCGCCTTCTGGCCCTCCTCGCAGCTTCCAAGGAACTTGGCTTTGCCAATATCGGTCTTCCGAGGTGGAAATGGTGATCACGGAGATTTCAGCGGAAGAAGTCGTTAGATCCAGCCGCGAGGCGCTGGGGCTTCCTCCTGCCCCTGGCGGCGCTATCGACGATACGATGCTCGCTGCCAGCCTTCGACGCGCTGCCGGAATCCTGTGCCCCTGCTCGCCATCAACGCTCGTTGCCGCAGTTCTGGAAAGCCTCCAGTATCTCTTCGAAGGTAATGATGATGATATGGAAGAGCGCATCGCGGCCACTGCGGAAGGACTTATCATCGGTGGAGACCTGCTTGAATTAAACCAGGTGACCATCGACGATCCGGACGTGAAAGGCACTTGGGTTTTCTCGGCACCGCCCGGTTTCATCGTGAGGCCAGGCGGGAATGTTTTTCTCGTCGGCATCGCACCGGATGAGATGACCCCGCTGCCGGCATCGTTGAACGCGCGCGTTACTTACGAAGACTTTGCGCGGGTGCTGACCCCACAGACTACAGAGGATTTGCCTTCTATCTTGCGCGATCTTGGATTAGTTGAAATCTCAAAGTCGGCATGGCTTAAAGGCCCCAAGGTCGAATCTGCCACCGAATTGCACGACAGTATGCTTCGCCGACTTGAAGAACAGCCGCCCAGCGGATCTGTATCTGATATCTCCATTCTCGATCCCAGCCGCACGGTTGACTACTATACCGGTCGCTGGCGCACTCCCTTAAACGAATCCGGCAATTACATCGCACGACGGCCGCAAGCGCATGGAGCACATCTCTGGGGATTTGCCAAATTGGTGGACGGCATTGTCGTCAGGTTCCTGGATTTTCCGCCGCCAAGGACACGCTGGCGAGGGTGCGACGTTGCCTGGCACTTGCAGATGGCCATCGACCAGTGTCGCGGAACGCCGCAATTGTATCGGCGTCGTCCGGTCTCGACCGGTGCCTGCCTCGATTTCTTTTCTCCCCTGCCGCTCTGGGCCCAGCGGCGCTTGGCAGTTCTGGGGCGTCCCGCCGCGCGAGAAAAGTGTCTCTTTTCCTACTGGATACCCGAGCGCGAACTTGCGTCCGAAGAGACGTTTCTTCGGGAGCGCCTCTGGTTGGCCAACCGCGAAAGGTCTGGATAGGCAAACCGAATGACACAGACGATAAAGGAGACGATAAATCAGCTTCATAGTTCGCTGCGGGAATATATCGAAGCGACATATCACATCAGCGCTCCCGCCCTTATTGAGCAGCGAAAGGAACTCCTTGACCGTCCGGGTGTCATTCATCAGATCCCGTACATCGAATCGACCCCGCGCTATCAGAGCGGCGAGAGTTTTTCCGCGATCAGAGGCTTGCAACCAGCGGCGCTTAGAGCATATTCTGTTCTCTCGACGCCTTCGGGCGGATTGCCCGCGCTGCTTTACGATCCACCATACAAGCACCAATCAGAGGCTATCCGACACAACCTGGTGGATGGCAAGAACCTTCTGGTGATGACCGGCACCGGATCGGGCAAGACGGAATCTTTTCTGCTTCCTATTCTCGGGAAGTTTGCCAACGAGGCGAAGACTAATCCATCGGCTTTTCGCAATCAACCTGCTGTACGAGCTCTGATCCTTTATCCGATGAACGCCCTGGTGAACGATCAACTGGGGCGGTTGCGTTCGCTCTTCAGCGATCCGCGCATTGTCGCCCTTTTTCACCAGTGGGCACAACGCCCGCCGCGTTTTGCGCGGTATACAAGCCGCACACCCTACGCCGGCGTCCGGACTCGCGAAAAAGACTCAAGGAAGCTACGCGCTTTCGACGATTTTTATGTGGAGATACAACGGCAGGCAGATGGCCCGCCGTCGGAAGAGCGGGACCAAGCCCGGACCCTGTTGGATCAGCTCAAGCAGCGCGGAAAATGGCCCGCCAAGCCTAATCTGCCCGCATGGTTTGGAGACAAAGGGACCGAATGGCAGGACAGGCGGACGCAGGAATTCCGAAGAGCCGTCACGCTTCCCGACGACGTTGAACTTGTAACCCGGCACGAAGTACAGGTAGCGCCGCCTGATCTGCTGGTAACAAACTATTCAATGCTCGAATACATGCTCATGCGGCCCATCGAGCGGCCCGTCTTCGACAAGACGCGTGACTGGCTGGCCCAGAATCCTCGCGAGAGATTTCTGATCGTCCTTGACGAAGCGCACCTTTATAGAGGCGCTGCAGGCGCGGAGGTCGGTCTGTTGCTCAGGCGACTTCGCGACCGGCTAGATATTCCCCCAGAACGATTTCAGGTCATTTGCGCAACAGCAAGCTTCCACGAAGCGAGTTACGCACCCCAATTTGGCGCGCAACTCGCAGGCGTCCCTGCCGAGACCTTCTTACCGATTGAAGGGGACTATGCGTGGAGGCCGCATGCAGCACAGGGAACAAGACGTGACGCGGAGATGCTTGCAAGCATCGACCTCGTAAAATTCTACGACGCCGATACTGATGAGGACCGTGTGGCGCTGGTTCGACCTCTTCTCGATCACCGGCACGTCCCCAGCGGGCTTGGGCTGAAGCCTAGTTTGTACCAGGCACTCGTGGAATTTCCGCCCCTCGGACTGTTAATCAACACCACAATGAAACAGGCTAGACCGGTAGAGGAACTGGGCCGCGACCTCTTTCCCGATGCACCGCCCCCGCAGGCCGATGCGGCCGCAACGGTGCTCATGGGCCTGGGTAGCATGGCGCGGATCGATTCCAAGGGCCCCGGCCTGCTTCCCTGCCGCATCCACAATTTTTTTCGTGGACTACCTGGCCTGTGGGTCTGCATGGATGCGGCGTGCAGCGAATTGGCTGAAGGGGAAAGAAGTGGGATTTGCGGCAAGATGTACAGTCAGCCGCGTGAACGCTGTGAATGCGGCGCGCGCGTCCTTGAACTTTACACTTGCCGATTCTGTGGAACGGCCTATGCGCGTGCTTATACCGATGACGTGGACAACCCTTCCGCGCTCTGGTCCGAGCCAGGTCGCCGCCTGCGCATGGAAGGGGGCGAGACCAGCCCACTTCTTCCTCTGGACATGCTTCTTGAAAAACCGAACCCAACGCGCACGACGGAGCCAGCCGACTATGATCTCGAAACCGGGCGCTTGAATCCCAACCGGCACGGTCCGCGGATGCGCACCGTTCACCTGCGCCATGATCGAACCACGCCTCCCGTGGATGATGATAATGATGTGGACCAGACCCTGGAGGCTCGGGGCCAGTTCATCCCCTGCGGATGCTGCGGGGAGATAGCCCGCTTCGGCCGCACAACGGTTCAGGATCATCAGACAAAGGGCGACCAGCCATTTCAGGCCCTTGTTGCAAAACAGATACAGATCCAGCCCGCGAATGCCGTCGCAGCAAGCCGTTTCGCTCCCCTTCGGGGACGCAAAGTCCTTGTCTTCTCGGACTCCCGGCAAGTAGCCGCGCGGCTCGCTCCGAACCTGCAGATGTACTCGACCAGGGATTCTCTGCGCTCGCTCATCGCATGGGGTTACAGAAGGCTCCAAAATGTCGCGCAGCTTAGTCCTTTGCTGAGCCTGAATGACCTCTATCTTGCAATCCTCCTGGCGTCGAAAAAACTGAAAGTCCGCCTGCGACCAGAACTTAAAGCGGCCGAAACATTCGCTGCCGAAGACACCGTTGAGTTCGCCGTGCAGGATGGCAGCGCCGATACCGACATCGGATTGCAATTTCTTCTCATAAAAATACGCTCCGAGATGCCTCCACAGGCGCTGCTGGAAGACCTCATAACGACGGTTCAGGACCGGTTTCTGGGGTTTGAAGCACTGGCACTCGCTTCCCTCTGCGAGCGCAGCGAACTGACTGCAAGGCTTGAAAAGCTTCCCACTATTGCTGGGCTCGCCGAGACTCCAGAGTCCAAGGTTGCTCTCGCACGCGCCTGGCTTCGCTGCTGGCGCAATTTCGGATTCTGGCTTGCGCAGATGCCGACCACATGGTGGAACCGACCGAGAGTTCTAGGTGTCAGCGTCAAAGGAAAAAAAGGGAAGGGCAAATTCGACGCGATGAATGAAGTAATCAAGGACAAGAGCGCCAGGAAATTGTTCAACGACAAATGGACACCGGAACTCCTGTCACTCTTTTGCACAGACATGGGGGGTGAGTATCAATTGCGCGGAAGCGAACTGTCGCTTCTTTTTGATGGAGCCTGGGTGCGTTGTTCTGTCTGTAAGTCAGTGCACCGGCCAGTGCCGGGCCTGTCGCACTGCCTCGATTGCGGCAGCGATGCGATCGGTGCCCTCAATCCGGATAATGATGCGGTCTTTCTAGCGCGGAAAGGCTACTATCGCCGCCCCGTGATGGCGGCGCTGGGAGATCCCGCTGAAGAACCGATGGCCATCATCGCGGCAGAGCACACGGCACAGCTTAACGCGCCACAAAATGAGGACGTATTTTCAAAAGCGGAAGAAAATGAGCTGCTATTTCAGGACGTTGCCCCTGCATTGGGGCGCAAGGCTCACCGTGCGACCGCGATTGACGTTCTTTCGAGCACCACAACGATGGAAGTAGGCATTGATATTGGTGCGTTGTCCGGCGTGGCCTTACGCAATATGCCACCGGGTCGTGCGAATTATCAACAGCGTGCAGGCCGGGCTGGTCGGCGCGGCAACGCCGTTGCGACCGTAATCGCATTCGGCAGCGCGGACAGTCACGATGAGCACTATTTTGCAGAACCTGACGGAATGATTCGGGGAAATGTTATCGATCCAAAGCTGACGCTGGACAACCGCGAAATTACGCGTCGGCATATCAGAGCTTTCCTTCTCCAGAGGTATCATCAGGACCGGTTGCCGGATTTTGACCCCGCGCAGCCGCACGATCTGTTTTCCGTTCTCGGCAGTGTCTCCGGTTTTCGTGACGGAACGGCAATACTCAATATCCATGATTTTCGTGCTTGGCTTACCTCCAACGAAGCGCTTCTGCAAGAAAGGGTAGCGTCCTGGATTCCAAGCGAGCTTTCCCCGGAAGATCGTTCCATTCTTTTGGCCGACTTGAAAGACGATTGCATTGGTGCTATCGACGCAGCGATCCGGGTCGGGCCCAAAGAGGACACGCCGCCGAAAAGTGCTCAGGACGAAGAGTCTTCGGAGGATTCCCCTGAAGAGGATGAGGAGAGGCCAACCGAAACACCCAATAGCGGCCAGCTGCTTGATCGACTTCTTTACCGGGGCGTGCTGCCTCGTTACGCTTTTCCCACAGACGTAGCGACCTTCCATGTTTTCGACCAGGCCCTCTCAAGCCGGTTCCGGCCGATCATGCGTTTTGCGCCATCCCAGGGCTTACCGATTGCACTGAGTCAATACGCTCCGGGCAAACAGATCTGGATATCCGGAAAGTGCTACTCCTCGGGGGCCATTTACTCAGTGATGGCCGACGACCGCTTCGAGGCGTGGGCATCAAAGCGCCTCTATTGCGAATGCAGCGCTTGCGGTTTTGCCAGAACCTTCGAAATTGGGGAAATCGGTCGCGGCGAGAAACAGGACTGTCGCGCGTGCGGAACTAGAGACACTTTCGGTGAAGCCCGTTACTGGTTGCGCCCGCCTGGGTTCGCTCATCCTGTAGATGTGGAAGAGGTCACATCCCCGGATGATATGCCCGAGACGAGCTATGCGACCCGTGCGAAGCTCACGATGGAGACGCCGTCGGACGAATCCGAATGGACGCAGGTGAACGAGCGCATCAGGGTCTTAAAGGAGCGCAAACTTCTTCTCGTGTCGAACACGGGACCGAAAAAAGATGGCTACTCCTATTGCGTAAAGTGCGGTCGTATAGAAGCGAGCAGCGATCCAACTCCATTGCTTGCAGCTCCTCACCGCAAGCCCTACCCGGACGAAAAGGAGCCGATGTGCGAAGGGGCGGGGACCACCCGGCACATCGTGCTTGGGACCGACTTCATCACTGATATTGCTTTGTTTTCGATGGACGTAGAACTACCGCTACGATTGAGACCAGGACAATATCCCACGGCCGTCGCACTTCGTACCGTCAGCGAAGCATTGGCTAAAGCCGCAAGCCAGTTACTTGAGATCGAACCGGGCGAACTCATGGCAGAATACCGACCCTCCCTTACTCCCGAGGGTCGTGATGGCCTGAAGGCGGAAGTTTTTCTCTACGATACCCTGCCCGGCGGCGCCGGGTTCTCCAGTCAATTGGTCGAACGCGGCACTGAGTTATTTCAGCGCGCTCTGCGTCTGGTAAAGACGTGTCCTGAGAACTGCGATACTTCCTGCTATCGGTGCCTCCGCAGCTTCAAGAACAAGTTTGAGCACGGCCTGCTGGACCGCCATGTTGCGGCGGAACTGCTGGAATATCTTCTGACAGGCACGTTACCTGAATTCGATGCGGACCGACTAAAAACCTCGACCGAGCTACTTTACCGCGACCTTCTGCGGCAGGACGATGGGAGCATCGACTTCAAGGCAAACGTTACCGTCAGTGTCGCCGGTGCTAAGGACGCAGAGGTCCCGATACTTGCCGTCACGAAGGATGGCAAGCGATTTGCGGTCGTGCTTTCCGGACCGCTGACGGTCGATCATCCCGCTGAGGCATCCATCAGAGAACTGCGCGAGAAGGCAGCCGACCTCCAGTTCATTGTGATCAACGAGCTTCTAGTTCGCGGCAATCTTCCCGCTGCGACACGCGAAGCGCGGCAGCTGATAAGTGCCTGACGAGTATCGAGGGGAGCACGAAAAAGAGAAAACACTTGATTCGCTAATCAGCGCATTATAATACTGGTGAAATTATGAAAACGTTTGGAACTCTCATATCTGAAGCACGGCGGGCCAAGGGGTTGAGCCAGAAGGATCTTGCATCGAAGGTGAAGAAGGAGGACGGGCAGGCCATTTCCGCGCAATATCTCAATGACATCGAACATGACCGTCGCAATCCCTTATGGTCAAAAAACTCATCTTCGCTTCCAAGGGAGGGGAGTTTCCCCGACC
>OCZT010006238.1_pt1 | contig 11805 bp, 10 predicted proteins | sample 1539031 | NCBI WGS metagenome assembly OCZT01 (sample SAMEA3539308, study PRJEB22396) | soil metagenome | biome: tundra; feature: field; material: soil | place: USA | collected 2010-05 | depth 0.15 m
GCGCGGTCCGCACCGAGGAGCTGACGCTGCCCGGATTTCGTCATGACACCTTCTCTTCGGTGTATCCGGCCGCTGTCGCCTCGCCCGTCTTCGCCTCGATGCCCCTCGCAGAGCACGGTCTGGAATGGGTCCACCCGGCCGCCTGCATGGCGCACCCGCTTCCGGGCGGCGAGGCGGCGGTGCTCTACCGCGACCTCGATGCGACCGCCCGCTCGCTTGATCGTCAGCACGCGGGTGACGGCCAGAGCTGGATTGATTTCGCCGGGCCGTATCTCGATGTGTTCCCCGCCGTCTGCGCCACGATGCTCGGCGGGTTCCCACCGATCGCCGGCCCGCTGGAGCTGCTGCGCGACGCCGGCCCGTGGCGACTGGCGGGCTTCACGCGCATACTCGGCGGCTCGGCGGTCGATCTGGCCCAGCGCCTGTTTGGCGGTAGCGGCTCACGCGCCTGGCTCTACGGCGCGGCAATGCACGGCGACACGCCGCCGGGCAAGCCGGGGGCCGGCATCGCGGCGTTCTACCTGAACCTCCTCGGCCATGCCGTGGGATGGCCCAGCCCGCGCGGCGGGGCACAAAGGCTGACCGACGCGCTGGTCGCCTACTTCCACCACCTCGGCGGCCAGATCCGGACCGGCGCAACGGTGGCGCGGATCCTGTCGGCCGGCGGGCAGGTGCGCGGCGTCGGGATCAGCGGGGGGGAGCAGCTCATCGCGCCGCTGGTGATCGCCGACGTGATGCCCAACGCGTTGATGCGGATGGCCGGGGACGCGCTGGGGGGCTGGTATCGCAACGCCCTGCGCCACTACGTGTACGGACCGGCGACGCTCAAGGTCGATTGGGCGCTGGACGGCCCGATCCCCTGGCTCAACGACGAGGTCGCAGGCGCCGGAACAGTCCACGTCGCCGGCTCAGAGCAGGACTTGCTCAGCGCGATCGCCCAGAGCGCGGAGGGGCTGCCGGCGCGGCCGTTCCTGCTGCTCGGCCAGCAGAGCATCGCCGATCCCAGCCGCGCGCCTGAGGGCAAGCACACGGCGTGGGCCTACACCCACGGCCCCCACGACGCCGATTGGGCGGCGCACACCGATCGCCACATCGAGGTGATGGAGGCGCAGATCGAGCGCTTCGCACCCGGGTTCCGGGACCGGATCCTCGCCCGCCACGTGCTCGCGCCCGCAGACCTGCAGGCCCGCAACGCCAACCTCGTGGGCGGCGACGTCGGCGGCGGCAGCTACGTGCTGCGCCAGGCCGTGTTCCGGCCGGTTCCTGCACTTTCGCCTTACCGCACGCCGCTGTCGGGCCTGTTCTTGGGCAGCGCGGCGGCCTTTCCCGGCGGCGCGGTGCACGGGGTTCCCGGCGACGCCGCCGCAGCCGCCGCTTTGCGACAGGCCCGACGGCGCTGGCCGAAGAGGATATAGTGCCGACCCAGCTCAGTCAGGACAGGCTGGGTTGAGAGCGTGTCCCCAAGGATGCGGCCGGAATCGAGAGGGGTTTGTCCGATGACCGTCGTGCCGTTGCGTCAGATCCTTGATCCCGCGTTCGCGGAGCGCTACGGCGTCGCGGCGATCAACGTGGTCGACGACCTGACGCTCGAGGCGGTACTGGCTGCGGCCACCGAGCTCGAGGCTCCGCTGATCGTCCAGACGTCGCTCAAGACGGTCAAGTCGATCGGTGCGCAGGCTCTTTACCGGATGTGGCGTGCCCGCGCCGATGAGGCGCCCGTCCCGGTGACCCTTCACCTTGATCATTGCCCCGAGCGCGAGTGGATCTCCACGTGCCTGCGCGCCGGCTGGAACTCGGTGTTGTTCGACGGCTCGGCGCTCGACGTCGGCGAGAACACGCGACAGACCGTCGAGGTGGTGACCGAAGCCGAAGCCTACGGGGCGCAGGTTGAAGGCGAGATCGAGAGCGTGCTCGGCGTGGAGGATGGAGTCGGTTCCGACGAGGCTTCAGAGGTTTATTCCGTCGAGGTTTCAGCGCAGTTCATCGCAGAGACCGGGGTCTACTGCTTCGCTCCAGCCATCGGCACTGCACACGGTCTCTACAAGCTCGCACCCGAGCTCAAGCCGGGGCGGGTGACTGAGCTCGTCCAGCAGCATCCGATTCCGATGGTGCTGCACGGCGGCACCGGGCTAAGTGAGGAGCAGTTCACTGATCTGATCTCCCGTGGGTGCGCAAAGGTCAACATCTCGACGGCACTGAAGATCGCTTTCGTCGATGCGCACCGGGAGTACCTGGACGCCAATCCGGGCAAGCACGATCCGCCGTCGCTGCTCAAACATGTCAGGGGTGCCGTCAAGGAGATGGCCAGATATCACATCGGCATGTTCGGGTCAGCAGGACGTTCGCAGGCGCGGACCGCTACGACTGCTTAGCCGCATGCCCGCGCTGATCTTCGACTGCGACGGTGTGCTCGCCGACACCGAGCGCGACGGTCACCGGCCGGCGTTCAATCAGACCTTCGCCGAGGTGGGTCTGCCCGTGCGGTGGTCCGAGGAGGAGTACGGCGAGAAGCTCAAGATCGGCGGCGGCAAGGAGCGGATGGGCTCGCTGCTCACCGACGAATTCGTGCGCCAGAACGGCCTTCCTCTCGACGCAGAGGGTCAGAAGGAGATGCTCGCCGACTGGCACCGTCGCAAGACCGGTAGGTACAAGGCGATCGTCCGCGCCGGCCGCCTACCGGCGCGCAGCGGCATCGCTCGTATCGTCACCGAGGCGATCGACGCCGGTTGGTCGCTGGCGGTGGCGTCGACCTCGGCCGAGGAGTCAGTCCGAGCCGTGCTCAAGCACGCGGTGGGCACGACCGTGGCCGGGCGGTTCGCGGTCTTCGCCGGCGATGCCGTCACGGCCAAGAAGCCTGACCCGGCGATCTACCAACTCGCGCTCCGGAAGCTTGCCATCTCCCCGCCGGAGGCGATCGTCATCGAGGACTCACGCAACGGCCTGCTCGCGGCCGTCGCGGCCGGGTTGCGCTGCGTGGTCACGGTCAGCGGTTACACGATGGACGAGGACATGCACGAGGCGGTGCTCGTCGTCACGAGCCTCGGCGACGCGGGCGAGCCCGCTCGGGTGCTGGCCAATCGCGGAGCCGCGACCCCTGATGAGCAGATAACGCTCGCCGACCTCGACGCCTGCAGAACCCAACCGCTACTTCAGAAGGAGGCCGTATGAGCGAGACCGCGCTGAGCCAAGCGAAGCTGGTTGTGAGGGTGATCGCCCAGACCGCGGTCGACAACGAAACCTACTTCTGTGAGCTCGATGCCGTAGTCGGCGATGGCGACTTCGGGTACTCGCTCGCGCGGGGCTTCGAAGTCGTACTCGGCGACTGGGACGAGATGGAGTACACCGATGCCGGCGGCCTGCTGAAGAAGACCGCGATCATCCTGAGCAAGCGTATCGGCGGCACTTCGGGACCGATCTGGGGAACCGGCTTCCTGCGCGCCGGCGGGTCCCTGTCAAACGCGGCCCAGACCGATGGGGAGGCGGTGATCGCCGCGCTGAGAGCCGCCATCGACGGCATCAAGCAGCGTGGAAGCTGCGAGCTCGGACACAAGACGCTGCTCGACGCGCTGGTGCCGGCGGTCGACGAGCTCGAGGCCGCTCTGCCGGAGGGGTCCGGGGCTGCACTGGAGAGAGCTGCGATCAAGGCGCGGGAGAGTGCCGAAGCGACGAAGGAAATGCTGGCGCAGCGAGGCAGGGCCGCCTACACCGGCGAGCGCAGTCGCGGCTCGGTGGACGCCGGCGCGGTCGGTATCGCCGTCATGTTCGAGGCGGTAAGCAAGGCGTGGCGCGAGGCAGAGCTGGAGCGGGCGTGATCCGATCCAGCGCGAGAGGGAGCTACATCCAAACAGAGAGGGAACCTGGTGAAGAAGTTCGTTAATGATCCGCAGCAGTTCGTACCTGAGATGCTCAAGGGCATCGAGCTTGCCAACCCCGGCAAGCTGCGTTACATCCCCGAGTACAACCTGATCATGCGGACCGACGCCCCGCGCAATGACAAGGTGTCGATCATCCAAGGCTCCGGCTCGGGTCACGAGCCGGCGCACGTGATGGCGGTCGGGCCGGGAATGCTGGATGCCGCCTGTCCCGGCGACGTGTTCGCGGCACCGCCGTCGGATTACGTCTATGAGACGACCAAGCTGCTGCGCAGCGACAAGGGCGTGCTGCACATCATCAACAACTACACCGGCGATCGCATGGCGTTCGATATGGGACGCGAGCTCGCTGAGGTCGAAGACATCAAGATCGCAACGATCATCGTCGACGATGACGTCGCCGTGAAGGACTCCACCTATACGGTCGGGCGCCGCGGCGTCGCGGGGAACTTCTTCGTGATCAAGGCGGTCGGTGCGGCGTCGGAGCGCGGGGCCGAGCTCGCCGAGCTCGTCACCCTGGGCGAGCGGGTCAACTCGGTGACGCGGACGATGGGCATGGCGCTGACCTCGTGCACGCCGCCGGCCAAGGGCTCGCCCCTGTTCGAGCTCGGCGATGACGAGATGGAGATGGGCGTTGGCATCCACGGCGAGCCCGGCCGCCGGCGCGAGAAGCTCGCCGACGCCAACGCGATCGTGGACGAGCTGCTCGGCGCGGTGGTCTCCGATCTGCCCTACGAGTCAGGCGACAACGTGGCCCTGATGATCAATGGCCTCGGCGGCACTCCGATCTCCGAGCTCTACATCCTCTACGGGCGCGCCCACCAGCAGCTCGCCGACCAGGGCATCAACGTGACGCGCAATTACGTCGGCGAATACTGCACTTCGCTTGACATGGCCGGCGCGTCGGTGACGCTGGTAAAGCTCGACAACGAGCTCAACGAGCTGTTCGATGCCCCCGCCGAGGTGGCGATCCGGATCTTCTGATGCTCGCGAGGCGCCCGCCGGCCGCCGCGACCTTGGTTTGGCGGGTGACGTTGTCGGAGGTGGGATGATCCACCCGCACTGGTTTCGTAGGTGAGGAGAGATGCCGGGCCTTCAGGACGTGTCGATCGAGGCGATGGACCCGCAGCGCTTCGCGTCCGTGGTCTCGCGGCGGGAGTACGAGGCGCTGGTTGACCTGATCAGTCACGCCACTCGGGAGCTTCGCGGTCGGGTGCTTTGGAATGTGAACTCCACGGCGAAGGGGGGCGGCGTCGTTGAGATGCTGCGGCCGCTGCTCGGATACTGCCGTGGCGCTGGCGTGGAGGCGCGCTGGGTGGTTCTCTCGGCCGGCCCCGAGTTCTTCGAGATCACCAAGCGGCTGCACAACCGCCTGCATGGGTTTGAGGGTGATGGTGGCTCGCTGGGGACCGATGAGCGGGAGATCTATGAGGAGACCTTGGTCGCGAACGCCGCCGATTTTGTCCGGCTGCTGCATCCGCAGGACATCGTGATCCTCCACGATCCGCAGACGGCCGGGCTAGCGGAGGCGGCGCGTCAAACCGGCGCGGCCGTGATCTGGCGCTGCCACGTCGGTCTTGACGATGCCAACGACCATGCCCGCGGGGCATGGAACTTCTTGCGCGGCTACGTGCTCCCGGCTCACGCTTACGTGTTCTCGCGGGGAGGGTTTGCCTGGGAGGGCTTGCCGCGCGATCGGATCGCGGTGATCCGGCCTTCGATCGACGCGTTCTCACCCAAGAACGCGGACCAGACGCGCGAGCAGTCGCTCGCGATCCTGTCCACGGCCGGGATCTTCGGACATGACGCCACCGGCTGTCCGATGTTCACGCGTTCGGACGGTACCCCCGGCCGCGTCGGCAGGCGCGTCGACACTCTCGAAGACGAGCCGCTCGCGTCCGATCACCAGCTGGTCATGCAGGTTTCGCGGTGGGATCGCCTCAAGGACCCGCTCGGGGTCCTGCTCGCGTTTGCCGGGCACATCGCGAGCCGAACCGACGCGCACCTGCTGCTGGCCGGCCCCTCGACCGAGGCGGTCGCCGACGATCCTGAGGGTGCTGAAGTCCTCGCCGCGGTGCGCTCGGCGTGGCATGAGCTGCCGAGCGCGGTCCGCCGGCGAGTGCACGTCACCTCGCTGCCGATGGATGACATTGAAGAGAACGCGGCGATCGTCAATGCGTTGCAGCGGCACGCCAGCGTGGTCGTGCAGAAGAGCCTCGCCGAGGGCTTTGGGCTGACTGTCGCCGAGGCGATGTGGAAGCAGCGGGCGGTAGTAGCGAGCCGGATCGGTGGCATCAGGGACCAGATCGATCATGGCCGGTCGGGCCTGTTGATCCCAGATCCACGCAACCTCGAGCAGGTCGGGACTGCCGTCACGGGGCTCCTGAAGGACAGCGAACGGGCGCGGCAGATCGGAGCCGCAGCCCAACTGAGCGTGCAGCAACACTTCCTCGGCCCACACCATCTGGGGCGCTTCTTCGAGGTGATTCGGCGCGTCGTCTCCCGCCGCGAGCACGGCAGCTCGATGCCCTAAACACGACGGAACCACCAGTGCCGGCCTGCGAACCTTTGGCCTGTCTGCGAGATCTTCGACCAGATGCACCGGTGAGGTTGGCCCGCGCCTTCAGGTCAGGACGACCACGTCGACGCCGGGTAGGCCCTCAAACTCGGCATCGCGGGTGTAAACGGCGAGCCCGTGTGCGGCGGCGGTAGCCGCGATCAGCGCGTCCGCGGTCTTCGGTCGCTTACCGGTGGCGCAGGCGCCGGCGACGATCGCGCCGTAGGCGCGCGCGACGTCGCCGTCGATCGGAAGCGGGTCGAACTCGCTCTCGACGAGCGCCAGGCGCCGCAACCGCAACGCTCGCTCCCCGCCCCTAGCTAGAATCTAGCTAGAGATGTATCATCGATCTCATGCCCGAGGTTGGGATGCATGAGGCGAAGACGAGGTTGTCTCAGCTCGTGGACCGTGCAGAACACGGTGAGGACATCGTGATCACGCGGAACGGGACCCCGGTTGTCCGGCTCACGCCGATCCCGAAGGCGAATCGGCTGGCGTCGATTCGCGGCGCGCTGCGCGGCGCGAACATCCTGCCGGACGAGCTTGACGACCTGCCGGACGACGTCGCCGAGGCGTTCGGGATGCGGTGAGGCTACTGCTCGACACGTACGCCGCAGTCGCCTTTCTCGAGGACGATCCGAGGCTCGGCGCAGGCGCGGCGGCTGCACTGGAGGACCCCGGCAACCAGGTGTTGCTCAGCGCGGTCGTTGTCTGGGAGATAGCGATCAAGCGTGCGATCGGGAAGTTGCCGGTCGACCAGCGATACCTGTCGCTCCTGCTCGACAGCGGCGCGGAGCCACTCGCCATCAGCCTCGAACACGCTCGCGCAGTCGAGGAGTTACCGCCTCATCACCGCGACCCATTCGACAGGCTCCTGGTCGCACAAGCTGCTGCTGAGAGTGCCACGATCGTCACCAACGACGAGCGGATCAGGGAGTACGACGTGTCGGTGCTCTGGTAGTCCCGTGCGCCTTGACTCCCGCACCCGCACTTGAGTGATCGGCTCAATCGCTCGCCTTCGATGACGCAGCGAGAGCGGCAGCAGCGAGATGTAGAACGAACGGTCGAATGACGTCTATCCCGGAAGGATGTGAAACGCACGTTCGGATTGCCACAACGGCCCGCGTCCGCAAGGGAACCGACCGTCGGGTCGCGGATACCGGTGCTGGTAAGAACGGTGTGACCAGCCGCAAACGAGCCGGGCGCCTCCGATCAAGGCCCTCTCCTTTGGGTAGCTGCCTCCCAGCCACAAAGGAACCGCCGCCGTTCGCGTCCCGGTCGCGCGGTCAGTTCAGTTCAGGTCGGTCTCACCGCTGCGGCCGGCCGCAGCGGTGATCTTCGCGAGCTCGAGCAGAAAGCGACAGCACCGGCGCACGATTCGGTCAGCATGTAGCTCTGTCGTCGGACGGGAGCACCGCACTGATCGAGTCCACCGACAGCGTGGGTGTACACCAGATCTGGCGGCACCTGGACCGAGCAGCAGAAGGTCGTCCCAGCCGACGAGAACGGCGCCGATAGGATAGGCAGTTCCGGTTAATCAAGAGGAAGTCGCTCGAGCGCCGACCTTGAAGCTGACGCCGTTGAGAGTTACGCGCGCCGGGGCTGGAATTTGGCGTGTTCCGTCATCAGGAGCTCGGTGGTGTGGACAGCATCCAGCGGTCGGCCGAGGAGGAAACCCTGGCCGAGATCGCAGCCGAGATCGACCAGAAGTGCGTGCTCCTGGGGGCGCTCGATGCCCTCGCCGACTGTCATGAGGCCGAGGTGGCGGCCGAGGCCGAGAATGCCGGCCAGCAGACTGGATGTGTCGTGGCCACCGCGCCCTGCGGCTTCAATGAACGGTCTGGGAATCTTCAGTAAATCGACCGGGATGTGGGAGAGGTTGAGCAGTGATGAGTATCCGGTACCGAAGTCGTCCAGCGCCACGCGCGAGCCAAGGTCCTTGATCGAGTGCAGTGTCGCCATGGCGCCGCGCGCGTCCTGCAACCGCGCGGTCTCTGTGAGTTCGAAGATCAGGGCCGATGGCGGGAACGCGCCGGCGATCGCCTGCTCTGCCGCTGCGGTGTAGCCGGCCGTCTGCAGCTCTGCCACCGATACGTTGATGCTGATCGCTAGCGGTATTTCCCGCCACCACGCCGCGAACTGCGAGCAGGCCTGTGTGAGTACCCAGCGGCCGATCTCCAAGATCAGTCCGGTCTCCTCGGCGACGGGGATGAACTCGAGCGGCGCTACTAGACCGCGCGCGGGATGGTGCCAGCGCAGCAGCGCTTCGAGCGCCGCGATCCTGCCTGTATTCAACTCGAATATCGGCTGGTAGTGCAGTTCGAACTCCCCGCGCTCGACTGCGAGACGGAGCTCGGTGTCGAGTCCGGGGCGCGAGAGCCGCGCGGCGTGCATGCTCGGTTTGAAGCGTGCGTAGCGGTCGGCTCCGGCGCGCTTGGCGTGATACATCGCGACGTCCGCGTTGCGTAGCAGGATGTCGGCCTCCTCGCGGCCGCTCGCGATACCGACGCTGGCGCTGACGAACACCTCGTGCTCACCGATCTGGAAACGACTCCGCAGGCTCTTGATGATGCGCTCCGCGACGGCTGCCGGATCGGAGGTGTCGGCCAGCAGTACTGCGAATTCGTCGCCGCCGAGCCTCGTGCACACGTCGCCCTCGCGGATGCAGCGGCGCAATCGCTCAGCCACGGCCATCAGCAGCTGATCCCCGATCAAGTGACCGAGCGAATCATTGACCAGCTTGAAGCGGTCAAGGTCGAGGAACAACACCGTGACTGACTCGCCACCGCGGTCGGCGCGTACGAGCTCGTGCTCGAGGCGGTCCAGCAAGAGCGCGCGGTTGCCTAGGCCTGTCAGCGAGTCCGTGTACGCCTGGATCATCGCGTTGCTCGCTGTTGCGACCGAAAGCGCCGCGCAGACGTGCTCGCTGTAGGACTTCAACAGAGCCTTCTCGGTCTCGGTGATCAATCGGCCTGCGACGGGCCAGCCGACCACCAGGCTGCCGATCATGCGCCCTTGTTCGTGGAGCGGCACGCCGATCAACGACTTCAGGTGCGGCGGGGCTAGCTGTGATCCGACGTCAGCCGATGCGTAGTTCTCGATCACGACCGTCTGACCGGTCGAGATCACGCGGCCGCTCACTCCCTCGCTGATCGGGGCGCGCCGCCGCCAGCGCTCGCCAGCCCCCGCAAAGCCGCGCGTCGCGACCGCCACCATCCAACTCGGATCCTCGAGATCCACGAGCCGCAGCGAACCGCCGACGCCGTGCATCAACCGCAGCGCGCCGTCGACGACGGCGTCGTAGACGGCGTTCGGCGGGGCGCGATTCGAGACCAGGGTCTGGACGTGCAAGACCACCTCGACCAGGGTCGCGTCGTGGCTATCAGGCATGGGGTCTGGTTCGGCTGGACATGCCACTCTTCAGTTAATCGGAACGAGGCGCGCCGCCCTTGAATGGCGCCGGTCGCGCAATGAGGCAAGCAGGCAGCGAATACGCTGGAGCGCGATTTGGATGCCAAGCTGATCCTCGACGGCCTTGCAGTGATCGCCGCCGGCGCGACCGCTGGCGCCGTCAACGCGGCGGCGGGTGGGGGTTCACTAATCACGTTTCCTACGCTCGTGGCGCTCGGCGTCTCGCCGCTGTCGGCGAACGTGACCAACACCGTAGGCCTCCTACCAGGGACCGTCGGCGGCCTGCTCGGCTATGCCGACGCGCTCAGCGAGCAGCGCCAGCGGGCGGCGCGACTGGCGATTCCTTCGCTGATGGGAGCGGCAGCGGGAACCGTCCTACTGTTGCTGACGCCCGGCAACACATTCGAGGCGATCGTCCCAGCGCTGGTCGCCCTCTCATCTCTACTGCTGTTGTTTCAGCCTCAGATCGCAGCTCGAAGATCGCACACAAGACAGAACCACGCGACTCTCGCCGTCGGGCTGACGCTCAGCGGGATGTACGCAGCATACTTCGGGTCAGCGGTCGGCATCTTCGTAACGGCGCTGCTGACGCTGTTCGTACCCGAGGACGTGCACAGGCTAAACGCCTTGAAGATCCTGCTCGTCGGCCTGATGAACCTGCTGCCAGCGGTGGCGTACGTGTTCCTGGCCCATGTCAACGCGGAATACGCCGCCGAGCTGATGGTCTCCTCGCTGGCCGGCGGACGCGCCGGAGCATTCCTCGCGCGAAGGATGCCCAGCGACGTGCTGCGCGTCGCGATCGCGTGCACCGGACTGGTCCTCGCAGTCGTCTTCGCCATGCGGGCGTTCGGTTGACCCGCCTGCTGAACGCCGCGTCCCTGAGCAGATTCCGCGCAGTAAATTCCGCGGTAGCGGCAGCTCGCATGCACAAACGCCCGAAGTGCCGGTATCAAGCTGCCTCACGAGACTCTGATGCAGCCCTAGAAGTGGACTGACAACAGGTTGCTCACCAGGTGTGGATGATGTCGCTAGGGCCGATCCGGGTAGCAGATAGGTCGAGCTCGAGCCGCTGCCAGAGGGCATTCGGCGTCGCCTCGCATGCTCGTCGTATTGATCGACGCGGCGACGAGGCGAGAGGGGCATCGAGCCCATAGTGGCTGCGAGCTGTTCAACACCGAAATTCACGAAACCGCTGCGAGCGCCGCCGGCGAGCTTGCGCTAGAGCGGACGCAGCGCTCTCCGGAATGTTCGCAGGGGACCCCGATCAACAAATCGGAGCACGTCGGACCTTCACCCAGACCATCAGCTCAGCCGCCGGAGCGTCTCAGTACAGAAAAGGGGGCTCTCCTCGTCGTTTGGGGACGATTCGCAGGACGCTGCGACCATGAATCGCCTACGACGAGGATGTCGACGACGACACTCGAGGACCTATACCCCCGGGGGGGACCGAGGCATCGCGACGCTACAGCGCCGGCAGTCCGAGTCGGCGGCGCGGGTGGCCTTCGATCTCGCCGGAGGATGAGCCGGACCTTGGCGACCAGCTCTATCGGGACGACAACGCTGGGAGGATATCCGCTTCAGAACGGCTGCCGCCGGGGTCAGAGCTAAGCCAAAATCGTCTACGTGGTCTACATAAGCTTGATTATCGAGCGTGAGGCGGAGAGAGAGAGACCGCAAGGCCGGCTCAGGCCGAGGGCGGCTCAGGCCGAGGGCGGCGCGTCTCGCCGGGTCACGAGCGAGGGCGCAGCATCTCGAACACCCGATCGACGACCGCGTAGTCGCCCGGCCCGCCACAGCGAGCGACGGGTGCCAGCTTGGTGGTGTCGACGCCGGTCGAGACGATCGCTCGCTCGTCGATGTGCACGCCGACCACCTGACCGATCACCAGGTGCTGATCGACCGTCCGCCCGGCCAGGTCGCGCAGCTCCAGCTGGTGGACGACCTTGCACTCCATCGAACACCGGC
>OCZT010006240.1_pt1 | contig 11802 bp, 10 predicted proteins | sample 1539031 | NCBI WGS metagenome assembly OCZT01 (sample SAMEA3539308, study PRJEB22396) | soil metagenome | biome: tundra; feature: field; material: soil | place: USA | collected 2010-05 | depth 0.15 m
TGATACGGCGACCACCGAGATCTACACTCTTTCCCTACACGACGCTCTTCCGATCAGGTGCTTCGAGATCGGCGTTGATGGTTTTTCCGCCGCGGTCTCGCGCGGTATAGGCGAAGCGGGCCATGATCAGGCGTCAGTTACCGTGACGACGCGGAGCACTTCTTCGAAGGTGGTGAGGCCGGTCCTGATTTTTTCCCAACCGCTCTGGCCAAGGGTGCGCATGCCGTGCTTGCGGGCACACTCGGCGAGGGTGCGCGTGCTCGCGTGCGTGAGCACGAGCTCGTGCATTTCGTCGTTGAGGCGGAAAATTTCGAAGATGCCGACGCGGCCGCGGTAGCCGGTGCCGCGGCAGCGATCGCAGCCGACCGGCGCCTTGAGCGTTTCGAGGAGATCGGCCTCGGCGGGGTCGCAGCCGAGGATGGCGAGGTTTTCGCGCGCCTTGATTTTATTCACCGGTGCAGGGCGCGAGCACTCCTGGCAGAGGCGGCGAACGAGGCGCTGGGCGATCACGAGTTCGATCGCAGAGGCGACGAGGAACGGCTCGATGCCCATGTCGACGAGACGCGTAATGGCGCCGGGCGCGTCGTTGGTGTGCAGCGTGGAGAACACCAGGTGGCCGGTGAGCGACGCACGGATGGCGATCTCGGCGGTGTCCTTGTCGCGGATTTCGCCGACCATGATCACGTCGGGATCCTGCCGGAGGACGTGGCGGAGCGCGTCGGCAAACGTGAGCCCGATCTCGGGGCGCACCTGCATCTGGTTCACGCCGGGGACCTCGTATTCGATCGGATCCTCGATGGTAATGATGCGGAGGTCGGTGGAATTGATCTTGCGGAGGAACGCGTTCAGCGAGGTCGACTTGCCCGAGCCGGTTGGGCCGGTGACGAGGATGATGCCGTGCGGGTAGTCGAGGATGCTGACGATCTGGGCCTGCTCCTCGGCGCTCATGCCGAGGCGATCCATCGTGTAGGCTTCCTTCTTCTGGTTGAGGAGGCGGAGCGAGATCGACTCCGCGTAAATCGTCGGGACGGTGGAGACGCGGATGTCGAGCACGACGCCGGCGGCCTTGAAATTGATGCGGCCGTCCTGCGGGAGGCGTTTTTCGGAGATGTTCATCCGCGCCATGATTTTCAGGCGCGAGATGATGGCGTCCTGAAAACGGAGCAGATTCTCCGGCACGGGCACAGGGACAAGCAGGCCGTCGACGCGGTAACGGATGCGGAGCTGGCCCTCCTGCGGTTCAAAGTGAATGTCGGTCGCCTGATCGGCGATGGCTTGCGAGATGACGTCGGTGACGAAGCGGACAACGGCCGCATCCTCATCGACGACTTCCTCCGCCTGCTGCTGTGCTTCCGGGGCGACGTAACTGTCGTCGCTGTCCTCGAGCGAGCCGGAGCCGACGCCAAAATTTTCAATGATGAGCTGATGCACGCGCTCCGGCACCGCGAGGTGCCAGACGAGCGGACGCGGCGAGAACGTGCGGAGCCAGTCTGTCATCACGGCGTCGGGGAGCCACGCGGTCGCCAGGTGGAGTGGCACGGTGTGCGGCGGCGGAGCCGGCGCGTCGACCTCGGCGGCGGGCGGCGGGCCGAAGCGGATCGGGATGATTTGGAATTCGTGGACGAGGCGCGCCGGCAGCAGGCCGCGGGCGTCGGGATCGGTTTCGAGGTTGCTGGCGACGTCGAGCCCGGCGGCGGCGGCGAGGTGGACGAGGACTTCGGCCTCGGGGCGGACCAGGGCGGCGGCGAGCGCTTCGAGCCGTTTTTCGCGCGGGGCCTCGAGCACGACCTGCCGCTGCTCGGCGGTGAGGCGCGTGGCGAGGGCGGCGGGCAGAAGCGTTTCCTGAGCAAGCGCGGTCATGGGCGGAGTAGCGCAGGCGCGCGATTACTTCGGGAGAAGTTTTTGGAAGATCGATTCCTTCGGCGGGACGAAATTGGGATCGACCTCCTTGCGGATATCGTCGCGCGTCGGCAGTGCATCGACGTGCTTCATCGTTTCCGTGTTGTCGCTCGGTGAGTTGGTGAGAATCGTGGGGCGGAGGAAGAAGACCAGTTCCTGGTGCTTGTTTTCACGCGAGCGGGTGCCGAACAAATCGCCGATGAACGGAATGGGGCCGAGGCGGCTGGTGCTCTTGGTGTCGGTCTTCTTACGGAAGCCGCCGAGCACGATGATTTCGCCGCTCTTGGCGGTGACGTATTGCGTGGTCTGGCGGGTGCCGATGATGTATTGTTTGTTGCCGTCGACGGTGACCTCACCGGTAACGTCGCTGACGTCCTGCACGAGGTTGAGCTGCACGGAGCCGTCGTTGCCGATGAAGGGCGTGACGGTGAGCGTGGTGCCGATTTGCTGTTGGGTGACGGTGGAACTGGTCGTGGCGCTGCCCGCGGTGTTGGGCGTGCTGGTGGAGCCGGTGACGACAGGGCGGGTTTCGCCGTCGAAGAACTTGGCCTGGTTGCCGTGGCTGGTGACGACCGAGGGCACGGTGAGAATCGTGGAGGTGCTCTTGCGCGGCGTGGTAGTGAGCGAGATGATTCCGGCGAGATCGACGTTGCCGGCGGTCCGTGTGATGGTGGCGAAGTCGGTGGTGGAGCCGGCGGTGCCGCTTACGCCAAAGCCGGGGCCTGAGCCATTGAAGCCGACGAGTTTGTCACCGCTCACCTGAAGTCCCAGCGCGCTGATGCCGGAGGAGGCTTGGTCGTCGAGCGTGACCTCGGCAATGACGACCTCGATGCGCACCTGCGCGAGAATGATGTCGAGCTTGTCGATGACTTCGCGAATGAGGCGGACGTCCTGGCTGGTGCCGGTGACGATGATTGAGTTGCTGCGTTTGTCGGCGAAGGCGGAGGCGAGACTGCTAAAAGCATTGGAGTTGGGCAGATTCACGCCTTCGAGCGCCCCGGCCAACGAGGGTGGCATGGTAATCACGGGTGCGCCGGGCACGGCGGGGTTGGCCGCGGGCTGCCCGACGTTGGCCGATTGCCCGAGGCCCTGATTCAGGCGGACGTTTTGTGCGTTGGCACGCTGGGCGGCGGCGATCTGGCCGGAGACGAGTTGGGTGATGACGGTAACGAGGTCGGTCGCCACGGCGTTCTTGAGGTAGATGACCTCGTTGTGGATGTCCGGCTCGGCGGCGGTGTCGTCGAGTTTCGCAATGAGATTGTCGAAGAGCGGATATTGGCGCGGATCGCTGATCAGGATGATCTGATTCGTGCGATCGTCGGAATTGTAGGTGGTGGCCTGGCCGAGCTGCTGCTGGAGCGTGCCTTGGAAAATGCTGCGGAGGCGCGTGACCACGTCGGCGGCCTTGGCGCTGTGTAGTTGGTAAAACTTCGGGGTCATCCCAGCGGTGACGGGTTTGTCGAGGCCCTTGAGCAGCAACTCGAGGCGCTGGAGATTGCTGATGCTATCGGTGACGAGCACGGCATTGGCGGTGGGAAGCGCCACCGAACCGAGCAACTGCGGGTTGAGCACGCCTTGCAGGAGTGGCATCAGATCGTTCACGCGGAGAAATTCGAGTTGGAAAAGCTTCGCGGCGATTTTGCCGCTGGCGGGCTGATCGAATGCGGAGCCGGTGAGCATCTCGGGCGTCGAGGTGCGGGCGTTCTGCAGCTGGGTGACGACAAGAAACTTGTCGCCCTGCGGGGCGACGCTGATGCCATTGAGCGCGAGGACGGTCTCGAGTGCGAGCACGACCTCGGACTTCGGCATCGGCTTCGGAGTTTTGAAATTGTAGGTCGCAGTCTGGAGCGCGGCGGGACGGAGCACAGTGCGGCCGGTGAGCGCCTCGAGCGATGTGAGCACGGTATCGATGTCGGCGTCGGGGAGTTTGAGCGACACGAGCTCGTCGTCGGGATTAGCCGGCGCGACAGTGGCGGAGGAAGGCGCGGCGGGCGCGGGAGGCTGGGCGCGCGCGACCAGCGCGGTCAAAGCGAGGAGGACGGCGAGGCCGAAACGGACGAGACGCGGGATCATGCGAAGTGGACGGGAAAGTTGGATGGCGAACGCGCCGGGATGAGAGATAAGAATTAGAGGTTAAAGGGCACGGCTTGTAAACGGTCTTGTATGGAAGGTTGAGACGGCAACACCCGAGAAAAGTTGCGGAGATTAGGGCGAGGCCGGGGTGAAAGGCGGGATTTGCCGCTTGCCGGGCCGGGGCGCGCCACCAACGCTTTCGCTTCGCGATGCCGAACCATTTCGGAAAACTTTTTCAAATCACCACGTGGGGCGAGAGCCACGGCCCGGCGGTCGGCGTCGTCATCGACGGCTGCCCGCCGCGGTTGCCGCTCACGGAGGCGGAAATCCAGGTCGAGCTCGACCGCCGCCGGCCGGGGCAAAGCGACATCGTCACGCCGCGCCACGAAGCCGACCGCGTGGAGATTCTCGCGGGGCTCTTCGAGGGCCGCACCACCGGCGCGCCGATCTCGCTGCTCGTGCACAACACCGATGCGCGGCCCGGTGCCTACGACGAAATGCGGGAAATATTCCGGCCGTCGCACGCCGATTTCGCCTACCAGGCGAAGTATGGCTTCCGGGATCACCGCGGTGGCGGACGCAGCTCGGCGCGGGAGACGATCGGCCGCGTGGCGGCGGGTGCGATTGCGAAAAAAATTCTGGCACTCGGCGCCGCGGCGCAACACGGCGCTCCGGTGGAGGTGCGGGCGTTTCTCACCCAGGTTCACGACATTGCCGTGCCCGTGGACGCGTTGAAGAAATTTCCCACACTCGCCGAAGTCGAGGCCAACGCCGTCCGCTGCCCGCATCCCGCCACCGCCGAGAAGATGGCGAAGCGCATCCAGGCCGTGCGCGCGAAAGGCGACTCCGTCGGCGGCGTGATCGAGTGCCGGGTGCGCGGTGTGCCGCCGGGACTCGGCGAACCGGTGTTCGACCGGCTCGAGGCCGATCTCGCGAAGGCGATGCTCTCGCTGCCGGCGACGAAGGGTTTTGAAATCGGCAGCGGCTTCGCCGGCACGCGCCTGCGCGGCAGCAAGCACAACGACGAATTCATTGCGCGCGGCGGTCGCGTGCGCACCGCGACGAACCGCAGCGGCGGCGTGCAGGGCGGCATCAGCAACGGCGAGGAAATTGTCTTCCGCGTGGCCTTCAAGCCGACCGCCACGATCATGCGCCCGCAGAAAACCGTCGATGTGCACGGGAAGGCGACCGAGCTGACGGGCCGCGGTCGCCACGACCCGTGCGTGCTTCCGCGCGCCGTGCCGATTGTCGAGGCGATGGCCGCGCTCGTGCTCGTCGATCACTGGATGCGCCACGCGGCGCAAAACCAAGTCTTCAAATTTTGATCGTGGCGAAGCCGCTGGTTTATCTCGTGCTGGGCGCCGCCGGTTCGGGCCGGCGGGAACTGCTGGCCGACCTCATGGACGGCGGGCTGGGCGACGGCGATCGCGCGACGGTGCTGTTGTCCGAGACGGAGGCGCCGGCTGCCGCGGACCGCAAGCTCGGCCCGGTCGGACGCTGGCGCTGGCTGGACGAGGGCGCCATCGAGGGCGAACTGCCGGACGACGCGACGCACGTGTTCTTCGTCGCCGACGGCCGGCGCAACCCGGTCGATCAGGCGGAGGCATTCAAGCCGTGGGTTGAGGCGCAGGGCGGCGAAATTGCGCGGGTGCTGTGCATCGTGAACTGCCAGCTCGTCGAAAAAAATCCGCCACTCGTCGCCTGGTTCGAGGCGTGCATCCATTTTTCCGACGTGATCCTGCTCAACCGCCGCGAGGGCGTGGCGAACAAGTGGCTGAGCGATTTTCAGGCGCGGTTCACGGGGCAGTTCATGCCGTGCCTGTTCGATTTCGTGAAAAACGGCCGCGTAAAAAATCCCGCGCTCGTGCTCGATCCCGTGGCGCGGCGGATGACGCACGCGTTTGACGCGGAGCAGGACTGGATCTTCACCGACTCCGAGGGCGAGGTGATCGAGGAGGACGAGGTGACCGACGATGACGAGGAGGAGATCGAGGCGACGCCCGAGATCGATCCTTATTTCGTGCGCGACGCGGCGAACCGGCGCGCGAAGAAAATCCCGGACATCGCGAAGTTTTTGTAAGCGCAGGGAGTCGGCGCTCCTACAAAGGCGGCGGTGGGATGGGCACGCCGAAGTGCGCCTTGTATTCGGCCGAGTCCATGATTTCCCAGAGATGCGAGCCGAGGCGCGGGCGCGCGAGGTAAAGCAGACCGCAGACGCGGCTCAACAACCGCCCGCCGAACGCGCCGAACCACACGAGCGTGCCCGCGAGTCCGTAGAGCGCGGCGAGCCCGCCGGTGATCGCATAGGCGCGCACGCTGAACGCGACCGGATATTTTTCGACGATCCAGCGCAGCAGCCCGATCGAAACGAGAATGACGCCGCCCACGACCCAATGCGTGCGCGCGACGAGCACGACACAAGCGGGCGGGCGGTTCATGCGCGGACGAGACGCGGCGCGTTTACTTCACGCCAGCCGCGGCGACCGCAGCGACGAACGCTTTCGCCTTCGCGGTGATCGCGGCCCAGTTCTTTTCCTTGAGCGCCTTCGCCTCGACGAGCGAGCTGCCGGCGGCCGTCGCAAACGCGCCGGCCTTCAGGAATTCGCCGACGTTGTTTTCGTTCACGCCGCCGGTCGGGACCATCTCGATGTGCGGCAGCGGGGCCTTCACCGACTTGAGGTAGCCGGGGCCGAAAAATTCCGCGGGGAAAATCTTCGCGGCGTCCGCGCCGGCCTCCCATGCCGCGAGGATTTCCGTGGGCGTGAAGGCGCCGGCAAACACCGGCACACTGTAGCGTTGGCAGAGCGTGATGACGTCGGGCCGGAGCGCGGGCGTGACGATGAACTTCGCGCCGGCGAGGATGCCCGCGCGGGCCGTCTCGGCGTCGAGCACGGTGCCAAGGCCGAAAAGGAAGTCGGGCAACTCGGCGGTGGCTTTCTCCAGCATACGAATGGCGCCGGGCGTGGTCATCGTGAGCTCGATGCTCGTGAGGCCGCCGGCCGCGAGCGCCTTGGCGCAATCCAGGAGGCCGTCGGGGCTGTCGGCGCGGATGAGCGCGATGACCTTCTCGGTTTTGATCTTCTGGAGAATGGCGTCTTTTTTCATGGCGAGCAATAAGTGTGGGCTTGATGGGGCGCAGGGGAAATCAATTTTCTTGCGCCGGGGGACAGCGAAGTGTGTCGTGCCCGTCCCGCCGATCGCTCGGGTGGTGGAACTGGCAGACACGCAGGTCTCAGAAGCCTGTGCTTAACCGCATGGGGGTTCGAGTCCCCCCCCGAGCACCAAATTCATAAGCCACTCTCGCTCAGATGTGGGCGGCTCTTGATTGCCGCGCTCAGTGGGAAATTGGCAACAGAATTGGCAACGGGTTTCACGGGGGCCAAGGTTGTCTGGGCGTGTTCCGGTCAGAATCCAAGGGCGGGTTTCGCGGTTTGCATCTGTCGAGATTGGGGCAAGAATTCGCCGGCCATGAAACGCCCGCGATTCGACCCGCGGCCGTCCTTCCGTCTGGGAGATGCGCGGCCGAGCGACCGACGGAGAGCGAAGAGTCGGAGGCTGGCTGGCGACTAGGGAACCGCGGGCCTCCGATGCTGCACAAGGCAGGTCTGGGGATGGTGGTCCCGGGCCCAGATGCTCAAGACCGTTGCCCATTCGAGGCCGTTCGAACAGGCACCGCGGCTTTTTTCCCGAAGCCGCTGTTTACGGCGCGGCAATTCGCGTGTCGGACCGGTGACCGGAGAAGGCTTACCTCCCGTTGGAACCAAGACGAAATCGTCGCGCGAACGAACGCGGACGAGGGTTGCGCTGGCCGCGGATGGGAGGAGGTGGGGCGGCGGGCGGGTGCGACCTCTGCCGCCGACAGAAAACGCGCAGCGAGCCATGCAGTCGCAGTCATAAACATCCGCCACCAGCGAAAAACTAACTCTCCCACTGGCTCAAGCAGCGCAGGCATTTCATCAACGGCTCTGAAAACCGCTGCTTCCGCCTCAGTTCTGCGCGCGCACCTTGGCCACATCGGCTGTCGTCACCGTCCCGAAATTGTTGCCCCAGGCGTTCAGCTCGTAGTTCACCAAGTCGGCGATCTGTTGATCGCTGAAGACCTGCACGGGCATCAGGGAATTATAGGACCGGTTGTTGACGACCATGGGGCCGCGCATGCCGGTGATGAGCAGGCGAATCGAGCGCTCCTTGTCGACCGAAAGAAAGTCCGAACCCGCCAGCGGGGGGATGGAACGCTGGAGTCCTTGACCCCCGTCCTCCCGGTGGCAGTTGGCACACATCGAGATATACGCCGAGCGCATGGCCGGACTAACCGGCGCAGGCGCGGTCGTCGTCGCGGGATGCTCGTCGTCGGAGAGACGGAGCGGACGGATACGGTAAACCGAGTCCCCCGCGCGGATGGATACGACCTCGTCCGGGGTGACGGTGCCATAGCGGTTGCCCCAGGAGTTCATGGCGTAGGTGAGCACATCGGCGATGCGTTCGTCCAGCGAAGTATCCGGAAGGCCGAACGTTAATTGCATCGGCAGATCGGTCATGAAACCATTAAACGGATGGCCGTTGACCGCGATGGGTCCCACGATGCCATTGAGGAGGATGCGGATCGACCGGGACTTGTCTTTCGAGAAAAAATCGGTTCCGGCCAGGGGTGGCACCCCGAGGTCGGGCATGCCCTCGCCTTCGGCGAGGTGGCAGGCCAGACACGCACCCTGATAGATCTGTTTCCCGCGCGCCATCCGCATGGCGTCCTGGGCCGCAGCTGAGGTCAGGGCGAACCCAGCCAAGACGACGCCGAGGACCAGACGGGCCAAGGATCGGAAAGGAAAGCGAGGAGTCGTTTTCATGGATCCATCTTACGCCGGCGCTTCCCGAAAAACTCTGCATGGATTAGCCGTCGCTGGGCATTTCTTGTGCTGCGCACCCCGATTTTAAGGGTTTGCGGTGCAATCGTGCGGGACGGCAAATCCGGCGGTTCGCCTTCGCCAAGATTCTGGTGACGCAAGCGCCAATATCGAAAAGACCCGACACCGCGCTTGCCGCCCCCGCCCTTTCGCCCTTAGCCATGGGGGGCTCGCTCATGCCCACTACTGTCTTCACCATCGCCAACCAGAAGGGTGGCGTCGGCAAAACCACCACCGCGGTGAACCTGGCCGCGGCGCTGGCCGAGAAAAAAATCCATACGCTCCTCATCGACCTCGATCCGCAGGCCAACGCCACGAGTGCCGTCGGCGTCGAGAAGCAGGCAGGCAAAAGCCTCTACGGTCCCATCCGGGGCGAGGGTTCGATCTTCGAGATGATCACGCCCACAGCCTACGAGCATCTCGCGCTGATCCCGAGCGAAGAAGATTTGGCCGCGGCCGAGATCGAACTCGCGCACATGGAGAATTACCTGATGAAGCTGCGCGCCGTCCTCGAGCCCGTGCGAGCCTCCAACGGCTACCGCGCCATCATCATCGACTGTCCGCCTGCGCTCGGCATGCTCTCGATGAACAGCCTTGCCGCCGCCGATCAGCTGCTCATCACGCTGCAATGCGAATACCTGGCGCTCGAGGGGCTCGGCCAGATTCTCCGCAACGTCGAGCGGCTGAAATCCGCCCACATCAACGACGGCCTCAACCTCGGCGGCATCGTGATGACGATGTTCGACTCGCGCACCAATCTCGCCAAGCAGGTCGTGGACGAGGTGCGGCAGCACCTGCCCGACAAGATTTTCAATACCGTCATTCCGCGCACCGTGCGCCTCAGCGAGGCGCCCAGCTTCGGCAAACCGATCTTCGCCTACGATCCGTCCGGTGCTGGCGCCGTGGCCTACCGCAATCTCGCCAAGGAGGTCATCGAGCGCTTCGGACTGAAGTAGCGCCAGTCTTTAACCGGCGCTAAGCCAAGCCCGCGAAAACAAATTTCGCCGATTGCGTCCCGGTTCTCCGTGTATTCCGTGGTGCCAACTTCGCCGTGCTCGCCTCGCTGAACAAATACCGCCACGCCTTCCTCATCGGGTTGCAGAGCAATCTCGTCTACCGGTGGAATTTTGCCGTGCGCGGATTTTTTTCGCTGTTTCACCTGACGGTCGTGTTCATTCTGTGGGGCGCGGCGTTTGCCGGGGCGCGGAACATCGGCGGATTCGATTTCGGCCAGACGCTGACCTACTTTATCACGCTGCTCGTATTGCAGTTCTTCATCGGCGCCTTCAACGAGGACTACCAAATCAGCGAGGAAATCCGCAACGGGCTCATCAACCAGTTCCTGCTGAAACCGATCAACTATTTCGCCTACCGGTTCAGCATTTATGTCGCGGCGCGGCTGGTGTCCGGCGCGCTCATTCTGCTGCCGCTGCTCGTCGCGCTGCCGTTTGTCGGCGGCTACCTCACTTACCCGCACGAATGGTGGCGGCTCGCGCTCGGGCTGCCCGCCGTGATGATGTCGGCGCTGATCCAGTTCAGCATCGCCTACTGCTTCGGCATGTTGACGTTTTGGTTTCTGGAAATTCAGGGCTTCGTGATTCTCTCGATGGCAATTGAGGTGCTGCTCGGTGGCCAGATGTTTCCCCTCGATCTCATGCCGGCGGGAATTTTCAAAATCGCGCAGTTCCTGCCGTTTTTCTACCAGATGTATTTTCCGGGCGCGATTCTCACCGGCCGCATCGGGCTGGAGATCATTTGGCCCGGCCTCGCGATTCAACTGGGCTGGGTGCTCGCGCTCCTGGCGCTCAACCAATTCCTCTGGGTGCGCGGCCTCCGCCGCCACACGGCCGTTGGCGGCTGAGTTTCCATGTTCCACTATCTTCGCATCTGGTTCGCCAGCGCCCGCTACTCAATCGTGCGGACGCTGATGTTTCGCGGCGATTTCCTCGTATGGTCGATCGTCGAGCTGCTCTGGATGACGGTCAACCTCCTGATGATCTCGGTCATTTATCGTCACACCAATTCCGTCGCCGGCTGGAGCAAATACGAGATGGTCCTCCTTGTGGGCACGTCGATGCTCATCCAGCGCTTCCTGATGGGATTTTTCTGGAGCAGTATTTTCGAGATGGGGCGCAATATCCGCACCGGCTACTTCGACTTCTACCTCGCGCAGCCGGGCAACGTCATGTTCATGGCGACGACGCGCAAGCTCGACCCCGATGGTCTGGCCAACTCGGTCGTGGCTGCCGGCATTGTTTTTTACGCGACCCGCCAGCTTGGGCTGCACCCGGGCATTTCCGACGTCGCACTCTACGCCTGCATGATCTTCTCCGGACTCGTGGTGCATTACAGCATCCTCGTGCTGTCCATCTCGCTGGCGTTCTGGCTTACGAGCGCGCAGGGCATCGAGGGCAGCTACTTCACGCTGACGGAATTCTCGCGGCTGCCGAAGGAGGCGTTCAAGGGGCTCGTCACGCGCGTGCTCTTCGTCTGGCTGCTGCCGGTCGTGGTCATCAGCAACGCGCCCGCGCGCCTGCTTCTGCCGCGCTACGGTTTCGAGTGGAAATGGGCCGGCGCACTCTTCTTGTTCGCGGCGCTGTGGCTCGCGCTCGCCGTCTTCGTTTTTCACCGCGGCCTCCGCCGCTACGCAAGCGCAAGTTCATGAACGAAGCGCTCGACCAGCTGCAAGCCCGCCTCGGCTACACGTTTCGCGACGCGACGCTGCTCGAACGGGCACTCACGCACCCGTCGTTCGTGCCGGAGCATCCCGGGGTCGAGAGCAACCAGCGGCTCGAATATCTCGGCGACGCCGTGCTGCAGCTCGTGCTGACCGAGGCGCTGTTTCAACTGTTCCCTACCGACCGCGAGGGCCCGCTCAGCCGCCGCCGCGCGGCGCTCGCGAACGGCCCGTTTCTCGCGCAACTGGCGC
>OCZT010006241.1_pt1 | contig 11802 bp, 13 predicted proteins | sample 1539031 | NCBI WGS metagenome assembly OCZT01 (sample SAMEA3539308, study PRJEB22396) | soil metagenome | biome: tundra; feature: field; material: soil | place: USA | collected 2010-05 | depth 0.15 m
CGACTTCGCCTTTTCGGTCGAGATCGGCTTGAAGACAACAAAGTTCGCCCCTAGCTTAAACGCAGTCTGCAAACTGGTGCGGGCTTCGATAATCGCGATCGCCATCGATTTACTGTTTTGTTGCCCGGAACGGACGCTTGCCAGCAGCCCGAAGCTGCGCTCGTCTTTGCAGTCAATGATGACCGCTTCGAAGCTGTACTGCGCCAGCTTTTTTGCGGCGCTCACGTGGTCCGCGCAGTGCTCGACATGAATTTCCAATTCGCCCAGGACGTTGCGAAGAACGCGGAGGGCGCGGTCGTCCGAGCAAACCACCAGTGACGTGAGATTCATGACAGTCTAATGATAGGGAAAAAGTACAACACCCAAGGTTACGGCGGTAATGCCAATGTCCTGGAACGGTCCGGGGCATTGGCTATGGTGGCCACACCTTTGAACAGACTTTTCAGATCATGGTTGTGATCCTTGTTCAGGCCCCGAATGGAGATGAGTTTTTTCGGGCGTCGCAGTTAGCCGGTTGCATAGCTGTATTCCGCGCTAATCCGGGTCTCCAGGGCCAATCCGCTGTAGGCCCACAACTGCCGCTTGGTGCGGAAACGATGCGGGGTCTGAATTCAGTGCCACCGTCAGCGCCGATCGAATCGGCCCCAGGTAAGGAATCTGCCGCAGTTTGGCGGTGATCGGATGCTTGCGACTCTCCGCTAACAGTTCCCGCCGCGCCTGCCGAAGCAAGTGTTGCAACATATCCAGCTCCTGGTAGAGTTGCTCGGCCCGACGGCGGACGCCGGCTTCCTTAATCTTGCCCAACCACTCCGCTCGATGCCGGCTATAGTAGACATCCCTTTCTGCACAGGGGATGGCCCAGCTGCGATAGAGCGCCTTTAGGCGATTCATGACCCGCGAGAGATCTTTGACGAGCGTCAGATAACTCCGGAACAGTTCGCGCAGCATCCGCACGCCCGTCTCCCCGTGGTAGACCGGCTTGAGCTGGACGCGTAACAACTCCGCCAGCTTGCGGGATCGATGCGGGCGCTCTTGTTTCCGTCTTTGAGCAGCGCGTTCTTCCTCGGATTGCACGCCACCAATTTGTTAACGTGAGGCTGGAGTAGATCGTATAACCAGGCAGCGCAAGTTCCTTCTTCGAAGGTCACCAACAAAGTCCGCGCAGTCCGGCGAAGAACGGAAGAATCGTTGCCGCTTTCGTTTCCAGGATGGATTCCATGACCACCTGGCCGGTGGAATCCATCACTGCGACCGAGATCGTTGCTTGATGAACGTCGAGCCCAATATACTTTTCGCAGTCCATCAGGGTGCTCCTTTTGTAGGTGATGATCTCAACGCTCACAACCTACTCCAAAAGGGGCGTCCTCTTGATAATGCGTTCTCGGCGAACAAAATACGCGTAAGATTGACCGTGTGAGGGGAGGTGCGAACGTGAATCATCTTCTGCGCAAGTTGTGGCGGGACGACGAGGGCCAAGACATCGCCGAGTATGCGGTTATGCTGGCCGTTATTCTGGTATTGGTGGTTGGTACGATTCGCCTGGTCGGAAGCAATGCGAACAACGTGTTTTCGTCAGCAGCCAGTTCAATTCAATGACCCTGCCCGAATGAGCAATAGGCGCAGGCTTCATGGTGTAACCAGGCGTGGCTGTTGAAAACTCTTTCTCGCGAAATTCGCAAAAAAATCGCGTTAGGATGCCCTACAAACGACTTTCTCGGTTTTCCTAGACATTTTCTATCCCCCAAATTCTCGTTGTTTTGAGGAAAATCTACTTTTTCAACACCCACAGGTCATAGAACTCATTGAGAGTTGGCCATGGTCCCAGAATGTGTTCTTCCCTCAAAACCTCCGATTTGGGCCTTTAGATTCTCAGGGTTCTTTATGTTTGTTGTCTATCATGATGTCCTGGGTGGGAATAAGCACTTTTTTGAGGCGGCTATTAATCTTGCTCAGTTCCCAGAAGATCACAACGAGGATAATCGCCATCACGAACAGCAAGAATGGGATGTACATTTGTTTAGCTCTCTAGCTGCGAAGGAATTGCACACACTCAGGCATTCTACTACCCGTTTTGCTCTCAAGGCACAATCCAAGTCGTTCAATTTCTAGGTGAGTGTGACGCCCCAGGCCACACAGTCCGAGAACCGGATTGAGGCCACTAAAACTTCGTGCCGGCGAAGAGGATGCGGTCGTGGCCGCCGTTTCGCCAAGCTGAGCCCCGCTTTCTCTTTTCTTTCTTGCCCACTTTCCCTGGAGAGGCGGCTTTCTCACGGCCCCTCTCCTGGCAGGTCATGCACAGCGCGCACTTCCCTTTCTCTGCTTTCCGACGCTCGGAGGGAGCAAAGAGGTGGGGACGCTTGTAATGGCCGTTGGAGCACTTCATAAACGCAGGTACGGCCCTTAAAAGGGTTTCGCCTTTGTTTGCAATACTCATATGGGTTCGACCCCACTCGCTTCCGCCATTTGTCAATCAGTAAGCGCCCACCCCTGCCGTTAAGCGCTAAATTTGCCACTTTCCCACTCGCGACGGATATTTCGTCCGTCACGATGTCACCGTATATCCGTCCACCCCTACATGGATCCGCTCAGTGACCGCGTTTTCCTTAGCGGTCGAAGATCAACTTGGAACGACCCGCCATGGATGCCGATCCTGTTCGGCTAGCTCTAAAGGCTCAATCGTAGCCCCGAGGACTATCGGCTCCTCGGCATTTGTGAGATAGGTTACCTGAGACATCATCAGGCGACTATGCTGCCTTCGTGACCCGAAGAGACCTGAAGGGAACGGGATGGCACGATCCGGTGTGATTTGTCGAGCCTCTCACGAACTCTGCGATCGGCTTCGGCTAGTTGCGCCGGATTCATCGCCTTCTTCACCGTGTCTTTCGTGCGGGTGAGCTGGTCGGAAGCCACACAGTACCACATGTAGGAACGGATCACATCGCTGTCACTTGCCCGTCTGGTCCAAGCGATGCATGCCAACATCAACTGGGCGGCGAGAACACCGTGTTCTGCTGCCTTTTCACAGAAGGCTAGAGTCGCTTCGTCGTAATCGCCAGTTGGATCCTTTAGCAGATCTTGCAGGAGCGGGGGCGCGGCTGGGCCTTGACTGAGGGTCATAAACATCAGTTCGATTCGGTTGGAAACACCCAGCTTGTCGAAAATGCGAAACATGTGATTCTTGATCGTGTGCTGGCTCAGGCCCAAGCGTTCGCCGATTTCGCGATTGGTGAGGCCCTCGGCCAGACAGCCCACGACATCCGCTTCGCGTTTGGAAAGCAAATCCATGCCGTTTCCGCCAACAGCCCGGACTTTGGGTGCCGAGGCCAAGGCGTTCAGCACTATAGCCATTTGCTTATTGTTTACCCATACGTGTCCCTCGTGCACTTTGCGAATGCACTGACAGAGCATGTCTGAAGATCCCTTATGATCGAAAACTCCCCTGGCTCCGGCTCGAAAGGCTTCTAGAACGGCCTCCGGCTTCGATGAGTCTAGAAGCATGACTGCGCGGGCGTTCGGGTTCGTTTCACGGAGCTCTTGTAGAATTTCGAATCCGCGTTGAGCGCCCTCATCAACGAAGGCGCTGAGGACGAACACATCGATGTTTTCGGTAATCGAAGCGGCCACCAGACTGGCGGCATCCAGATCCGAACTGACCACCTGCAAATCAGGATCGCGACTGAGCACCCCGACTAGCAATTGCGTATGAAACCGCGAGTTGTCGGCAACAAGAACGCGGATCGTACAGGCTTGCCTGTTAAGGTCGTCCTTCACTGGTGCCTCCTAATTATCTATAAGTCTGGGATCTGGGCTTCGAACCATTAGAACCGAAGCCGTGATTCTTGCTGAAACCAGCCCTGCAGAGCTCCGCTCGTAGTCCCCTGGAAAATCGAACAAGAGAATCGTTCCAGCAGCAACTGCGGTTCCCGTGCCTGGCATCAAAACCTTGGACCTGACAGGAGAACGAGCCCATAAAGCTGTTAAGTAATGCGCGAAGTATACCGCTGAGATCATCCGCGTGAATGGCTCCGCAGTGCACTAATGCACTCGAAAGTGCACTCGAAGGCTCTAATGTGCCACATGAGTGATGGCGCTCACGCTGAGTCGCCAAAAGAACCGGCCATAGTTTTGTCACAACCTTTAAGCCCTCAAGCGCACGGTCACAGGCAGGCGAACCACGGCGGCACTCATGGCCCGTGTAGGTTGCAGGTTTAGGTCTTATTTCCTTTTTTGCCGGGTAACCGCCCGAGGAGGGACCAAACGAAACACTGTTAACACTCTATCAAATCGTTCATTTATCCGTCAGTACGATATCGAACAATGGCTCAGAGTTTAGCCCTTGGGAATACTCCTTTCTCGGACGCGTGTGATCCCACGCACTGCGGTGCGTGATTCCAAACACGTTTGTCGAAGTGTCGAAGGGTCCTACATGTGTGCAGAACAATGCATTGAGCGCAAGTTGTTGCACGGGCCTAACCTTATTCGGCGATGCAGCTTGGATAGCTGCTGAGGCAAGGGAGTTAGTTGTGCGAAAGGTCTAATCTGGAATTACAGAATCACAGATTTCTCTGTATTTATTGGACCATTGGACCACACCGTGAAACCTCACACCTTCTTCTGTGGGAAAATGCGAAAAGAAGATTTACCGCTGAACGGAAAGCTGGGAGCCGCGATCATGATCTCAGCTGAGCGAGTTGCTTCTTCGCATCGGTCGCATCGCTCGAATTGGGGTTGATCTTCAACACCCGCTCGAACTGCTGCCGGGCAAGCGTCGGTTGGCCGCTTTTCGCATACGCCATTCCCAGGTGATAGTGAATGTCAGGATTGTCGGGCATCTGGTTATTCTTATCCTGCAGCTTAAGCGCTTCCTGAAGAAGGCTGATCGCCGACTGGTACGCGCCTTTCTGGTAATAAATCCATCCTAGAGTGTCGGCGACGCCAGGAGAATCGGGCAGCCCTCTGCGCGCCGTCTGCGCCGCCGACAGCGCGACATCAAGGTTTCCGCCGTTTTGCAGCATCGCACGGGCAAGCAAGTTGGAAGCCGGAAGGTTCTGGGGGTTTACGCCCAACGCGCTCTGATAGGCGTCTTCTGCCTTCTTCCACTCCGACTTCGATTCATACAACTGTCCCATCAGGACATAGAGGTTAGGCTCACGAGGGTTGTCCTTGATTGCCTGCTGGGCGGTGGCGATAGCCTGATCAATCTCTCCCTTCGCGGCACGTACCTGGCACAGCTTGAGTAGGGCATCGGAATTATGCTTGTCGAGGGCGACGGATTTCTCCAACGCGGCCTGGGCTCCGCTGAGGTATTTCTTGTTGTGGAACAACGCGGTTCCTAGCAGGTCGTAGAAACTGCTGTTGTTTGGCGACTTGGCAATTTGCGCACTCGCGGCGGCAATTGCCTTGTCGATTTGGTTCTGGGCAAAGTATGTGCTCATCAGGCCGCGGAGGGCGTCGGTCGAGGCGGCGTTCCGGGCAAGCGCATCCTGATAAGCCTTGGCCGCGTCGCTGTACTGTTTCTGAGTGAACTTCAGATTTCCCATCTGCACGTAGCCGAACGCACTTTGCGGGGCGATGTCGATCGCCTTACGAATATCTTTCTCCGCTTCGCCATACTGTTTGCGATTGATGTAGGAAAGGGCGAGCAGCGCGTAGCCATCGGGCGACGACGGTTGCAGCCTGATCATTTGGGTCGAAGCCTCTCCTAGCGTGCCCATGTCGCCCTGCCGCATCGCAGCGCCGGCCAGGTCGCGCCAGGCGTCCAGTAAATCGGGACGCAACCGCAGCGCCTCCCTCCATTCGCCCTCGGCGCTCTTCAGATCGCCCAACTTCTCGAAAGCGACCCCCAAAACGTAATGGGCCTCACTGTTCTTAGGAGCATTCTTGATCACGGATTGCAATTTCTGAGTGGCGCTGTTTACGTCTCCGTCGCTGATTTGCATCTGGCTCTGGTAAACCAGAGCATCGTCATCGTTGTGGCTGGTCTGCAGGATCTCATCGTTGAGTTTGCGCGCCTCGGCGAAATGTTTTGTCTGAATGAGAAGTTGAATATAGTTCTTCTTAACTTCCATATCTTTAGGGTGCTCTTGATAAAGGGCACCGTATTCGGCGGTGGCTTTGTCCAGGTCGCCGGTCGTGAAGTAGAAGTCACCCAGCAGGCGGTAGCCAGTCGACTTGTCCTGAAAATCGCGTTCGGCTTGCTTCAGAATCCCCTCCGCGTCGGCTTTCTTGCCTTCCGCCAAGTACACTCGGGCAAGCGCGGCACGCGGTTCAGGACTCTTCGGATCTATGCCCATGGCATTGTGGAATTGCTGCTCCGCCTCGGCGAAACGGCTGCGCGCTTGGTAAAACGTGCCCAGCAACAACCATGCCTTCATTTCCCTCGGCTCTAGGTCGATTACTTTTTTAATGCTCGTCTCGGCCGCGTCAGGTTGATTGTTTCTCATCTGCAACATCGCCAGTTCGAGGTATAGCTCCCAGCGGCTCGGATCGAGTGCGACTGCTTTCTGCAATTCCTCGATCGCGCCGGGGAGATTCCCTTGCGCTATGAGGAGATTGGAAACAGCGGAATAGACCATTGGATCGTCCGGACGCTTTTCCAGTAGCAGATTCGTTTGTTCCTGTGCATGCTGAAAGTCGTGGCCCAGGATCAGCAGATCCGCGAGCTCGATACGAGCCTGGTAATTCTCTGGCTGTAGCTCGACGGTGCGAGTGAGTTCCTGATAGGCGCCTGGCGCTTGCTGCAATTTGAGATAAGTCTCAGCCAGTTGATAGTGGGCTTCAGCATAGTTTGGATCGATCTTGACAGCATTGGAGAATTCGATTGCGGCCTCGCGATACTTTCCCTTTTCGTAGTAGCGTTGTCCGCTTTGAAAGTATTTCTGCTTGCGCACGTTGGGATCACGGGAACACGCAGAAAAGAGCGCCGCGATAAGAGTCAGAGTTAGTACCAGCCGGAGAGCAAGCCTCATGATGAAATCTCCAATGTGGGCACTTTCTACTGCACTATACAGGGCATCGGCCTCGCGGCGCCGCAAGAAAGTTAGCGCGTCAACCGACCTTGTCTCTCCCTCGTTCGTTAAACGAACAGGCGTTAAGCGAACCGGACGCCCGTGAGAGTCCGGCTCAAGGCCGCGCGAGCTTCGCTTGCAGAGTAGTACTCCCAGAGCACCTCCGACCCAGAAAATGACGGCTCCGCGAAACACAGGCTTGGAGCGACCTGACAAGTTTGATTCCTCCACAACTTATTTTTGAGGAAAAACCGAATGGAAATCTCTGCAAGTTGTTGGCATCGAATCACTTCCGCGATTGTTGCAAGCGCTTGCAACGCCTTGCAGAAATTATCAGCCTTGACAGGATTGGCCCCGGTATTAAAGTAGGGGCCGTACTAAAAGGCACCAGGCGTCACGGTGCAAGTTTGGGCGCAATGGGCTATGGATTCCGTCCCTGTTCTAGGGAGCGAGTGAGGCCGATATGAATATGAAGATGACGACGAACGGAAAATGGTTGCTGGTAGTAGCCGTTGCGATGTTGTGCTTGGCACCGTGCGCGCTAGCCCAGACAACCCTTTCTACGAGTCTTGGTACTGCAGGCGACGTTTATTGTTGCTTCACCTACGACGGCCAAAGTCTTGAAAACATCGGGACCTTACAGGTCCAAGTCGGAACTGGACCGTCTTATACAATGATCTCCGACGACTTCCTTAGCCCCCTGAATAATATTAGTGGTTGGTCCGCTAACGGTAACACCTTCACTGCGGCGAACAATTTAGCGGGCGATTTCAGTTTCTCAAATGAGGCGCCGTCGTATACGCTCTATTCGGAAGCACTCGCCCTATCTTACGCGATGCTGTTTAATCCTGGTGGTATAAACAGCTCCAATGGCGGAGCTGCTGTAGCGGCCTTAGCCATTGAGTACCTCTTCGAACCCGCTGCCGTTGGAAGTATTACCAACTGTACCGGTACCGTCGGTGGCTGCTCGGTACTGATGACGCAAATCGCGAATTGGATCGCTTGGGCTGCCGCCAACCAATCATACGCTCAGCTTAATTGGGTTATATGGACGCCGGTTGGCTGCAACAACCTCGGCCCGACTGACGGCTGCAGTTCGGGAACTGAGTTGTTTCAGTATGTGCCGGAGGGCGGCGCCGCTTTGCTGTACCTGCTGCTGGCCGGAGTCTCGTGCTTCGGAGCCATGTTCTTCCGCTCTCGACACCAACATGCAAGGCCCGGAATGGCCTGATCGGTCGCTGGAACCAGGAACCAGAAACCAACGGTACAACTGAAACCCAACCGGCAGCTTGGCCCGGGGGCCAAGCTTGTCTCAGAGGTTCTGACTGGAAGCATTCGTCCCGATCGCCTTTATAGAAAGCGGTTTGTCTCACTCGTCCCTGTAGAGGAGACTTTCGCCTTTACAGGAGAGACTTTCTTGGTCCCGTTCAACCAGCTGGCGGCCATTTGTTCGGCTTGAAGCAGTTGGTTTATGTCAGTGTTTGGCCGGGTCTTTGGAGGCTCGCAAGAGTTGCTCGCTGACGACCGAGTACCAAACGTGAGCCTGCAACAAGTCATTCGGGCTAGCCCTCCGAGCCGAGTAGAATTGAGCCAGTGCGAGTTGAGCGCCGCGATAAGAGTCAGCGCTAGGACCAGCCGGAGAGAAAACCTCTTCACTATGAAACCTCCCAGTGCAGTGTGGCACGTAAGCGCCGCCAACACTACGCGCATTCTGCTGCACTATAAAGCCAAACCATTTTGAGCGCCACAAGAAAGGCCGCAATCCATCCTAAGTTTATAATGCAGATTCAATAGGCTTTGTGCCTTTGCGCCCTTCCAATGTTTTTTGCGTCGGACCAAACCAGTCACGCCCCCATCTTATTGGCAGTAAAGATTTTATTAGGTGGTTGAAAGCACTTGCGACGGGTCGCAGAAATTATCAGTCTTGACAGCATCCAACTTCGCGCTAAAGTGGCACGGTAGTCGGCAACGGCTCGAACCGACAGGGAGTGGTGCCAGAAGCTCAACCTTGCGGCGGAGCGACAGAGGAGTAACACTAATGAAAAGAGCCCTGATTCTGACGGTTGCAGTGGGGCTGCTGCTCTTTGGGTGTTCCGCTTTTGGTCAAGAGAAAACGCCAATTTACTTTGACGGCTATGATGGAAACTCTTGGGATGGTGGTGGGACTGGCTTTTACTACGGCTCAATCAACGGCACAAACGTGGGTCCCCATGACGCCAGCCCTGGGATGCTATGCGATGACTTCAACGACCATATTTCCAATCCCGAGGGCTGGACGGCCAAAGCGTTCCAAGTTTCGAACTTACTGGCGAATTGGGGTACCCGAGGCAGCAACACGTTGTTCGGCGGCTCCGTTACCGTTGGATACAACGGCTACCTGGAAATGGCGATCTTAGTGGAGGACACGTTTGGAAACACCCTAAGCACCATCCCGGGTATCGTTGGGCCGGTGTCAGCAGATGATGTTTCAGAGGTGCTGTGGTGCCTCACTGGAGGGCCCAGTAATTGCACCAAGACTGGCGCCAACGCAATGAGCGCAAATGCGTACACGATGTTGACGTGGTTAAAGAGCTTGAATTTAAGCGGCTACAACACGAGCCAGTTTGCAAACCTTTGGCTCTATGTCCCAAGCCAGAAGGGACCACAGGAAATGTGGGGCAACGTAGTTGTGGCCGAGGGCGGCGCTGCTTTGCTGTACCTGCTGCTAGCCGGAGTATCTTGTTTCGGAGCCATGTTCTTGCGCTCTCGAAACCAAAGAGCAAACCCCGAAATGGCTTGATCTCCTTGGTCGGAGTCCGGACTTTGCGAAAACCATCGCTAAGTCCGGACGACTAGGCGACAATGATCTTATTGGACGCCCTCCCCTCTACGAAGCCAACCTTAGTCACCGCTCAACCGCTCAACCCAAAGGTGCTAGCCCGGCTCTATTGGGCAACACGGCTGATACCGTCACTCCCGGGCACCGCGGCGTTGGATACCTTTTGAGGGCCAGGGAGTTGGTTTTGGTCGAAGATTTTACGCGCATTCAGTCTTTCCGTCTTTCCTGTAGGCGTTATCAGACCCAAGAGCTTGCAAATGGGACGGCGTATCGCCCGATGCAACCCATCCGCAACCGTTCCTTTGGGACTTCTATAGTTGTTAGCTGGCCCGTCCCGAGGCGGACCGCGTCATTCCACCCCCTCCATCAGCCTCTTGCGGATATGCAAGACATTGCACTGGGTGAAAGTCATTGCACAGACCTAACTGTATTCGGCGATGACGAGAACCTAGCTAGCTAGGGCACGGCAAACGACACCCTCCAACCTGACAAGCCAAAGTCCCCTTGCAGGATTTCAAATCGTCGTGCTGGTTAAGAACAAACTCCCCTGTTTTCTTCGAAATGGAACGTCTAACTTTGAGATGCATAGATAGCCTTATAGAGAAGAGTGTCTCAAAGAATGTCGGCCTAACGCACGGGAAGGTCGACTCTCGTGTATGCGAGAACCACTTCTCCAGGTCGGCGTACCTCTTGCAATGAAATGCATCTGTGCATAAATTTGTGCCAACGTTTCATCGCTGGTTGGGCGACCGATGTCATCGCAGACGAAAGAAACGGTTAGCCAACTTTGAACCAAAGTAGTTTTGAAATCCTGGCGTCGCATGCGGTCTTCCCCCAAGATCGCATGGTTTGAAGTTTCCAACTTCCAATTGAAGTTTTGGAGCCACCGGATACTGTGGCTCAGAGGGCGAAGCTATGGCCGCGATTGGCCGCACATGGGAACACCCGGGCGCTGCCCCCGCTATCACAGGCTGCGCCGAGAATTGGTATGCGGTCCAGACTCGTGCCCGGCACGAGAGGGTTGTAGTTCAACGGTTCCGCGATAAGGGCCTGACCACGTTCTTGCCGTTGGTCACCGAGGTGCGGCGCTGGAGCGATCGCCGGAAATCGCTGGAACTGCCCCTCTTCAGCTGTTATGTGTTCGTCAAAATTATGAATACCAACGAAGATCGCTTGAGGGTACTTTGTACCGACAGCGTCTTCGACTTCGTTGGCGTTCCGCGACAAGGCACGCCTATCCCCGACGAACAGATTGACGCTGTTCGCACCATTGTGGAAGAGCGGGTGAACTGGCGATCCTATCCCTTCCTCAAGATCGGCGAGCGCGTACGCATCCGCAGTGGAGCCTTGGACGGAGTTGAGGGTATTCTCGTTGCTCGGAATGGAGAGCGCTCTGTCGTAGTGTCCGTGGATGCCATCCAGCGGTCTCTTTCGGTCCGCGTTGAAGGATACGAGATCGAAGCCGCCTAACTAGAACTTTTCCCCTGCCGATCCTTTCTCTGTACAGCCAGCAAGGAGTCGACGAATCCCATGTCAACGAATGCGATTGAAACCGTTCGTCTTTTGGTCGTGAGCCGGGAACCTGCCGTCCTCCGTCCTCTGTGGTCGATCGGCGAATCAAATCGCTGGCACCTGGAGACCGCGGGCAGCGGCTGGGACGCGATGGAGCGGCTGCAGGCCGGGGCGGTTCCTGACCTGCTCTTGCTCGAGTTGTCCGGCAGTGATGGGGACGGTTTACAAGTGCTGCGGTGGTTGCGCAGACTGCGCCCAGATCTTCCCATCATTTTGATCTCCCACACGGACGACGCTGAGCGTAATCAAGAAGCCATCCGGCTCGGCGCCCAGGCGATACTGGTTCGGCCCTTGGAAGAGCAACAGCTCGAATTCGTAATCCGGCGCAATGTCGGTGCAGCATCCTCTGGCCTGGAGAGCGATATCCGCAGCGACGATGTCGAACCGATTGGAGACGGTGAATTC
>OCZT010006244.1_pt1 | contig 11800 bp, 9 predicted proteins | sample 1539031 | NCBI WGS metagenome assembly OCZT01 (sample SAMEA3539308, study PRJEB22396) | soil metagenome | biome: tundra; feature: field; material: soil | place: USA | collected 2010-05 | depth 0.15 m
ACAATTAAATCCAAATGACTGGATGGCATATATGAGCAGAGGAGAGTTGTATAGTAATAACGACTTTGTTAAATCCCTTGAAAATGATCATAAAGCTATATCCCTAAACCGGGATTCAAAAAAGTTACCTGTTTTATTTAGAAACATCAGCTTGGTTTATAGTTTTGCAGGATTCAAGGACAAAGCTATCTACTATATTAAAGAAAAAACAAAATTAGACAATGATTCATTGGCTTATTACAAAGACTTAGGCTTTGGTGAAGAAACAAACGGTAATTATTCAAATGCACTTTCACTATATAAAAGATCATACGCATTGGATACCACCAATATTGATGTTTTGTGGAATATAGGTAACACTTATGTGTTTCTTGAAAAGTATAATGAAGCATTGAAATGGTTTAAAAGATTCCTGAAACATCCGGACTATTTTGGATATGTCTCGATTATAGGTCATAACCGGATAGGATTAGCCTTTTGGAAAAACGGGTTTAAAGATGAAGCGAGGTTATATTTTGAAAAGCATGTCAACTACCTCACAAGAGCCGATGAATTAGGACGAGCTACGCAGGGTTCTTTTGAAAATGCTTATGACATAGCAGGTGTATATGCCTTTCTTGGAGAAAAGGAAAAAGCTTATGAGAAGCTCAGATTCGCAAGTAGAAGTCAAATTGAAAATCTATATTTTTCCACCTATGTGAAAAATGACGCCACTTTTGAGAGTTACAGGAATGATCCTGTATTTCAGCAATATGTCAGGGATGTGGAAGCCAAATACCAGGCAGAACATGAGAGAGTTAGGAAATGGCTTGAAGCGCAGGGGAAACTTTAGTTTTTTAACTTTATAACCATGAACAACTAAAATGGCAAGCATAATGCCAGGCTTCGATTACGACATCTTCATCAGCTACCGCCAGAAAGACAACAAACAATATGGCTATACAAACAAAACATGCTCAATATTTCGACAACAAAGTCAACAAAAGAGAAACCATGAAAACAAAAAAAACTGCAAATTGATCATCCTTCTTTTTCTTCAGGCGCTGGCATGTTTATCATTTCTACCCAAAGATAATTTCTTTTCGATTATAATTCTTCCTGATACTCAGCATTACTCTTCGAGCTACCCTGAGATCTTTTATAAACAGATGGACTGGATAGTTGAGAATAAAATTCCTCTTAATATTCAGTATGTCATTCATCTGGGTGATATAACAAACAACAATAAGGAATATGCCTGGGAAGTTGCAAATAAATCATTTAAAATCCTTGAGAACAAAGGAATTCCATATTCTATTGTTTATGGGGACAATGACATGAAAAACCCGGATAAAAATTATTATGATGGCATCCGGCATACAGAATTATTAAACAGGTATTTCCCTGTATCGCGGTTTGATAAACCAGGTTCGTGGTGGAGCGGCGGATTCTTTGAACCGGGGAAAATTGATAACTATTATTGTCTTTTTAATTATATGAAGTATAATTTTTTAATCATGAACCTGGAGATCGCTCCCCGATCTTCAGTTTTGAACTGGGCTGGCAATATAATTGCTCAGAATTCTTCAAGAAAGGTTATTTTAGTCACTCATGATTACCTTGATAAAAATGGCAAACGACTTGATGATCTTAAAAGCTTTGAGATGGATGGAAAAGATAATAATGGCAAACTCAAGGGCAACAACGCAGAGACTGTATTTAAAAAGCTTGTAAAAAAAAATTCAAATATAATATTGGTATTATGTGGCCATAAAGAGGGTGAATTTCAAAAAGAAGTTAATATAAAAATATCTAAAGATTCAGAGGAAACGAGAAAAGTGTTTGAAATTCTAAGTGATTTCCAGGATGAAAAATTAAAAGGAACGGACGAAAAATCAGGGAAAGGAATGTTGTGTGTATTGAAATTTTATCCTGAGAAAAATGAAATAGTAATATCGACCGTTAGCTCACTCACCGGGAAAACTAAAGGGGAAAAAAGTCTCCTGTTACTAAAAAAATAATTTCAGCTGACAATTTTTAAATAACTCGGATATAAAGGTTATTCTTTATAATAAACATCCAATAATGCTCTTTTCTTTTTATAATTGATCCTGACGATTTTTATTTTCAGAACTTCTCTTCCGGTCCGTGACGAAATATCCGCTAAAAACTTATCTTTTTTCTCAGGTTTAAGTAAATCAAGTTTATCATAGATAATTGATTGGCATTCAGACTTGTATTTTATTAAGAATTCCTCCAGTATATAAGCAGAAACAATAATAATTATGTTAATGATCAAAATACCTAACAAAGGGAATTTAAGCACCCTTAATGAATTGATCAGTGAAATCCCGATAATTGTAAAGGTATATGCCATATCCATAACACTAAAATTCCTTGTTCTGAACCTCAGGATTGAGAAAACAGCAAATAGGCCAAACGCAAAAGTCATATCCAGAAAAACTGTTCCCAGCATAGAACATATAAAAAAGACCATAATACCCATCAGGAAAAAAGTAAATAAAAACTTCGGCTTCTTAGAGTATCTGAAATAAATGATCCGGATAAGAATGAAAAGGAAAACAATGTCAATAGAAAATCGCCATATGATTCCCTCAAAGGTTGGGTTATTCAAACAGAAAAAACAGTCGGGTATGTTATCATGCATATTATAAATATATTACGATTAAAACCTTTTACAATAATTCAATAAATTGTACAGAATTATATCTCTTTTCCCCACCAGCTTATCAAAGAATCCATCGAGATAGCCGGTCATATCATTTTTTGCCTGATTATTTACATAAGGAAACTCATTGATTACTCTGTAAAACTCCTCTTTCTTCTCTGAAAACAAATCAAGATCTTTCTCATAAACCTCTTTGCTCCTGCATACTCCCAGAAAAATCCTTTCACGTACATTGTCTGTCCCGACTATTTCAGCCGGAATTGCATACGAAGCATTTACAAGTCCCGTCCAGTCAAAATCATGAGGAATTGCAATAGCCAGGCCAGTGGGGTCATAATTTAATGATTTTATCACTATTATGTTATGCAATCGAGGTACAGCCCAATCATAATTCCCTATCATGTAATTGAATATGGCAATTCTGTCCATAATCTTTGGAACGATGCTTTTCTGATTCAGAGCATCTGATTTAATCTGAGTACAATTTGTCCGGGCAGCAAGCATTTCTGCCGGTTCGATGAAAAACCCATACTGAATGATGGGCTTTCTTTTCTTTTCTGAATCGATATAATTAACCTTCAGCAATCTCACCCTGAAGCTTGTATCTGTGAGAACATTAAACAGCTTATATGCAAGGTATTCTCTCAGAACATAATCTCCATTTTCCTTGCCTGCGCTACACTGAGGAACCAGTTTTAATTTAGATATCCTGTTCAGATCAGAGTAACCGAAATTTGCTTTCTTAAAATTCAGCTCTATAGGAGGAAACTTGCAATACCGATTGCGGAACATTCCTCTTGTCCTTAGTTTTATATCCTGACTTAAGGAATCAGTTTTACTTAAGTGAAAAGTTATATTAGCTTTTAAATAATCTTCCTTTGGTTTTGTTCTGAAATATGTCGAGAGGTCGAACCGCAGAGATATTTCAAGAATCTTCTCTTCTTCAAATAGCCTGAAGCTTTTTATTGATGGATCGGGAATTGCAACCTGGGCCAGAAGCTTTTCATTCCTGCCAACGAACAGTAAAACAAGAAAAGTAAATATAGATACGTGAAAGAAAATCTTTTGTTTCATGTCGCTTCAGAATATGAGTTCCAATACTCCTATACCATGATTTCCTTTAGATTGTTATTAGTAAATTTAGTTAATAAAAACGAATTCAATGTTTTGGTTAATATAATTTTATTTGACTTGTGTGATAACTTCGACTTGTTATTCAGGGAAATATAACAGCACTAGTTATAAGGACTTAACCAGCTACCGGGAAGATATAAATATAAAACTTGATCATTTTATTGAACAGATTAACAACTCCATGGATAGACTTTTGCGCATCGTTGACGATCAGAAAATAGCAAAATTAGTTTTCTATTAAGGCTCAAAATGCTGCACTAAAATCGAAATTAAAGAAGATAGCCCTATTTATTTTACAATTACGATTAAATTTAAATCCTGAGTACGCTTTTTATTGTATCCCACATAATCCGCTTATGATCAATCTGATCGATTTCAATTATCTTTGAGTAGTTTTTAAAATATAAATACCTACAATGATGCTTAATCTGCTGAAACATCCTTTGCTTACACACAAACTTGCTCTTTTACGACGTAAAGAAACCGATACTAAAGATTTTCGCGAAACACTCGAAGAGATCGCCGGACTTATGGCATATGAGATAACACGCGATCTACCTGTCAGAAATATTATAATTGAAACCCCAATTGGAAAATGTAACACACAGGAATTGGCAATAGATGTTGTTCTTATACCGGTTTTAAGGGCAGGTTTAGGAATGGTTGATGGTATATCTAACCTTTTACCAACAGCAAGAATAGGCCACATTGGCATGTACCGTGATCATGTCACTCTTAAACCAAAGACTTACTATTCCAAATTTCCAGATAACCTCCCGGAAGCCGTGGTAATGGTTCTCGATCCTATGCTTGCCACAGGAGGAAGTTCAACCGATGCAATCCAGGTACTGAAAGACCATGGAGCAAAAACTATAAAACTTGTTTGCGTCGTGGGAGCGCCGCAGGGAGTTGAACGGATTATGAAAGATCATCCTGATGTTCAGATATATTTAGCGGGGCTGGATGAGAAGTTTAATGAAAACGGATATATTGTGCCGGGTCTTGGCGATGCGGGTGACAGGCTTTTCGGAACAAAGTAAAGTTATTTCAGGTTATCAAGTGCATTTTTAATATAAACATCATTCAATTCACAGTAGCCTGAACTTGCGACAGCGTTCTGCCCGGTTGTGAGAATGTAATTCAGAAACTCTAAAACAGCAGGATCAGTAGGTTTTCCAATTGAACCGAGAGTAAGTTCCCTTGTAAGATTCTTTGGATAATAGCCAAGCCATAACCCACGGTGAGCTTTCTTAATATTGCTGAAAGGCACCTCTTTCCTGTCTATGGTTTTATCAAAATCAAGGTCGATAGGCATTACCTGAATATCTTTTATTCTGTCTCCTGTTATTGAATCAAATGCATATGAGAAGTTGCAGTAACCAATAGCCAGCTGATTATCCTGTATTCTCTTTATCATTTCATCATCACCCACAACCTTTATTCCTTTCAGGTCAGTACTCTCCTTCCATAAAAAGTTTGCCCATACAACGGCAGCTCCCGATTCATCAGCTCTGGTAAAAACAATGGCTTTTTCTTTTGACGTTGTATCCAGAAGTTCACCCCATGTCATAGATTTGTTTCCTGTAAACAGTTTTATCAGGTTTTGCGGATTAATACCGTGTTCAAGTATTCTTTTGATATATGGATTCCTATGATTAACAATAGGTGCAACACCTTCCTTAGCAACCGGTATAACCCATATTCCTTCTGTCTGTTCTTCATCGGTCAGAGGTCTGGATATCATTGCCAACTGATTCTTTTTAGCCTCCAGATCATCAATCCCCTGCCCTGTTCCACCCCGCGTAACAACAATTTTAAGCGAAGGATGTATCTTCATAAAGTCATCACTCCATTTCCTTACCAATGGATAAAGAGCATAAGCCCCGGTTATAGAAATACTTCCCGATATTTCACTTTTTGATTCTGAAGGCAATTTAATCTGGGTTTGTTCTGATTTCCCTGGTTTGCATCCAAACAACATTACCAGACACAAAGGCAGGATTATGGTTTTATCAAAGCTCATTTTTTTTTAAAGTTACATAAAATACGAACATTGAGCAATACACAATTGTTAGGAAATATATGGTATTCAACAAATCCTATCCAAAAAAAAATTAAATTTCGACAGATATTTTTAAATGCATACTGATCCTGTTATAGAGGTAAAAAATGTCTGGAAATCCTTCAAAGCTGTCCAGGCTGTAAAAGGTATTGATCTTTATATACCTAAAGGGCAATTTGTTGCACTTCTTGGCCCAAATGGTGCCGGGAAAACAACTCTGGTGGAGATGATTGAAGGTATTCAAAAACCTGACAGAGGCGAAATCACCATAATGGGGAAAAAATGGAAGGGAAACGAAGATGAGCTGCACAGAATCATAGGGCTCTCCCTCCAGGAAACCAGGTTTATTGATAAACTCCGGGTTTCTGAAACATTACTGCTTTTTGCCGGATTTTTTAACCTTGGAAAAGAACGTGTTAATGAGATTATTGATATTGTGGGTCTTCAGGATAAACGAAAATCCTATGTAGTGAATCTTTCGGGTGGACAAAGACAGAGGCTGGCAATTGGAATTTCGCTTATAAATAATCCCTCAATCCTGCTTCTCGATGAACCAACCACGGGTCTTGACCCAAATGCAAGACGGGAGATATGGGAAATTCTGAAGACTTTGAAGACAAAAGCTGAAACTTCGATGATCCTGACAACTCATTACATGGAGGAGGCAGAAAACCTGTGCGACTATATAGTGATAATGGATAACGGGGTGATCTTAAAAGAAGGTACATTACAACAGCTGCTTGAAGACGATACACGTGAAAAAGTTGTTGAATTCACTGCTGAAAAAGCCATTGTGCAAGAGGAAATGATTTCATCTGATTTACCATTTAACATTCACCCGGGAGAGACACGTGAAAAAGGATTTGTCACACTTACAAATTTTGAAACCGAACTTCCGGCTTTTATGTCTTTTATGAAATCAAGGAATATAACACTCAAACATATGGAGTGCCGCCGTAAAACGCTCGATGATCTGTTTGTTTCACTAACGGGAAGGAAGATAAATGAATAGATTGATCAGGTTTAAACAGTTATGGCAGCTGATATCTGCTCTTTTTCTGGAGATAGTGCGGGAACCCGGGGTCCTGTTCTGGGGTATACTTTTCCCGATTCTTATGTCACTTGGATTGGGTCTTGCTTTTACTAAAAAGGCGGATGTTATCCGTAAGGTTGCAGTCATAAATATAAATGAGAGTTTAACTTCGGGATCGGAGAATTCAGTTGTCGCCGGTTTCCTGCAAAAGAATTGCGAAAAAAATGTCAGCGGGAAACCAGATTCCTGGCAATGGAAATATACAATCAGAGATGAAAAACTGGGAAACTCTGTTTTCCTCTTTTATAAAATGAAATGGGACGAAGCAGTTAAGTTTCTTAAAAGAGGTACCATTAATGTACTTCTTCTTGGAATTAACGATTCAGTTGAGTATCATTTCGATCCGATGAATCCCGATGCACAGCTTACTTACCTTAAGCTCAGTTCCATTGTTGGCAAAGGAGCAGTTCAGGCTGTTCAAAGCAATACAGAAATTAAACCCCTCACGGTCACAGGCACCCGATACATAGATTTTCTCGTGCCAGGACTGATAACAATGGGCGTAATGATGTCAAGTATGTGGGGCATAAGCTATGGCATAATTGAGAAGAGATCAAAAAAACTTCTAAGGAGACTTGTTGCTACACCGATGAAAAAATCTCACTTCCTGATCGCACTTATAACTGTCAGGATCACCATGAATTTTATCGAATCACTTGTTCTTTTTCTTTTCGCACTTTTTGCATTTAAGATGACAATACAGGGGAGTATCTCAGCTCTCATATTAATGTTCCTTGCCGGGAATATAGCTTTTGCCGGGATAGCTGTATTTGTTTCGTCACATACATCAAACACTGAAGTAGGAAATGGCCTGATTAATTTTGTGGTATTTCCTCTGATGATTCTTTCAGGAATCTTCTTCAGCTATCAGAATTTCCCCGAATGGAGCCTGCCGGTTATCAAAAACCTACCTTTAACAATGCTTACCGACGGCATCAGAAGTATCTTCAATGAGGGGGCTGGTTATCACGACGTAGCATTGCCAATCCTCATCCTTCTGGCGGTCGGAATACTGTTTTTCTCTGTCGGATTGAAGATATTCAAATGGCATTAAAATTAAGGTTGAGGTTGAGGTTAAAGTTGAGGTTGAGGTTGAGGTTAAGATTTAGGTTAAGTGTTCAGACTTGATTTTTTTCTGCTGTTGTGCCTTTATGTCGTTATACCATTGTGCCTTATATCGGCTATCGTCAATAATATTATTACATTTTAGGGGATTCTGATGCAACAAATCATTTTTCTCCCTGTCTTTATTCCGGATTTGAGTTTTAAAAAACAAATAAAATTAAGTATGAAAAACCTGAGATCATTAACAATTGCTATCATCATCGTCATCAGCAGTACAACTTCCTGTATCCAGATCCAGGGACAGCACTGGAAAATAATAGAAGGAAACAGAAAGGTGGTCACAAGAGAAAGGAACACTGATTCTTTTACCGGTGTAAAAGTAAGTTCCGGTATTGATGTTTATCTGAAACAGGGTAATAATGAGGCCGTTTCTGTTGAAGCAGATGAGAATCTGCAGGAATATATTCTGACGGAAGTAAGAAATGGGGTTCTTAATGTTTACACCGAATATAATATCCGCAGCGCAGAAAAAAAGCGGGTTTATGTCACTATGAAAGAAGTGAAATCTGTGAGTACAACAAGTGCGGGTGATGTTATTGGTGAGTCCCAGATAAACGGCGATAAACTCGAATTATCAGCAAGCAGTGCAGGCGATATCAAACTTGATGTAAAAGTAAATAAAGTAGATATTGATATCAGCAGTTCAGGTGATATAACGCTTACAGGTGACGCTGATATGCTGAGAGCCGATCTGAGCAGTGCAGGTGATCTGAAAGCTTATGATCTTAAGACTAGGGAAGCAGATATTTCTGTTTCAAGCGCCGGAGATGCAGATGTTAATGTTTCGGAAAAAATAACAGCAAGAGCTTCCAGTGCTGGAGGTATCAATTATAAGGGTGATCCCAAATACGTAGATGCTCATTCATCCAGCGCAGGCGGTATTCATAGAAGATAATTTCAAATCTATATATTTCCCGGCATTATTAAAAGCCGACGGATTTCTTCCGTCGGCTTTTTTCTTACCTTTGTAGTCCAATACTTTTAAATGGTTACCCCCTTTGGGGGAAGGCCGGGAAGGGGGTTAAAAAATACAAATCTGAAATCAAAAGCTAATTGAAATGAAGGAAAATTTAAGTGTCAATCTGAAAAACATCAGTAAATTTATCTCGTTTGAAGAGATAGTTGCCCATGCACAACAGTCTGTGCGACACCTCGATACTCTAAATAACGGAACTGGTGCCGGAAATGATTTTCTGGGTTGGTTATCACTTCCCGATGACATACTTCCTCAAATTGAAAAAATAGAAAAAACTGCCCGGCGTCTCCGGTCGGTATCTGATACCACCGTTGTAATCGGTATCGGAGGGTCATACCTTGGAGCCAGGGCCGTAGTTGAAGCCCTATCCCATTCGTTTTCCCCATTTTTAAAGAATAAACACCATGATGTGATCTTTGCCGGGCAGAATATCTGTGAGGATTATCTTGCGGAACTCCTTGAATTACTTGATGGAAGAAGCTATTCAATCGTTGTGATCTCAAAATCAGGGACAACTACTGAGCCAGCTATAGCATTCAGAATTCTTAAGGATCATCTGGAAAGAAAAACCGGGAAACTTGAGGCAGCCCAAAGAATTATTTGTATTACAGATGCAAAAAAAGGAGCACTCAGGTCGTTGGCTGAAACCAATGGCTATGAAACATTTATTATACCTGATAATATCGGAGGAAGATATTCTGTCCTTACACCTGTGGGACTTCTGCCGATCGCAATTAGTGGATTCGATATCAGGATGCTGGTGAAAGGAGCTAAGTCGATGGAAGAGCTTACCAGAAACAATAAACACGCAGAAACCAATCCTTCTCTTCTTTATGCATCAGCAAGAAATCTTCTGCTTCAAAACAATAAACCCATTGAAATAATGGTTGGTTTTACACCTAAGTTGCATTTCTTTTCGGAGTGGTGGAAACAGCTTTACGGGGAGAGTGAAGGGAAAGACGGTAAAGGTATTTTTCCTGCATCTGTTGATCTGACAACTGATCTTCATTCGATGGGTCAATATATTCAGGATGGACAGAGAATCCTTTTCGAAACAATGATTTCTGTGAAAAATCCTGTTAAAAAGCTCACTATTCCTCTTGAAAAAGATGACTCTGATCAGTTGAATTATATGGCAGGAAAAAGGCTTTCAGAAGTAAATCATAGCGCTGAATCAGGCACCATTCTAGCTCATAATGATGGTAATGTTCCAATAATCAGTATAACTATACCGACTCTCGATGAATTTTATATCGGACAAATGATCTATTTCTTTGAAATGGCCTGTGCAATAAGCGGATATATTCTTGATGTAAATCCATTCGACCAGCCAGGCGTTGAAGCATACAAGAAAAACATGTTCGCACTTCTTAATAAACCCGGATACGAAGAGGCTGGTAAAAAACTAAAGAAAAAATTATAGTTTAAACTCTTTAACAAAATCATCAATTACCTCTGAGAGGTTTGGCTCTCCAATCTCCTGGAGATCATAATATACCCTTGTATTTGGCTTCTTTATCTTAATGATTCGGTTCAGATCAATAGGTGTGGCTATTATCACACTGTCACAATCAGTATTATTGATCGTTGTTTCAAGGTCTTTTAATTGCTGATCCCCATAACCCATCGCCGGAAGAAGTGTCCCGATATTAGGATATAACCTGAACGTTTCACTGAGTCTGCCAACAGTAAAAGGTCGAGGATCAACGAGTTCTGCAGCTCCGAATTTACGTGCCGCAACAACTCCTGCACCTAGTTTCATCTCACCATGCGTCAGGGTCGGACCATCTTCAACGACAAGTACTCTCTTCCCTTTGATCAATGAGGAATCGTCGACTTTTATCGGTGAAGCGCCATCGATAACAATTGCTTTCGGATTGACTTTATCAATGCTATCCCTAACTATCTGTATTGCTTCGGGGCCTGCACTATCCATTTTATTTATTACAACAACATCGGCTATACGCAGAGTAACTTCGCCCGGGTAATACTTTAGTTCATGTCCGGCACGGTGAGGGTCTGTAACCGTTATCATCAGGTCGGGTTTGTAGAATGGGAAGTCATTATTTCCTCCGTCCCAGAGAATTACATCACAACCTGCAGGATCATTCTCAGCTGCCCGAAGAATTGCTTCATAATCAACCCCGGCATAAATGACGTTTCCTCTTACCACATGTGGTTCATATTCTTCCATCTCCTCCACTGTACATTTATGCTTTTCAAGATCTTTAACAACAGCAAAACGCTGAACTTTCTGAGCATTTAAATCACCATAAGGCATCGGATGGCGTATTGCAACCACCTTTAAACCTTTTTCCATAAGAAGTTCTATTATCTTCCTGGATGTTTGACTTTTACCACATCCGGTACGGATAGCGCCAACGGCAATAAGAGGTTTTGTGCTTTTTACCATGGTATCAGATGGTCCGAGCAAAATAAAATTGGCTCCTGCAGCGTTTACTATTGCACTCACGGACATCACTTTCTGGTAGGTAACATCGCTATATGAAAAAACACAATCATTAACTTTATAATTCTTAATAATATCCGGAAGGTTTTCTTCGGCAAATATCGGGATCCCTTCAGGATATAATTTGCCGGCAAGCTCTTTAGGATATTTTCTCCCGTCAATATCGGGTATCTGAGCAGCAGTAAAGGCAACAACATTATAGTATTCATTATCTCTGAAGCAAGTATTGAAATTATGGAAATCGCGACCTGCTGCACCAATTATGATGACAT
>OCZT010006245.1_pt1 | contig 11799 bp, 9 predicted proteins | sample 1539031 | NCBI WGS metagenome assembly OCZT01 (sample SAMEA3539308, study PRJEB22396) | soil metagenome | biome: tundra; feature: field; material: soil | place: USA | collected 2010-05 | depth 0.15 m
TACCCATCACTGCTGGTGCTGGGCGAATTCTAGAAGCGCTGGGTAGACGCCCGTGGTGCAAGTTCTTTCAAGATTGCGGTCTGCAGATCTCTCTTGCTCGACGCAAGTCGCCCGACTCCCAGATGGACGTAAGCCCACTCCTGGTTGACCTAGTGCCGTTTTGAGAATACAGCGCACTCTCATCACGATGATGGTCCGCGATGTCCTAGAAGAGTGAGGCAGCGCCGGTGCCACCGCTGATACGCGAGTGCCCATCATCGTCCGATCACGCTCCCTCGTCGATCGAGTCATGACCAAGGCTGACGAGCTCTCGACCTCTCACATTGTCGTCATTGGTCTGACGGGATTGAGTTCATGCCGGTAGGTCGCCAGTTATCCCATGACCAGCCAGTAGCGCCAACCCCTGAAAGTTGATCCCCTTCGCGACTTCGATTTACGCAGCGTCTGCGATATTTGATTCCGAATACCGATACTGCTACCTTTGCTCATAAGATACGGTGTACCAGGATGTGGAACAGTGACAAGGAGCCAAGACTCGTGACGACGGATACAACCAATACTCTCAATGATTTCGCTGGCAAATCAATCGTAGTGATCGGTGCCACCGGAGCGCTCGGAAGTGCGACGGCTCTACGCCTGGCCGGACTCGGCGCCAACGTCACCATGACCGGTGCCAATAATGAGAAACTTCAGGAGCTTGAAAGCGAGGTCGCCAAGCACGGTGGCACGTCGCTCAGCGTCAACCTACGACCCGAAACCGAACAAGGCGCGAGTGAGATCATCGCGCGCGCCGTCGAGCGCTTCGGTCGTGTCGACGGGCTCGTGGTGGCGAGCGGTACCAACAAGGTCGCAATGATCACCGATATGACGCTCGAGCAGTTTGATGACGTGATGAATGCCAACGTGCGCACTACGTGGCTCATCTGTCGCGCCTTCGGGGCCGAGTTGTTGAAGTCTGGTTCTTCGGGCAGCGTCGTCATCGTCACCTCAACGCGTGCACTACTCGGTCTCGGGGCCGGCTACACCGCTTACTGCGCGTCCAAGGGTGCGGAGAATCTGTTGACTCGCACGCTCGCTGCCGAGTGGGGCGCGTCGAACATCCGCGTCAACGCCGTCGCTCCCACGGTGTTTCGATCCAATCTAACGGCGTGGATGTACGAGGACGACGAGCGCGCGGTAAAGACCCGCGAAGGAATGCTTTCACGCATTCCTCTCGGGCGACTCGCCGAACCCGAAGATGTCGTCGGACCAACACTCTTCTTCTTGAGCGAAGCGTCGGGCTTCTGCACGGGACAGATTCTCTACGTCGACGGCGGCTACACGGCGTGCTGAACGAGAGCGATCGCTGGCGACTTCCCGAAGGAGGTCGCGTAGCGGTGCTCGGCGCGGGCCTCATGGGGCACGCCATCGCGGCGATCTTTGTCGCCTACGGCTACGAAGTCACGTGTCTAGACCCCGACGCCGCAACCCGCGAGTCTCTCGCCGCGCGAGTCAGTGCCGTCATCGCCCAACTTCCCAACGCCGCGAAGACGACAGGTACCGTGAGCGCCGTGAGTGAACCATCCGAACTCGACCCCGCGACACTGTTGGTCGTAGAGGCTGCGCCGGAGCAACTCGCTCTCAAGCAAGACCTGCTTTCGCGGATCGCGGGGTGCTGCCCTGACGCGGTACTCGCGACCAATACCTCGGTCTACCGCGTGGGTGACGTGGGCGCGCTGGTCGGTGACCGTGCACGTGTCATCGGCACGCACTGGTGGAACCCACCTCACCTCATACCGCTCGTGGAAGTCATCCAAGGTCCGCAGACCAACCCGGCCATTGTCACCGGCATGATTGAGCTATTGCGTACGCTCGGCAAAACCCCGGTTCACGTAAAGAAGGACACCCCGGGCTTCATTGGTAACCGTTTGCAGCATGCCCTCTGGCGAGAAGCCATGGCGCTTATCCAAGAGGGCATCTGCGACGCCAGCGCCGTCGACCTGGTCGTGCGCAATAGCATCGGGCTTCGTCTTTCCGAAGTGGGGCCCATTGAAAATGCCGACTACGTGGGACTCGATCTCACGCGCGCGATCCACGAGTACGTCTTCCCCGCCCTCAGCACCGCCCAGAAACCACTGCCAATTCTTGAAGAGGCGATCGCCGCTGGTCACCTCGGCGCCAAGACTGGTCGTGGACTGCTCGAGTGGCCCGAGGGTGCTCGTGAAGCGACGGGCCGGCGACTGACTGCTCGTGTGAAGTTGCTCACGTCGTTGATTGATACCGAGAAGGCGTCAGCAGAGTAAGCCCAAGTCTGGCAGTCGTTGTACCAATTCATCGTCCTCAAATGCGGTGAGCGGGTGACCCGCAGTCTGGTCGAGGACATCCGCGCGAGCGAACTGCAGAAACTGCGGGCCACTGACTTGCGGCCTCGAAACCTCGTGGGCGCCGTCCAAGCAACCACAGTTTCCTCGATGAAGCAGCGAGCGAGGAGAATGTCTCTGGTTAGAGGCGATGTGAACGAATCGGGCTAGCATCGCGTCACGTCGCCGAGAGACGGAGGTACCCAATTTCATTCCTGGAGCAACTCACGACCGAACTCTTCGCAGTTCGTCACGATGACTCCACGAATGAGGCCGCTCGACTACGCCTCTTTGACGCATCCCTCGCCTGGGGCGCCGCGCATCGTACGGAAACTGGACCACTCGCGGCCGTACTCGGATCGCTCTTTGGCACATCGACCGGTTCTAGAAACGCTCCCGCAGCCGGTATTCTCGAACTGGCCGCTCGAGGACGAGCCACCGAAGTCGACGATATCCACCTCGGTTCTTGCACCACACCCGGAACGGGCATCTGCGCCACGGTGATCGCGCTCGCACCACTCCTACCCAAGGCGCCCGCCGATCGGGCGCTGCACGCGATCGCTGCGGGCTACGAAGCCATGACGCGCTGCGCCACCGCGCTCGGTGGTCCCGCACTTCTCTCTCAGGGCATCTGGCCCTCGCGCGCGGTCGCCCCGATCAGTAGCGCGATCACCGGCGCGACGATGCTCGATCTCGATCTCGCCACCACTATCGAGGCCGTCTCCATCGCCGCGGGCTGGCAGTGCAACGCTGCCCTACCCGAACCGTCGCGTGAGCTCTCCTACGCCGAAGCAATCCTCATCGGTGCGGTAGCGGCCGTCAGCGCGAGCCACGGCATGCATGGTGACCCAGCGGCACTCAAAGACTGGGAACGTCGCGCCGTGCAGCGTGACGATGGCGAGCAATTGCGCGCTGACGCCACGACTCCCGCGGTACTCGCCACGACGGTCAAGCCCTTCTGTGGGGCGCGCCAGACCCTTTCGGCAACCTCGGCGCTGCTCGAACTCATTGCGTCGGCATCACTCAGTGAGGCCGACATTGTCCGCGTTCGTGTCGCAGTCCCCCCATTGCATTTGGCGATGGTGAACCGTACTTCCATCAAGACACGACTCGACGCAATCTCGAGCATGCAGTACCAGGTCGCCCTCGCGCTGCTGCACCCCCAGGACCTCTACGACCTTCAACGCAGTCCCATCTCAGATGAGGCGATGACGGAATTGATGAGTCGAGTCGAAGTTCGGGCAGAACCTGGTCTTCTTGAGCACTTCCCCGAACAGTGGAGCGCCATTGTCGAGATCGACACGGTTGCCCAAACGCTGAGTCTGCGTGCGGACGGCGCACGTGACGAACGGGAACTCAGCTGGAAGAACCTTCACGCCAAGGGTGAGAAGCTCTTCGCACGGGCAGGTGTGCGAAGCGAGGACCTCACGGCGCTACAGGACCTCATAAAGTGTTTCAGTGAAGTTGGCGCACTCGAGGATCCCGCATACCTCGTCCGTATCTTGGGGTAGGTGACCCGACCTCACGTGCACGGTGCACGCAGCTCGAACGTTCACGAGGACGTGTTGACGGAACGCTACGGTGCCGTGAAAGGCTTTGTGCACGATGCCGGACAGCGTGTTGCCGTAAGGTAACTCGTCAGGAGAACCTGAGATTTCTACGTGACAACGAGGAGATATCTATATGGCCAAGCTTCAGCTCAGCCTCGCCTGTGGCGATTACGAAATTATGCGTCCGCTCGTCGATGGGACAGTCCAGCCTGACGGCATCGAGCTAACGGTTCTCACGAAGGACCGTGCGCGCATCTTGCAAACCTCACGCCGCAAGGAATGCGACCTGGCCGAGTTCAACATCACCCGTTACTTCTCTGACAGCGAGAGCGACGCTGACCTCTTCGCCCTACCCGTCTTTCCGCACCGACGGTTCCGCCTCGCTTTTATCTTCGTCAACACCGCCGCAGGGATTAAGGAGCCACGCGACCTTATTGGACGTAGCCTCGTAATCCGCGGTGAGCGACCGGCCGCAGCAATTTGGTTACGAGGCATGCTCAACGAGCACTTCGGCGTCCCCTACGACCGGTTAAAGATCGTCGACCCGCTGGGCATTCTCGGCGAAGTTCCCTCGAGCGGCGTGGCCGGCGTCGGGCCTGACGGGTGGCAAGCGCGCAGTGAGCAAATGCTTCTCGACGGCGAGGTCGACGCGTTGATCTCCGCCGGAGTCCCGTCCTCGTTCATCAACGGGGACCCGAGAATTGGTCGACTTTTTCCTGACTTCAACGATCGCGACATCGCCTACTACCACGAGACCAAGATCTTCCCCATCATGCACGCCGTCACCATCCAACGCAGCCTGATCGAGCGGGCTCCGTGGGCCCCCATCAACCTCCTCAGGGCCTTCAGCGAAGCCAAGGCCATTGCCTACAATCGCGCCGTCAACCCGCGTACGGCGCCGATCAGCTTCTTCCAGAAAGCTTGGGAGGACCAGCAGGCCATCCTCGGACCCGACCCGTGGGTCTACGGAATGAACGATGCCAACCGGCACAACCTCGACACGATTTTGCGCTACTGCGCTGAACAGGGAATGGTGTCGACGACCCGCAGCCTCGACGATCTGTTTGTCAATCTCGACGAGGCCAAGCTCTCGCGCTTCGCCGGTCACTGAGTCGCCTGCGGTGCCGAGCCCCGCTCGCAATTCGACACCTCATCTACCGCCAACGCGAAGAGTCAAGGGTCTTTCGATGCGAGCAGAAGGAGCCATCACGGTTTGAGATGAAGTTGCAACGAAGACAGCGCCTGACCTGAGTATCGGGGTCTAGCCAACGAATCAGTAGTCAGATCAAGCGCCGCAACGTAATTCGTCGTTCATCATTCAGCGGCGTGACGCCAATCGAGTCGGGGTTACAATTCGCTGCGCGACAAATGAAGCCGACGTAGAGATCTGTCCGGTATTGAGGGGAGGCCGAATGGGCGACCTGACCGGAGTCCGAGTTGTAGTCACTGGGGCCACCAGCGGACTTGGCGCCGCGATGGCCGACGCACTGCTTTCGGCAGGAGCAACCGTGGCTTTCGCTAGCCGACCCACCGCGCGCCTTGACGCGAACGTAAATCAGCGCCGGGACCATGGTCTGGACGCCGTGTCGCTACCCATGGACGTTCGAGATCCTGTGTCGGTACAAGTGGCGGCCGACCGCGCGCTCGAGAGCCTTGGCGGTATCGACGTGGTGGTGAACAATGCGGGGATTGGGATGGGAACCGTGAATCCAGGTTTCCTGGAAACGGCCATGCCGTTCTACGAAGTGACCCCCGATGGCTTTCGCGATATGGTCGCGACCAACCTGACTGGCTACTTCCTCGTAGCTCGGGCCTTTACGCCGCTCTTCATCGAACAGGGCCGGGGCCGCTTCGTAAACGTGACAGCGAATCACGAGACGATGCGTCGTAAGGGCTTCGTGCCGTACGGTCCTTCTCGCGCCGGAGCGGAGGCACTGAGTCTCATCATGGTGGAGGACCTTCGACCACATGGCGTCACCGTCAATCTCTTGCTTCCTGGCGGAGCTACCGACACCGGGATCATCCCTGATGATGTTTCCGCGGAGATTCGAAATAACCTGCTCCGCCCTGAGGTGATGGGGGCGCCGACCGTATTTCTCGCCTCACCAGAGGCCGATGGCCTCACTGGAGAGCGGATCGTTGCCAAAGACTTCGACGACTGGCTATGGGCCTTTCGAAGTAGGTCAGCGGATCCTGTCTCGTGAGATGAGGGGCGCACGGCCAGGGCCAGCGCCGGCTCGGCGAGGGGGCGTCGGACGTGCCCCCATGGCGAGCGACGGGAAGGCCAGGACGTGTGGTACCGGGTCCGTCAACGGCGTAGGTTCGTCCTTGCAACTGCGCGTCGGTCCACTACGGCACCCACCAAGAGATTCGAGGGTCCTATCGTCCGACTGAAGTTGATGCTTTACAAGTTCGCTACAAATCGATGACGAGTTCGGGCTCCGTCGCGGCACGGACTTCATCTAACGTCACTCCGGGCGCCAACTCGCGCAGCACGAGACCCTCGGGCTCGACGTCGATCACGCAGAGATCGGTGATGATCCGCTGAACGCACGACCGGCCCGTCAGTGGCAAGTTGCATTCGCGCACGATCTTGTACCCACCGTCCTTGGTGGTGTGCTCCATCATGACGATCACCCGCTTCGCACCGTGAACCAGGTCCATCGCTCCGCCCATTCCTTTCACCATCTTTCCGGGAATCATCCAGTTGGCCAGGTCGCCGGTGGCCGAGACCTGCATGGCCCCGAGCACCGCGACGTCGACGTGTCCACCGCGAATCATGGCGAATGACGCCGCCGAGTCGAAAAACGACGCGCCCGGCAGGACGGTCACGGTCTCCTTGCCGGCGTTGATGAGGTCGGGGTCGATCGCCTCAGGGGTCGGATAGGGCCCCACACCGAGTATCCCGTTCTCGGCGTGCAACACGACGTGCGTACCTTCGGGCACGAAGTTGGGCACCCGCGTCGGTAACCCGATTCCGAGATTCACGTACTGGCCGTCAGCCAATTCGGCGGCCACGCGCGCCGCCAGTTCGTCAGATGTCAGGCCGCTCACGAGGTCACCGTCTTTCTTTCAATTCGCTTCTCGACGTTGGGCGCGACCACCACGCGCTGGACGAAGATCCCGGGCGTGTGCACGTGCATCGGATCCAACTCACCGGGCTCGACGATTTCCTCGACCTCGGCGATGGTGACCCTGCCGGCGGCGGCGCACAGTGGGTTGAAGTTCTGAGCGCTCTTCTCATAGATCAGGTTGCCATGGCGGTCGCCGTAGCGCGCGTGAACCAGGGCGAAGTCGGTGCGTATCCCTCGCTCGAGCACGTACGATCGGCCATCAAACACGCGAACTTCCTTGGGCGGTGACGCCACGGCGACGCCACCCACACCGTCATAGCGCCAGGGCAGACCTCCCAGGGCAACCTGGGTACCCACGCCAGCCGGCGTGTAGAAGGCGGGGATGCCTGCACCGCCCGCTCGTAGCCGTTCGGCCAGCGTGCCTTGCGGAACCAACTCCACCTCCAGCTCACCGGAGAGAAATTGGCGCTCGAACTCCTTGTTCTCGCCGACGTACGATCCGGTGGTACGCCGGATGCGCTTGGCAGACAGCAGCACACCCAAACCCCACCCGTCGACGCCACAGTTATTGCTCACCGTCTCGAGGTCCGCAGCTCCACTGGCGAGCAACGCCTCGATCAACACGCTCGGGATGCCACACAAACCAAACCCGCCCACGGCAAGTGACATCCCGTCTGAAATGTCTTGCACTGCGGCAGCAGCGCTGTCCACGACTTTGTCCATCACGCTCCGATCGATCTGTGAGCGTCATCTACGCGCCTCACTAGTTGCTTCTCGAGATTTGAAACTCTCCGATTTACTGTATCGGCTGAGAGCGCGGCACCCATTTAAGAACTCACAAAGCTCCAATAAACTGTGTTCTATTTCTTGCCGGCGCCCCGTATGATTCGGTGGTCCTAAATTATGGGTCGAAAGGCGTGAGACTCATTCGAAGCAAAGAGGTTTGGCGATTCGTCCGGTGCGTTTCGGCCCACTCAATCACGCGGGAGAGCCCGCGCTCAGATTCGAGCGCTGTTACACCACGCCGCTACCGATAGTGGTGGATTCATGGTGCTTTGGTAACGTGAATCCTGCACCGCGAAGCACGCGGGAAGATCCTTTCGCCGCCCGTACAAACCTCGAAAGAGGCAGGGCCTGGGACGAAACCGGCAAGTGTTGGTCCGAGTGGGCCAGCATCCGGACGGTGAGCAAGTACTGGCTGTGAAGTCGGTCAAGGCGAACCGGTGTGTCGAATTAGGACGCACGCTGTGCGTCAGAAAGGCATGGAAGTTGTTCCTGAACTCGTCAAGCGGCGGCCCAGAGAGAAGGCGGCGCGACGCGGGACGAAGGGCATAATTGTGCGCTCAAGAGACGATTAGAAACGACACCAACCAAGACGCGCGGACACACGAGGGCGACGTCTCACCCGCGATCCGTTCAGACGAATTCTGATAGAACTAAATACTGAACAAAGCAAACCATCTGGGATCAGCCTGTTCGCTGAGACGACTTCTCTGGAGATTGAAGATGAAAGGGCCGCAATGAAAGCTCACCTAACGACTGTTCGACCTCCGCTCCCCGAAGGGGTCATCCTCGAGGAGAACGTCTACGTCACGATGAGAGATGGCGTACGACTCGCCGCGGACATCTATCGTCCGGCGCAGGAGGGGAGCTACCCGGGAATCCTCTCGATGTCGCCATATATAAAAGAGATGCAGCAGTGGCCACCGGCGATTTCACACTCGATCGAGGCGGGAAACACCGCTTTCTTCGTTCCCAATGGCTACGTCCACGTCATTGTATCGGCGAGGGGTTCAGGCCTTTCTCAGGGGCAGTGGAGCCCGTTCGACCTCGCGACCCAGCAAGACGGCTACGACATGGTCGAGTGGATCGCCCAACAGGAATGGTGCAATGAGAGTGTCACGATGCTGGGGGACTCCTACTTCGGAATCATGCAGTGGCTCGTCGGCCTGCAGAAGCCCCCGCACCTGAAATGCATCGCCCCCGCCGACGGCTCCACTGACTTCTACCGGGATTACGCGTGGAAGGGTGGACTCTTCAACACGGGATTCTTCGGGATGTGGGGACCGGACACGCTGGCCCAGTGCTTCTGGCCTGGAGAGGTGGAAGGGAAACTGCCTCCCGCGGACTTCATGGGTGATTTTCTGGCAAATTCAGAGGATGGACCACTCTGGTGGGACATCTCGGCGTGGCACCGAATTCAGAATCTGGAAGTACCAGTTCTCAGTGTCGTCCCGCAGCCGAGTGCCAATCACTCACGCGGTCAACTCTGGGCCTACCCGAAGATCAACAGCCCAAAGAAGTTGATCGTCTTGCCCTGGAATCCGCAGTCGCACGTGCTTTTCATGGAGAGCATCCCGCTCAATCAGTACATACTGCGTTGGTTTGATCACTGGTGCAAGGGTATCGACTCCGGCATCATGGAGGAACCGGAGGTGATGATCTTCGATGCGGTCACGAAGGTCTGGCGATACGAGAACGAGTACCCGGTCGCCCGCACGCAATGGACGAAGTTTTACCTCCACAGCGACGCAGAGCATCCGGCGACCGACGCCCCCTACGGGAGTCTGAGCACCGAACCCCCTGAAACCGAGGCTCCGGATTCGTATCCGACCGGTTCTCGGCTGCCGTCCACCGCCGACATGAGCCACGACCCCATGACCCCGCCCGAAACGGTGAGGGTCGCCATGGGTGAACCCCAAATCGCCTTCGTCTCGGCTCCCTTGACCGAGGACCTGAAGGCGTGGGGGCCGACGAGCGTCTCGTTCTGGGCGTCCATCAACACTTTGGACATGGCGTTCTTCACGAAACTGGGTGTCGTCGACGAGGAAGGGAACCGGCGCATCATCTCCGAGCACGTCCTCAAGGCCTCCTACCGTGAAGTCGATGAGACCAGGTCGTCGCCCGGACTGCCGTTCCACCCCTACCAGAATCCCAGCCGACCCGTGTCTGGCGAGATCTACGAGTACCAGATCGAGCTCCCACCGAAGTTCTTGACGTTCAAGAAGGGTCAACGGATATGGCTGCAGATTTCGAGCGACGAGAACACGTACCACCTGATGTTGCACACGGTGTACACGGCGGAGCTGTTGCCCGTACCAGGGACAGCGACCATCTTCCATGATGCGCAGCACCCGTCGCACTTGCTGCTTCCGGTCATCCCGGACGCACCTGAGCTTCAGCCCGTTTCCAAGCCGGTAGCTGACATAGTGTGGCCTCTCGTCTAACGAGGTCCTTCTGGCGCGCGACCGGCGGATGAACAAGCGCAGTAGCTAATGACGGCGGGGCCGGACACGTCGTGTATCTTTCAGCACCCCACCTCGTCAACGCGTCTTCTCTCGCACCGACGTGCCAGCGTCGTCACGACAAGCGATGACGCCTTGTCATGCAACAGCTACGACAGCACCGAGATCAGCTCCTTGCGCCACCTCATCTCGCGGCCCGAGCACGACGTGATCTCGTGCGTCGGTTCGCCAGCGCTCGAATCGGCTGTGTTAGCGTCCGAATTGACAATTCTGGATTCGCCGCACACGAAGTGGCCAGATCAGGAGATTCGCGGTTGGATCCGTGACTCTGATTACTGACGAAAGTGTGCGGCGAAATTGTGAGGGCCCTGCGAAATGATTGTTGACGTTCACGCCCACTACTACCCCCGTGAGTATCTCGATCTCATTGGCCGACCCGAGTTACCCGTGAGGGGATCCGCGCCTCTCAATGATCTGTCGATAGACGAGCGCGTGGCTCTCATGGACCGTTTAGGAATCGATGTCCAGATCCTCTCGGTATCCCAGGCCCAGCCCTATCTCAGCGGGGCCGATGCCGCGGCGAACGCGGCCAAGGTAGCCAACGACCTCTACATCGATCTCTGTCGCCAGTACCCGGGCCGCTTCTTCACGTTTGCGGCGCTGCCCCTACCTCACGTCACCGAGAGCATCGACGAGATCTCGCGTCTCACCGACGAGAACTACGTCGTGGGCGTGACCATGGGCTGCAGCATCGGCGATCGCCACGTAGATGACCCCGAATTCGAACCGGTCTACGCGGAGCTCGATCGTCACCGGGCCTGGGTGCTCTTACACCCCACGGGCACCAACTGTCTCGTCGACGGCACCGATTACAGTTTGAACTGGCTCGTCGGGGCCCCCTTCGAAGACACCGTCGCCGCACTACGTCTCGTCTTATCGGGGATAGCAGACCGCTACCCAAATATTCATTTCATCGTCCCCCACCTGGGTGGGACGCTACCCTTCCTACTGGCGCGCGTCATGCGCCACGAGGGCGTCCGCGGCGAAGAGGCCCTGCGTCATATGTACTACGACACCGTGTCGGGCTCGGTTGGGGCGCTGCAATTCGCCGCCGACTTCTGGGGGGCCGACCGGCTCCTCTACGGTACCGACTTCCCCTATGGTGACCTCAAGGAGTTCGAGAAGCGGCTGTCCTACCTCGGCGACTCCACGATCTCCGAAGGGGATCTGGCTCAGATTCGCGGGGATCGCGCCTTCGAACTCCTGGGACTCGCGAAGAGGCTCGCCGCGCGATGAACTGACAAGTGGCGACTTCCTACCGGTTCGCCGACTGCGCTGCGATCTCTGCGCTCGTGAAATGAAACACTCGCGCGATACACCTGACGGTTCTGCTCGAGAGAAACGTCAGTGGGCGTCACCGTCGAACTGAGAGACGAAGTTCTCCGCTGCCCCGCGCGCGAGCGGGCCACCAGGTTCCGCTACCAGACCCGTCCGGTGGTCTTAAGTTGAGGCCTTATGAACCTCGGCAACGTCACCATTCTCGTCGTGAATAACGTGGTCGGTGTGACTGCGTCGAGCTCGCTCGCGTCCC
>OCZT010006246.1_pt1 | contig 11797 bp, 11 predicted proteins | sample 1539031 | NCBI WGS metagenome assembly OCZT01 (sample SAMEA3539308, study PRJEB22396) | soil metagenome | biome: tundra; feature: field; material: soil | place: USA | collected 2010-05 | depth 0.15 m
TCAGCGCCCCGCGGCAGCTTGCCCTCTTCAGCCAGCTTTACGACATTGAATGGAAACAACAGCTCTTTCAGTACTACAACATCCAGTCGCTCGACTACGTCATGAATCCGCGCCCGCGGCAGGACGAGATCGCCTTTGAAAGCGCGCTGTATTTCGACCGCACTACGAACTCGCTGCATCGGGTCACCCGCCGCTGGCAACTCACTAATACGCGGTATCTGCTCGGGGCAGCCGGGTTCCTGGATGTGCTGAATCAACAAATCGACCCCGTCCAGCATCGGTTCCGGATTGCCGCGAGGTTCGACATCGCCCCGAAGCCTGGCATACCAAACCCCACCGGGTTGGATGAGCTGACTGCTGTCATCAAGCCGGATGGCCAGTATGCGGTGTTTGACTTCACTGGCGCTTTGCCGCGGGCCAAGCTCTATGCGAATTGGCAGGTCAGCACCAACGATCAGGTCACGCTGACCAATCTGGCGAGCGCGGAGTTTGACCCGGAGCAAAAGGTGCTGGTCGCTGATGCTTCGCTCCCCAGCCCGGCAGCAAGCTCGAACCTCAACGCGCAATCTTCAACCAACTCCGTCGAGTTCAGCAGCTACGCACCCAAACGGATCGTATTGCAGGCTATTGCTGGCAGCCCCTCCGTGCTGCTGCTGAACGACCGCTTTGACCCGAATTGGAAGGTGTCGGTGGACGGAAGACCCGAGAAGCTATTGCGCTGTAACTACCTGATGCGCGGCGTGCAAGTTCCGCCCGGCGCGCACGTCATAGAGTTTCGATTCGCCCCGCCCATAAACACTCTCTACATTAGCCTGGCCGCGGTGGTGCTGGGCCTGGGGTTGTGTGGATTCCTGCTTGTATATCCGCGCAAACAGCCGATTGACGACGTTCAGCGCTGACATTCATGCCATCGCCCTCGGAGCACGTGTGCGGATATTGCGAATGCTTATTCTGCTCTGATTGAGGGGCTGACGCCGTTACCTGGCGCTTGTGGGGCGCAGGGGTTTTGCTAGGCTCGGACGACATGCGAAATCATTTCCTGTGGGTGCTGGCGCTTTTGACCCTGCCTGTGACGGCGGCGGAGCGGAAGTTTGATTTCAGTGAAGTGCGCGAGAACCAGACCCCGCCCGGGTTTCGCAGCACGCTGACTGGCCAGGGCAAATCGGGCGATTGGCGGGTCATCATGGATGAAGTGCCTTCGCTGCTGCAGCCTCTCACGCCCGGGGCGCAGGGTGTCGCCAAGAAGGCGGTGCTGGCGCAACTGGCCCAGGACGCCACCGAGGAGCACTTCCCGCTGCTGATTTACGAGGGCGAAACCGTTGACGACTTCACGCTGACCACGCGGTTCAAGACAGTCAAGGGTGTCATGGAACAAATGGCGGGCATCGCCTTCCGGATTCGGAATGAGAGCAACTATTACGTTGTCCGCGCCAGCTCCCTGGGCAACACCTTCCGTTTCTATAAAGTGCTCAACGGGGAGCGCGGCCCGGTGATCGGCCCGGAGCTGCCCATTCCCAGCGGCGTATGGCACGAGCTGACCGTGGAGTGCAAAGGCAACCAGATCCGCTGCCTGCTCGATGGCAAAGAGTTGATTACCGCGACCGACAAGGTCAATCCGTTCACGAGCGGGAAGATTGGATTTTGGACAAAGTCCGACTCGGTCAGCTACTTTGCTGATACCCGAATCGTTTACACGCCGCACGAGGCGCCGGCCCAGGCGCTGGTGCGCCAGACGTTGAAGAAGTATCCGCGGCTGCTCGGGCTGCAGGTCTTTGTGCCGGGCCCCGACCCGAAGACATCGCGTCTGGTAGCCAGCAAGAGCACGAATGAGGTGGGCCGAGCCGGCGGAAAAGTCGAGCCGGACGTCATCGCCCAGGGCACGATCTATTACGGGAAGGAGAAGGACTCGGTGACCGTCGTCATGCCGTTGCGGGACCGGAATGGAGATCCTGTGGCCGCCGTGCGGGTGATTATGAAGTCCTTTGCCGGCCAAACGGAGCAGAATGCCACCGTCCGGGCGCTGCCCATCATCCGGGAGATGCAGGGGCGGGTGGCTTCGCTCCAGGACCTGATCCAGTGAAGGGCCACGCTGCCCCCCGCCCAATCAACGCGTGAGTGGCATCATCTCACCGGGTGACCGCAGTGGCTTTGGCGGTTCTTCTCCCGGAGTATCCGGTTTGGACGGGGGCACATCGGTCGGGCTGACGCGGCGGACCCCGCCGGTCACAAGAATCTTTCCGCCTTCGTCGGGCTGGAGGCGGGGGCGACTGTTCACATAGTCGTAAGTTCTGCGGGCGATAACCTCCCCATCCGGGTTGACCACTGTGTAGTTGAACGAGTGAGCCCCATCCTGATAGAGAAGGTGCAGGTTGCTGAATTTATCCACCTGCGGTTCCGGGCGGCTGAAGGAAACCATCGGGCCGACCGGGAATACGCTAAAGGTCTTCGTCCCGGAGGCATCCGTCAGGCGGACGTAAAGTCGAAGCTGTGATTTGAGGTAATTCGCCTGTTGGAGAACGTACTTGCGAACCTCCGGAATGGAATTGGTGGCGCTGTCAGCAGCCGGGACGCCGATTTCCTGCTCCCACAATCTGGCGCCATCGATGATGTCGAAGTTCCTGGGCTGGCTGGTAACCTCCTGGTTCCAGTCTTTGATCCGGACGGTCGCGGTGACGGAATAGCGTCCCGGACGGTTGATAGCAAAGTACGGTGCGAGGTCCACGCGCTTGGTAGCCACCTTGGAAGACTCCAGGATGAACTCGCCCCCTACGGGAACTTCGCCATTCCTGGGCACGACTGAATCACTGCGCGATTGCACCGAAAAGCTCAACCAATCCTCGCCCTGGCCCAGCCGTAAGTCACGTCCGGATCGGTTGGTGATGCGCACTGCTGTGGCCAGCGTCTCGCTGGGCAGGAACTGGTCCTGGTCTTGTGTGATCTCGACAGTGACTTGAGCCGCGACCGGCAACAAGGTGGCGGCCAGGAAACCCAGCCATGAGCCCAATGCTTTCATTCCCCCACTCTAAGGGCACTCGGCGGAGTGGCAAGCCGGAAAGCCGTCAAAGTGGTAAGCGGGTGTACCCTCGTGTGCCGCGATGGACGACCCAAACTCTTCCGCCCACAGCGGCACTTTAGCTCAATCCCGCGGAAGTCGTTTCCGCGAGCCGCCTTTGGACTGCTGCGAAGACCGCGGCGGGCGGGATGGCACGAAGGCACTCGAAGGGTTTAAAATAAGTGCACCGGGCCTTCATGCAGGGAACGCAGGGGAGATTCAATTGCAGGACGCGGTCGAGTTGACGGTACGGCCCGGTGCGGCGGGGTTCGGTGGGGCCGAACAGTGCGACCACGGGTATGCCCAGCGCGGCGGCGACGTGCATCGGCCCGGTGTCGTTGCTTACCATCAGTTCGCTAAGCCGTATCCACTCCACCATTTCCGGCAGCGACAGGCGGCCCGTCAAATCAAGGCACCGCGCCGGGTCACCCCGGGCGATTACCTCGCCCAGCAGGCGGTCCTCGTTGCCACCGAGGATGGCGAAGCGGAATCCCGGGGTCACCGGCGCCAGCAGCCGCACCAGCTCGGCATAGGATTCAACCGGCCAGAGTTTGTTGCTCCAGCGCGCGCCGGGCTGGAAGACAATCCATCGTGCCCCATCCACAGGCCATTTCCGCCGCAGCGAAGTCGCCAGGGCGGGGTGGGGGGGCAGCCATTCAAACTGCCAGTCCACCGGCACGCCCAGGACCGGCAGCACGCGCAGATACCAATCGACAGCGTGCGTGAGCGCTGAGGGCCGCGGCACGATATGGTCGTAAAATCCACGCGCACCTTCGCGGGCTTCATCGAGGCCGATCGAGAGCTTGCCGTTGGCCAGCCAGGCAAAAATGCCGGTGCGCAGGAGGCATTGCAGATCGATCACCCAGTCAAAGGCCTGCTGTCGCAGCCCGCGCACGCTGTGCCAGACTTCACCCCAGTGGAGTGGCGAGGCCCAGCGCCGTCGCTCAAACAAGATCATCCCCGCCAAGTCCGGGTCGCCCTCCAGCAACGGAGCCAGGCTGGAGTCAATCCACCAGTAGATTTCGCTGGCGGGCAGGTGGCGCTTGATCAGGCGCAGGACGGGTAGAGCCTGCACTACGTCGCCGAGAGAGCTGGGCTTAAGGATTAGGATCTTCACAAGGCGGTAGGCCAGTGCGCAAGGCCATGCCGCCGCCCTTGAGGGGCGGCATTCACGCCTCTACCACTGCCGATTGGCCGGGCGGGAGATTACCTGCCGAACGCGAGGCGCTCAGCCAGGCGCGGCGGCAGGCCCGCCGCCAAAATCTTCTTCTGAGTACTCGCAATGTCATATTCCAGGCGCCGCAGCTCGATGGTTCCTTCATCCGCATCATAGACGACGTAGGCGGCTTTGGGATTGTTATCGCGCGGCTGGCCGATGGCGCCGACGTTCACAAAATACTTCTTGCCGGGCTCGACCTTGAACTTGGAGTACGTTCCTCCCCGCACCAGGTTGTCGCGAATGAACGCCACCGGGACGTGGGTATGCCCGAAGAAACAAATGGAGGTGTTCTGGTAAGTGAAGCTGGCGGCGGCGGCGAGTTTGTCAAAGACATACCCCCAGCGCTGCGGGCCGTCGAGCGTGGCATGGACAATGGTGAAGTTGGTGATCATGCGGACGTATTTCAAGTCGCGCAGCCATTGGCGGTCGTCCGTGCTCAATTGTTTACGGGTCCAGTTCACCGCCTCGGCGGCAGCGGGGTTAAACCCATCCAACGGCCCGTCGGTGGAACAATACTCGTCGTGGTTTCCTTTGACGACGGGGATATTCATTTTGCGGACGATCTCGAGACACTCCCTGGGATTGGCGTTGTAGCCAACGACATCGCCGAGACAGGCGTAATGCGTGCATTTCTGCTGCTTGATATCCTCCAAAACGACCTGAAACGCCTCAAGATTGGCGTGAATGTCGGCTATAATTGCAAACTTCATGCTGCTTTATCTTACAATTTCAAATCCGCAAAACCCAGTTCCGGCTTCGTGCCAGGAGACCTCTTCATTCCGAATAAAATGGTCCAGGCCCGACTCGCGAATCGCCTGCCGAAACGCTTCCAGTTCTTCCCTGCACCCTTCCACAATCATTTCGACCCCGCCACCGGGCAGATTGCGGACCGTGCCAGTAACGTCGAAGCCGTTGGCGACCGATTTCGCGGTGTAACGGAACCCGACGCCCTGCACTTGACCCGAGTAAAGAACCTGCATTCGCCTGCGATTCAAAGCTTTCAACCGTGTCAATGTGCCACAGACGCTCGGTTTCCGGGAGGACAATCACCTCACCGCCGGTTCTGACAACAGGGATAAAGCCATAAAGTTGGCCCTGGGTGCAATCCTTTTTCGCAGGTCCTTTCCTTTCATTGCGCCGCGGTCGGAGGGGCGGAAGGCCGGGCCAGCGCGCCGAGCGCCATTGCCGACCTGTGGAGTCGCATGAGGCGGCGGCCATGCACAGCCAATAAAGCTGCCTGCCAGGCCCCTTTTGTCGCTGGCGATCTTTGCAGCACCTCGCGGTCGTATCCTACTGTCGCGGAGGGACTTCGAGAAAACCGTGTAGTTGCCGGATGCGGGTGGGATGGCGCATTTTGCGCAGCGCCTTCGCTTCGATCTGGCGGATGCGCTCCCGGGTGACCCGGAACTGTCGGCCCACTTCCTCCAGCGTGCGCGCATAGCCGTCGCCGAGACCGAAGCGCAATTCCAGGACTTTCTGCTCCCGGTCGTTCAAGCTCGCTAGCACGGCACTCAACTTGTCTTTCAATAGGCTGAAGCTGGTCTTCTCAGCCGGGCTGTCTGAAGCTTTGTCTTCGATGAAATCACCAAAGCTGGTCTCGTCGCTGTCGCCGACGGGGGCTTGGAGCGAGATCGGTTGCTGCGCCATCTTCAACAAGGCGCGAACCCTTTCGACCGGCATTTCCAGTTCGTCGCCGATCTCTTCTGCCGTCGGTTCGCGGCCGAAGTCCTGGAGCAGCCGTTTCTGAATGCGCATCAGCTTGTTGAGCGCGTCGATCATATGCACGGGAATGCGGATGGTGCGAGCTTGGTCCGCTATGGCGCGGGTAATGGCCTGGCGAATCCACCAGGTGGCGTAAGTGGAAAACTTATAGCCCCGGCGATACTCGAATTTTTCGACGGACTTCATCAACCCCATGTTACCCTCCTGAATCAGGTCCAGGAAGGATAGGCCGCGATTGGTGTATTTCTTGGCGATAGAAATGACCAGGCGCAAGTTGGCTTCGACCATCTCCGTCTTGGCCGTGAAAGCCTGACCGGAGGCCGCCTTCAACTGTTGGCAGGCCTTAAGGCAGTCGGGCCACGGCGCGCGCACGAACCGCTCCAATGCCTGAAGCTTCCGCCGCTCCGACTCAACAATCGCTTGGGCTGATGGCGATTTGCCGTGAGCTTCCTGTTCCTCGATCAGCCGCAGACTGGATTGGATCTTGTCGCCGATGTTCTCCGCTACCAGCGCCATCTCTTCAATCACTTTTTGTTTGTAGAAGAACTTGGGGAAGGCGGCCTGGAGCCGGCGGTCGAGCTTCCGCAAGCCGGCGTGGAGTTGGTCGCGTTTGGCGCCCGACGGGCAGGCCTGCCACCGCGCGTACGCCTCATCAACTTTCTGGTCCGCCGCGCGCAGAGCGGGGATCAGTTTGCGCAGCACCCGAAGGTGTGCCTCCCGGCAGGCAGACTTCGCATCGAGAATCACGCGGTCGAACCGCTCCTTAGGCGGTTCGGAGGTCAGCCTTTCGGCCAGCGCAATGTGTTCCTTGGCGGCGAATCCGAAACTGCAGATGATGCGTTTGACGTCGTTTTCCTGCGCTTCGATGCGTTTGGAGATTTCTACCTCCTGCTCGCGGGTTAGCAACGGGACCTGGCCCATTTGCTTGAGATACATCCGAACCGGGTCGTCCAGTATGTCCAGCCGCGCTTTCTCGTCCTCGTGGTCCGGTTCGGGCTGTTTGATGCGGTCCACCTCGGCCTGGTCAACAATCTCGACCTCCAGATTGCGCAGTTGGACGTAGATGTCGTCGAGTTCCTCCGGCCCGATGTCGGATTCGGGCAATGCGTCGGTGATGTCACCGTAGGTGAGGTAACCTTGCTCCTGCGCCAGGCGGACCAACTCCTTGACCTTCTGCGTGATATCAAGACTCGGCTGATCAGCGGTCGAACTTTGGGTGGCGCCCGCGGCGGAGGCGGTTGGCGTGGGAGCGGTCACGGCTGGTTGAGCCCTGGCCGCGGGCCGTTCGCCCGCCCGAGCCGAATTGCCAACGGCCACGATACGACTCTTCGCGGGCGATTTGCGGCGGGCAGAGCCATCCACGGACTCCGAAGGGGGGTTGGATTGCTGTCTGGCGCGAGGTTTCGGCGGAGTCCTGTTCACCTTCAGTCTGGCCATAGTGCTTCAGAATCAGATCACGCAGCGGCGGAAATTCAGACTGCAATATGGAAGGGGCGGGCAACGCAGTCAAGCTGGCATCGGCATTGGCGCAGGCAAATGAAGCTGGTTTGGCTTGCGAACGCTCGCGCGGCGCGACGCGGAGTCCCGACGGGTTAGTAGCGCAGCCTTCAGGTTGCAGGAATTCCGGATTTGCCTACGGTCCCGGCAAAACCCGGCACTCCCCCCGCGTTTCCAGATTCTGCAGCCTAAAGGCCGCACGCCTGAGTCAGGGCGGTTCTGGCACGACGGTCCCGACAGCAGGCGTGTTTGCCCTTACACCTTGCCGAACTTCTTTAAGGCCTCGAAACTCCGCTTCACGCAATCGAGCGGGTCCTTGCCGCTCTCATGCTCGACGACATACCACTGGGTCATGCCCTTCCCCTCGCAGAAGGCGAAGACTGATTTCCAGTCCACTTTATCCTCACCGATGACGGCATCGGGTCCGCCGCCGAAGGCCTTGAGATGGATGCTGCGCGCGCGGCCGGGATACTTCTTGAGCACGGCCACCGGGTCGGCGCCGCCTTCGCAGCAATTGCTCGTGTCGAGCTGCATAATCACCTCGCGCTTGGTGTTGCCGAAGAACAGGTCCCAGGCTGAGACGCCGTCGATCAGTTTGAAGTCGTGCTGGTGCGCATGGTAGCCGACCCACATGCCGTCGGGCTTGACCTTGTCGGCGATGTCGTTGAAGAGCTTGGCCCGATCGAGCCATTCCTGCTTTGACTTGGCCTCGTTCATCCACGGGACAATGAGGAACTTGTTGCCGATGGTGCGGTTGAATTCGACGGTCTCCTTGAGTTTATCGCCCTGGACAGACTCGTAAGGTGTATGCGTGCCGCAGGCGACCAGGCCGTTATCATCGAGCAGCTTCCGCAATTCCTGGGCGCTGCGGCCATGGTAGCCCGCGAATTCGACACCCTTGTAGCCGATCTTCGACACCGCCGCCAACATGCCGGGCAGGTCGGTCTTACATTGCTCGCGGAGCGAATAGAGCTGCAGGCCAACGGGAATCTTCCTGGTCGCGGCGGCCTGGGCCAGCGGCGCGACGCCAAGGCCGAGGGCGGCTCCCGCGACGCCAACGGCGCCGAGAAACTCGCGACGGGTAACTGAGGATGACATAGCACGATGCATAATAAGGTCCTTTGGTTTTCGTGGAGTTGAAGGAATGACTGACATTACGAGCGGCAGCTTACGCCCGCCCGGCGGCTGGCGTCAAGAAGACGTCGAAGACGGTCGAAGGTCAACGCTTCGCTGCCACTTTCTGGAACCCGCTGCCCACTTCGGTGGTTCGAAAGCGCAGTTTGGCCGTCAGTTTCCGGCACTGGATGAGCAACGACTGTTTGGTGTTGATCCACACCCCATCCGGCATCCGCTGACGCTCCAGGGACATCTCGCACCGGTTCAGCGAACCCAACCATCCGAACCACCCTAACGAGAGCGGTTCCACCAGACCCACCTCGATCCGGGCAGTATCAGCGTCCGCTTCATCGATCCAAACCTTTCCTGCCATGCGATTCTGGGACCGCTCGATCATGCGTCGGGTCACTTCGGAAGCTACCGGGAGTGGTTTCGCGGCGCGACCCCAGCCAGGCAAACCAGCCAGCAGTCCCGGGATGAGAAGCATCACGGACAAGCCTCTGCGCCGTAGAGCAGAGTTCAAGCAGGCCGCATTCGTCGAGCCACGATACCCGACGACGGCCCAAAAGCCAGCCGCTTGCAGTCCAGCCTCTCCCTACAACTCGTCCTTCTGATTCAACATCCGATGTGCTTAGGGCTTCTCGGCAGGGGTGGTCTTTTTGGTCTCTTCTGTCTTGGTCACCGTGCCATCCGATGACTTGGAAACGCTCGTCTCCTTCGATTTGACCGTGCCGTCGCTGCTTTCGCTGCTGCTCTTGGTGCTGGAAACCTCACGGTCGCACCCGACCAGCAGAGCTGACAACGCCAAAACGGACGTCGCCACGCACATGACAGCCATGCAATTCTTAATCTTGTCTTTCATGGGAAGTAAGATAAGCGATGGCTGGATCTTAACTATGGGGGGATTCCCCCGATAGGCCGAGCAGACTGAGGAGACCAGCTTAAAACGATGACCTCCAATGTGCAGCCGTTTAATTGCTCCCTGCCGGGTGACACCCAGCCCGTCCCAAATCTCCCTGGACGTCATTGCTCCTGCCGTGAGAGCATGGCGGAAGCCGCGAAACACGCTTGCAAGTTTTCCCGCCCAGCGTAAATCTTCCGGCATGAAACTTCAGAAAGGGTTTGGTTTCCTTTGCTTCGTCACAACATCACTCATGGCCGCAGTCGCTGGCGCCGCAGAGACGTCCGCTCCGCTCCAGCTTCGCTACGCGCTGCCGCCCGACAAAACCAACGCGTATAATCTCACCGTCACCCAACAGGGCGAGTCAGGCCGGGAGACGATGGCCGGCACACTGGTGGTGAGCACCCGGAAGGAGGGCGCTTACGTCGCGCTCTCATTTAAAGGTCAGATGCGGCCAAAGATGACGCCCGGGAATCCCATGATGATGATGGGGTATCGGCCGGGCGCCCCCGCCTCGCTCAATACCTTCTTGGGCTACGGCTATGGGCCGCCTGTCGAATCCCGGGAAATGGTCATCGATGAAACCGGGCGGGTTCTGCGTCTCCGCGGTGATTCCGCCCTGCCAATTCCGCTGGGCTCTCTGCTGACCTCCTTCCTGACGCAGGTTCCCGCCGAATCCACCGCCGGGTGGGAAAAAGACGAATACGTATTTCTGCTGGACGAGCCGCTCCTGGCCGGGCCGCTCGTGGCCTCCCCGCAGAGCTTTGGTCCTATGTTCTATAACCCGGGGCGGCCGGCGCAAGCCACGGTCACCGCGCATCAGAAGACCAGCGTCAAGGTGACCGGCTCGACGCCGGAGACCGCCACGTTGCAGAAGGACAGCACCCTCGAAACCCTCTTGCGCACCGGCAATGAGCCGCGCATCAGCGGCAGCACCCAAACCAAAGTCGTGCTCGACCGGGCCGAGGGCTGGCCGCGTTTGGTGGAAATGGAGGGCAAGAGCGCCGCGCTGACCGAGAACCTAAGCCGGAGTTCCGTGTTGAGTCTGAAATGGGAGTTGCTGGAGGGAGCCGAGCGCGAAGCGGCGCTCACGCCGCCACCACCGCGCCCGCAGGAAATTCCCGCGGTGGATACGGCGAAGCTGATGACCGATCTGGAATCCGACAATGAGTCTGCCCGCCAGACGGCCGCGCGGGAACTCACCATGACCGGGCGCACCATGAAGCCGACGCCGGAGTTGCTGGCGCTGGCGGTCAAGCTTTCGGGCGACCGCGATGATACGCTCCGCCACGCCGGCCAAACCCTGCTCGCCAATTACGGCACGCGGGAGCACGTGCCCCTGTTGTTGCGCGCGCTTAAAGAAGCCAGCGATTCCTCCACGCGCATGACCTTGGCCAAAGGCTTGGGCCGGCTGGAAGATCCGCGCGCCGCCGAACCTCTCGCCGAGCTGATTGCCGCCGGACAGAGTGATCAAAGCTCATATTTCCGACGGGACACGCCGGTCGCCGAGGCGCTGATCAAGATCGGCCCTCCGGCCGAGAGCGCGGTACTGGCTTTGCTCAAGCAGAAGCACGCCGACACCCGGATCACCGCCTGCAGTATTCTCAAGCAAATCGGCACGAAAAAGAGCCTCTCCGCCCTCAAGGAACTGACGGGCGACCCAGTCAAAGAGTTGAGCGAAGCCGCCGCCGAAGCCGCGCGCTCCATCCAGGGCAGAGAAAAGGCAAGTTAACGATACCGACGGCGCCAAGCGCCCATCGCAGATCTCCAGTCGCCCAGCTACCATCATCGGCTCCCGCTCCGCGCTTACCCCAACTTCCGAAACCGAGGCTGGCCAGGCTCGACCACGACAAATGAGCTTCTCACGCGACGGCGCTGACGTGAAGGTCTTCGCTCTGGACAATATCAATGGCGTACTGCACGCACCCCTTGATGTCCTCGGGCTTGAGATCGGGATAGTAATCGCGAATAATCGTCTCGGCGGGCATGTCGTCCCGGACCAACTCCAAAACCGCCTGAACGGGAATTCGCGTGCCTGCCACGCAGGGCTTTCCAAAATGAATATCAGGGCTCACCTGGATTCTGCTCATGCATTAAACATACACCCGCCGACGGTTCCACAGCAAGCGGTACGGCGCTACGCGCGGCGTAGAGGGTGGACTATGACAATCGACTGCATGTTCGACTTTGCTTCGATTGCTGCCATACTCGTCTTGGCTGTGAGACCGAAACATCCTCCGTTGTGGAGGACTAAATTCTTAGGTCTCACGGCCCATGACTGCAGATCGGA
>OCZT010006247.1_pt1 | contig 11797 bp, 8 predicted proteins | sample 1539031 | NCBI WGS metagenome assembly OCZT01 (sample SAMEA3539308, study PRJEB22396) | soil metagenome | biome: tundra; feature: field; material: soil | place: USA | collected 2010-05 | depth 0.15 m
CCCACGGGCTCAACAGCAAGCAGTTCGCAGTAATCGAATTTGGAGAAGACAAGATTGTGGTGCGGGCGGGCAGCAAGTGGGTTCGCTTCACGCACGGCGAGCAGGAGTCGAGCGACGGCAACAAGACTCCATTCGCGCTGACTGAGGATGGAAGGGTAACGCTGGACGGTAAGATGGATGAGATGGACTTTGCAGCCGAACGGATTACGCGGGAGTTGATGCAGTAGGAACGAGCAACGACAAAAACAAATGCGGGGATTCTTCGCTTCGCTCAGAATGACAAGCACTAGTAGTTGCAGTAGTCAGGAAACAGTATGAGCACGATTGCCAATACGATCTTTTCGCCGGAGCTTGCGGCGCGCTTCGACAAGCTGGTGACCATCTACCCGGTCAAGCGCTCGGCGCTCATCCCCATGCTGCTGTATGCGCAGGATGAGGTCGGCTATGTGTCGGAGGCGGTGATCCAGGAGATCGCCAAGCGGCTGGACCTGTTCGACCTCGAAGTGCGCAGCGTGCTCAGCTACTACTCCATGCTCCGAACCAAGCCCGCGGGCAAGTACAACATCCAGGTCTGTACCAACATCAGTTGCATGTTGCGCGGCGGCTACGAGATTCTCGACCACTGCAAATCGAAGCTCGGCATCGGCCACAAGCAGGTCACGCCCGACGGCCAGTTTTCGCTGGAAGAGGTCGAATGCATCGGCGCGTGTTGCTGGGCCCCGGCCATGCAGGTCAACTACGACTTCCACGATGAACTGACGCCAGCCAAGGTCGACGAGATCCTCGCCGACTACTCGGCAAAAGCCACAGAAAAGGACGGGAAGTAATGCCGCGTCTCGTCTCCCATCCCGATGAAGTCAAAGTCCTCTCCCGGCGTTTCGGCCAGGGTGCGGCGAACATCGACAAGTACGTCGAACTCGACGGCTACGCGGCCGTGCAGAAGGCCATCGCGCAGGGCGAAGAGATGCCCACGTGGATCATCAACACCATGAAATCGAGCGGTCTGCGCGGACGCGGCGGCGCGGGCTTCCCCACGGGGATGAAGTGGTCGTTCGTGCCCAAGGCCTCGCCCAAGCCGAAGTACGTCCTGGTCAATGGCGACGAGTCCGAACCCGGTACCTGCAAGGACCATGTCCTCTTCCGCGAAGACCCCCACGCGGTCATCGAAGGCGCAATGATCGGCGGCCTCGCCGTCGGCGCGAAGATGGGCTTCATCTACCTGCGCGGTGAGTATCGCTACCTGCTCAACATCATGGAGAAGGCCGTAGCCGACGCCTATGCGAAGGGCTTCCTCGGCAAGAACATCTTCGGCAAGGAAGGCCTCGACTTCGACATCGTCACCCAGACCGGCGCGGGCGCGTACGAGGTCGGCGAAGAGTCCGCGCTGATGGAGTCGCTCGAAGGCAAGCGCGGCGTGCCGCGCATCCGGCCGCCGTTCCCTGCCGTCGTCGGCCTGTACGGCGGACCCACGATCATCAACAACGCCGAGACCATCGCAAACGCGCCTCACATTCTGCTGATGGGCGGCGAGGCCTACGCGGCGCTGGGCACGGAGCGCAACGGCGGCACGCGCCTGTTCGGCATCTCCGGCCACGTCGAGCGCCCCGGCGTATACGAACTGCCGATGGGCTATTCCCTGCGCAAGGCGATCTACGAGGTCGCCGGCGGCATCAAGGGCGGCAAGCAGCTCAAGGCCGTCGTGCCCGGCGGCGCGTCGTGCCCGGTGCTGCGCGCCGATGAGATCGACGTTGGCCTCGACTTCGACCAGATGGCGAAGGCGGGCACCATGCTCGGTTCCGGTGGAATCGTTGTCCTCGACGAGACCGTGTCGATCGTAGAATTTGCCCTGCGAACGATCAAGTTCTACCAGCACGAAAGCTGCGGCTGGTGCATCCCGTGCCGCGAGGGCACCGACTGGATCAAGAAGACGCTGACGCGCGTGTACGAAGGCGGCGGCCAGAAGAAGGACATCGACAACGTCCAGTACCTCGCCGAAAACATGATGGGCCGGACGTTCTGCCCGCTCGGCGATGCGGCGGCGATGCCCACGTTGGGCTTCGTCAAAAAGTTCCGCAAAGAGTTTGAAGACTACATCGACGGCAAGCGCGCAGGAACGCCGGTGATGACGGAGCAGGAGTTAGTTGGAGCGGGCCATTGAGAACGCAAGGCCCGAGCAATTTCGTAGTGTTTGCAATGGTAGTAGTAGCAATCGTCCTGGTGTGGTTTGCGTGGACTAGAACCCATCCTCATCGAAGCGCCGATCAGCAGATTTTGATTCAAAAGTCGCACCAGAATTGAACGCCGCAGGATATAGGGATTTTAGATGGCTGATGTAACCATTACCGTTGACGGCAAAAAGATCACCGCACCCGCGGGCACACTGCTGATTGAGGTGTGCAAGGGCGCGGGCATCGAGATTCCGGCGTTCTGCTACTACCCGGGCCTCTCGCTGCAGGCCGCCTGCCGCATGTGCGTCGTCCGCCAGGAGAAAGTGCCCAAACTGCAGACCGCGTGCACCACGCAGGTCGCCGAGGGGCAGGTCTTCTTCACGGACACGCCGGAGGTTATCCAGGCGCGCAAGGCCACGCTGCAGTTGCTGCTCGGCAATCATCCGCTCGACTGCCCCGTCTGCGATGCCGGCGGCGAGTGCGAACTGCAAGACATGACCTTCAAGTACGGCGCCGCAGACAGCTTCTACGCCGAGCCCAAGAATCATCGCGAGGAGCAGCAGTGGTCGCCCGTCGTCTACTTCGATCGGCCGCGCTGCATCCTCTGCTACCGCTGCGTGCGCATGTGCGGCGAAGGCATGGACGTCTTCGCGCTGGGCGTCGAGAACCGCGGCGCAGCGTCCATCATCGCGCCGAATGTCCCGGCTCACCTTGCGCCCGACAATCTAGCCCACGTAGACTGCGAGCAGTGCGGCATGTGCATCGACGCCTGCCCTGTCGGCGCGCTGACCTCCGGCACCTATCGCTACAAGACGCGCCCGTGGGAGATGAATCACGTCGCCACCATCTGCACACACTGCGGCGATGGCTGCAAGACAACCCTCGGCGTGCGCTCCACCTCAGACGGCTCCGAAATCGTGCGCGGCGACAATCGCGACAAGTCGGGTATCAACGGTGATTTCCTCTGTAACAAAGGCCGTTACGCATTCGACTTTGCCAACTCGACCGAGCAAATCACGCATCCGCTGGTCCGCCAGCCCAACGGCGAAATGAAGGTGGTCAGTTGGGAAGAAGCTCTCACCCACGTCGGCAGGAAGTTCGCTGAGTTGCGCGACACCCGCGGTGGCAAGAGCATCGGCGTCATCGGCGGCAATCGCCTGACCAACGAAGAAGCTTACCTGCTGCAGAAGTTCGCGCGGTCCGTTCTGCAAACTAATAACATCGACCATCACCGCACCGCGGACTACGTCGCCTTCGCGCAGGCGCTCGCAGGGACCACTGGCCACTCGGCCTCGCTGCGCGACACACTTACATCGAAGGCGGTTCTCCTCGTCGGTGGCGACCCAACCAACCAGAGCCCCGCGACCGCGTGGAATCTTCGCACAGCCGTACGCCTCAATGGAGCGAAGCTCTACATCGCGAATACTGCGGAGATCAAACTCCGCCGCCAGGCCAAGGCCTTCCTTCAGGTCGCAGAATTCGGCTATGGCTCGCTGGCCAGGTATCTTGCCGGCGACAGTTCTTCCGCGAACACTGCGGCTGCCGATGCTTCCGCTCTGGCAAGTTTCCGCGACGCAGTTAAGTCCGAGGAGAACCTCCTCATCCTTATCGGCTCGGAGTTGCGCGGCGCCGAACTAAAACGGCTCATCGACTTCGGCCTCACCATCCCCGGCGCGAAGTTCGCCCTGCTCGCCGACTACGCAAACTCACGTGGCGCGGCCGACATGGGACTTCTACCCGACATGCTTCCCGGCTACACACCAGCGCTTGGCAACGCAAGCTTCGGCGAATATGCCGTTCCTGACACCGCTGGCCTCGATTTGCTCGGGATATTCGACGCAGCCGCCAATGGCAATCTCTCCGCACTCTACGTCGTGGGATCGAATCCCATCGCCCGCTACGGCGTCGATGCAAACGCCCTCAAAGATACCTTCGTAGTGGTGCAGGAGATGTTCCTGACCGAGACCGCAGCGCTGGCCGACGTCGTTCTTCCCGCCGCGAACCTCTACGAGAAGTCCGGCTCCGTAACCAACAGCTACGGCGACCTGCAGCAGGTGAAGAAGGCAGGCGACCGCGCCGGCGTACGCACTGACTTCGAGATGATCGTTCGCATCGCCGACAAGATGGGTGCCGATGTCGGCAATCTCGTTCCCTTCGGCACCGGAGTTCGCGCCGACATGGGCCAGACCCGCGGCGCACAGTCCGGCGAGGCAGATCGCCACGCCGTTTGGCTGACGGCCAACAACCTCGAGCCGCGGCTCAGCCCGTTCGATCCTTACGCGATCCTCGACGAGATCCAGCGCCTCGTGCCAGGCTACGACCTGATGCGGCTGCAACTGCTCTCGGGCAACGACCAGCACCTCTCACCCGCCGCAACCCCGGTCAAAGACGCCGCGGGCTTGGTACAGATATCCAACCGCCGCGATCTTGTGCTTCCGGCCAACGACACGCTGTTCACATCCGGAACGCTTGGCCGCTACTCCGCTATGCTCAACGATCTGCAACAGAACGAATCCCGGCGTCACCTTCCCCAGACCGATCAGACAGCGGCCGACTAGAACTAGAGAGAACCCTTGAGCCATCTAACCAACTTCGAAGGCTTCCTGCTCTTGAGCGTGCTCAAGGTCGGCGTTGTGCTGGTCATTACACTGATGTCCGTGGCGTACACTGTGCTGCTCGAGCGAAAACTCCTGGGCCGCATGCAGAATCGTTGGGGCCCCAGCCGCGTCGGCCCGTTCGGCCTGCTCCAGCCCCTCGTCGACGGGGCAAAGCTCTTCCTCAAAGAAGACCTCATGCCATTTGCAGTGGAGCGCCCCCTGTTCCTGGTCGCTCCGGTGATTGCATTGGGCTGCGCACTCATATCAGTCGGCGTGGTCCCATTCGGCGCGATCACCCGCGTCTCTCTCCATGGCGGTCCGGGCGTGGATATCTTCGAGATTGCCAACGTCAATATCGGGCTTCTCGTGATTCTCGGCATCACTTCGATCGGCGTGTACGGCATCGCCCTCTCCGGTTGGTCGTCAAACAACAAGTATTCGCTGCTAGGCTCGCTACGTTCGACTGCGCAAGTCGTCAGTTACGAGCTCGCTCTCGGCCTGTCCCTCGTCGGCGTCGTCCTGCGCGCGCAGTCCCTGAACCTCCGCACCATCGTCGACAGCCAGTCGGCGCACGGAGCGCTCTCCTGGAATATCTTCGGCGGCTTCCAGTTCGTCGCCTTCTTCATCTACCTGATGGCGGCCTACGCCGAGACCAACCGCGCACCCTTCGACCTGCCCGAGGCCGAGACCGAACTCGTAGCCGGCTACCACACCGAATATAGTTCGATGAAGTTTGCCATGTTCTTCATGGCCGAATACGCCAACATGATCACCGTAGGCTGCGTCGCCACACTGCTCTTCTTCGGCGGTGCATCCAGCCCCTTCGGCCATCTCATTCCAGCTATCGGCGGCGCAGTCGTACAGGCGATTCTGCCGGTCTGCTGGTTCGTCGCCAAAGTCTTTGCCTTTCTCGCCCTCTACATCTGGGTGCGGGCCACCCTGCCGCGCTTTCGCTATGACCAACTGATGAGCTTCGGCTGGAAGTTTCTGCTGCCGCTCGCCATGGCCAACATCATCGTCACCAGCTTCGTCCTCGCAATGCGGGGCTAAGCCGCTACTGCTTTACAATCAAAAGATACGCAACGATTTATCGCCCGCTTTAGAGATTGTTTTGTGTCTCACAGAAGGATCGACGGAACGTCATGCAACTCGCACTCTTCATCATCTTTGGCGCATTGGCACTCGGAGGAGCATTGAACCTGCTCTTTCAACGCCACCCCATCAACAGCGCCCTGTCGCTGGTGGTCGTGATGATGTCGCTCGCGGTGCTCTACTGGTCGCTCGGCGCGGAGTTCCTCGCCGCCGCCCAGGTCATCGTCTACTCGGGCGCGATTATGGTGCTCTTCGTCTTCGTCATCATGCTACTGAACGCAGGCGAAGAGGAGCAGACACACGGCAGTCGCGCCGCCTATACCGTCGGCATCCCCGGCGCCGCGGCCATCTTCTGCCTGCTCAGTTTTGTTTTTTTGTCGGAACGCGGCGCGCTCAAGACCTCCAACATCGGCGGCGATCTCGGCAACGGCGTGGATAATATCGCTGCGGTCAGCGCGATGCTCTTCACCAAGCAGCTACTTCCCTTCGAGGTCACATCCATCCTCATCCTCGTAGCAATTCTCGGCGCGGTCGTGCTCGCGCGGAAGGAGCAGTAGCATGGTCCCCACCGCCTACTACCTCATTCTCGCCGCAATGCTCTTCTCGATCGGCATCGCTGCCTTCCTCATCAAGCGCAACGTCATCACCATCTTTATCTCCATTGAACTCATGCTCAATGCGGTCAATCTGACCTTCGTCGCCTTTGCCCACATGTGGCACCAGGTCAGCGGGCAGATCTTCGTCTTCTTCGTGATGGTGGTCGCGGCTGCTGAAGCCGCGGTCGGACTAGCCATCATCATCTCCATCTTCCGCACGCGCCAGACGCTCAACGTCGACGAGATTGACCTGATGAAATCATGAACCTCAAACTGGAAACTCTCATCTGGTTCATCCCGCTTTTACCCTTCGCCGGCTTCCTGATCAACGGAACCCTGGGGCGAAAGCTGCCGCGGGCCGTCGTCAGCGCCGTGGCGCTACTGTTCACGGCGCTGCCCGCCGCGATCGTAACGCGACTCTGGATTGTGATGCGCACCGCCGGTGCGCCCGAAATCATTCAGATCGCAAGCCGGCCATGGATCAGAATCACCGGCTTCCAAGTCGATTTCGCCTTCACCGTCGATCACCTCACCCTCATCATGCTCGCCGTGGTCACCGGCGTCGGCTTCATCATCCACATCTACTCAGTCGGATACATGGCCCACGAAGAGGGCTACTGGCGCTTCTTCGCCTACCTCAACCTCTTCATGTTCTTCATGTCGGTGCTGGTCCTCGCAGAGAGCTTTCTCCTGCTCTTCGTAGGCTGGGAGGGCGTCGGTCTCGCAAGCTACCTGCTAATCGGCTTCTACTTCAGGAAGACGTCCGCCGCGAACGCCGGCAAGAAGGCCTTCATCGTCAATCGCATCGGCGACTTCGGCTTTCTGCTCGCGATGTTCCTCATAGTCGTCCACTTCGGCTCGCTCAGCTTCACCCAGGTCTTCTCGGCCATCGCGCTACACCCCGAATGGCAGGGCGTTCGTTTTCTTACGGCCATCGCGCTCCTGCTCGTCCTGGGCGCCGCGGGCAAGTCCGCTCAGATTCCGCTGTACGTGTGGCTGCCCGACGCGATGGAAGGTCCCACCCCCGTCTCCGCGCTCATTCACGCCGCCACCATGGTTACTGCCGGCATCTACATGGTCGCCCGCTGCCATGTCCTCTTCGACCACTCCCCCGCCGCGCTCACGGTAGTCGCCTGTATGGGCGCCGCTACAGCGATCTTCGCCGCGTCCATCGGCATGGTGCAGCACGACATCAAGCGTGTCCTCGCGTACTCCACCATCTCGCAGCTTGGATATATGTTCATGGCCTGCGGAGTTGGAGCCTATGCCGCCGGCATCTTCCACCTGCTCACGCACGCGTTCTTCAAAGCGTTGCTCTTCCTCGCGGCCGGGTCCGTCATTCACGCCCTCTCCGGCGAGCAAGACATGCGCAATATGGGCGGCCTGCGCACACGGACTCCCATCACCTTCTGGACCATGAGCGCCGGCGTCTTTGCCATCACGGGCATCCCTCCATTCGCCGGCTTCTTCTCGAAAGACGAGATCCTCTATCGCACCTTCGTCTCACCCAACCCGCTGCACATCCTCCTCTGGATCGTTGGCCTCGTCACCGCAGGCATGACCTCCTTCTACATGTTCCGTCTCTGGTTCAAAACCTTCTTCGGCAAACCGCGCTACGAGCGCGATGAACCTGAACATCATGGCGCAGCGGTTCATGCGCGGTCGACGACAACCCTTACCATGGTGGCCGAACACGACGACGACCAGGCCGCACATCCTCACGGAGTTCACGAATCACCCTGGATCATGCTTTTTCCCCTCGTCATCCTGGCGATCCTCTCCGTCATCGGCGGATGGGTCGGCGTGCCTGCCGCGCAAGGCGGCCACAACGAGATTGAGCACTTCCTCGATCCCGTATTTGCAACCGGCGCAGCAACGCAAGCTGTTACGTCAACTACCGGCCATGGACTTGAACTCACTCTCGCAGCCATCTCCGTGCTCGTTGCGCTAGCCGGCTTCTACTTCGCCTACCTCTGTTACTACAAGAAGCCCGGCACCGCGGCCGCGCTCGCAGACCGCGCCCAACCCGCATACTCAATTCTCAAAAACAAGTACTGGGTCGATGAGTTCTACAACAATTTCCTCGTCACCCCTTTACTAATGACTACCCGCGGCATGCTCGAACTTATCTTCGACCGCGGAATCGTCAATGGCTCGGCCAGGGCCGCAGGCATGGCAACGCGAGGCTTCGCCTGGGCCACCCGAAAGCAGATTTCAGGCAACATTCGTTCCTACGCGGGCTGGCTCGCTTTCGGTGCCGCCGCTGTAATTGCCGCGATGATCTTTGGCCGCTCCCTGTGGGTGCACCTGTGAGGAAACGATGAACATTGATCACACCATCCTGACCCTCATCGTCTTCACACCGCTCGCCGGTGCGCTACTGCTGGCGCTTCTGCCCGACCGCGGCAAGACCATGCAGTGGGGAGCGCTCGCGGTCACACTCTTCACCTTCCTGCTCACGCTCCACCTGCCGTTCCATTACTCCTACGCGTCCCAGCCCGGCACATTCCAGTTTGGTCAAACCGTGCCATGGATCGCCTCGCCCGTCATTCAGTACCACATCGGTGTCGATGGTCTCTCGATGTGGCTGATGGTGCTGACCGGCCTGCTCGCGCCTCTCGGCGTACTCATCTCCTGGCGCGCGGTCGACAGCCGCAAGAAGCTCTTCTATGTCCTCTTCCTGCTCCAACAGGTCGCCATGATGGGCATCTTCGTCTCCCTCGACATGTTCCTCTACTACGCGTTCTGGGAGATGTCGCTGGTGCCGATGACAATCCTCATCGCCACCTTCGGTCGCAGCGAACGCCGCCGCCGCGCCGCCATCAAGTATTTCCTCTACGCCTTCATCCCCTCCGCACTGCTGCTCGTATCAATGTTGTGGATCTACGCGCAGACAGGAACGTTCGATTTACCCAAGCTCGCGAGCCTCGCTGCGAACCACGCAATCTCGCCCAACGCCGCCGCCCTCTGGCTCGCCTCTCTCGGCTTCCTGTTGGCCTTCGCAGTCAAGGTCCCTGTCTTCCCGCTGCATGGATGGCTCGTCGACGCGATCTGCGAGGCGCCCACCGCCGCAGTCATGGTGCTGGCAGGCAAGACAGCACTTTACTCCATGCTGCGTTTTTCCTTTGCTATTTTCCCCGAACAGTCGCACCGCATCGCGCCGCTGATGATCGCACTCGCGGCCATCGGCATCGTCTACGGATCGCTTCTCGCGCTGGTGCAGAACGACCTCAAGAAGCTCGCCGCTTATTCCACTCTCGGCCACCTCAGCTTCATCACGCTGGGTATCTTCACCTTCACCATCGCAGGCCTGGACGGCGGCATCTACCAGATCCTCAACCACGGCATCTCCGGCGGTGCCTTCTTTATGTTGCTGGGGCTTCTCTATGAGCGCTATGGCACCTACGACATGCGCGAATACGGTGGCCTTGCCGCGAAGCTTCCCTGGGTGGTCGCAATGTTTGTCATCACCACTCTCTCCATCATCGGTCTGCCCATGTTGAACAGCTTCGTCGGCGAGTTCCTCATCCTCTCCGGCTCGATGCAGTCGACCTTCGCGCATCATCACTTGTGGACCGCACTGGCAACCACCGGCGTCATCCTGAGCGCGGCCTACATGCTCAGCATGATTCAACGCGTCTTCTATTGCGACCTCGGCCCAAAGCCGGAAAAGATCGCCGGCTGGGATCTCGATGCGCGAGAACATCTTGCGCTCTGGCCCGTGGTCGCGCTGTTCCTCGTCATGGGCGTCGCCTCGCCCCTCTGGCTAAAGGCAATTGACGGCGCAGGGGTTGCGATGGCCGATCATTCTCCAACCCTCAACGTAACGCCGCCGGATCATGTGATCAAGCTCGAGGCTGAGACTTACAAGTCCGTCAACGCTGCCCCGCCGACTGCGCTCCAGACCACTCCCGGAGGCACGCGCTGATGGCTCTTCCAACTCAAGTAATCGCGTTGCTCCCGGAGTATATCCTCACTGTCACCGGCGTCCTCATCATGCTGGTCGAGGCCGTTCTGAAGCCCGGCACCAGCCGCAAGCCGCTCGGTTGGCTAGCCATCGTGGGAACGGTCGCCACTGGTTTCGTCAGCTGGTATCAGCTCCGCCTCGGCGTTCTCACCGCCTTCAGCGGGATGGTCCAAGTCGATGCCTTCAGCATCTTCTTTCATCTGCTCATCGGCGCAGTAGTCCTCGCCACGCTGCTTGGGTCGTTGGAATACTTCGAAGGAAACGCTGGCCACGCCGGCGAATACTATGCGCTGGTCCTCTTTGGGGCCGTTGGCATGATGTTCATGACCTGCTCGGTCGAACTTCTGATGGTCTTCATCGGCCTGGAAATCTCGTCGATCTCGACGTACATCATGGCGGGATTCCGCAAATCGCAGGCCTCAGCCTCCGAGTCCTCCATCAAGTATTTCCTGCTCGGCTCGTTCGCCACTGCGTTCTTCCTATACGGCATTGCGCTGGCGTTCGGCGCGACCGGGTCCACCAGCATTGCCGCCATCGCCGCCGGCCTCGGCACCAGTGCCACCCCGCACATGGCCTTTCTTGCGCTCGCGATGATGATCATTGGGCTCGGCTTCAAAGTCTCCGCCGCACCCTTCCACGTATGGACGCCCGACGTCTACCAGGGTGCCCCTGCGCCCGTCGTCGGTCTCATGTCCACTGCGCCCAAGGCCGCCGCCTTCGCAGTTCTGCTGCGCATCACCTTCTCCGCCTTTGCGCTGCCGCAGATGGAACACCGCTGGTCTATGCTTATCTGGGTGCTCGCCGCGCTATCGATGACCATCGGCAACCTCGGCGCGCTCAAGCAGACCGACGTCAAGCGCATGCTCGCCTACTCCAGCATCGCCCACGCCGGCTACCTGCTCGTAGCCTTCACCGCATTCCCACACGAGGGCATCGCTGCTGCCTGCTTCTACACCGCGTCCTACGCCGCAATGAACGTCGGAGCCTTCGCTGTCGTCACCCAGGTCGGTGGGTACAACGAAACACTACGCACCGTCGAGGACTATCAGGGCCTCTTCACACGGCGCCCCGCTCTCGCCGTTCTGCTCGCCTTTTTTCTACTCTCGCTCATTGGGATCCCTTTCACCGGCGGCTTCTTCGGCAAGTTCTACGTCTTCACGGCCGCGCTCCTGGCCGGCCACGTCTGGCTCGCCGTCATCGGACTTATCAACAGTGGCGTCGCCTGCTTCTACTACCTCAGGCTGCTTAGCTCGGTCTTCGCAAAGCCCGAAGAGTCTGTGACCACTCAAGGCAGCGACACCGCCAGCCTCGTTGCGACGCCCGCAATCAGCGTGCCCGCAGGCATCGGCCTCACCCTCGCCGCCGCCGCCACGCTGA
>OCZT010006248.1_pt1 | contig 11796 bp, 10 predicted proteins | sample 1539031 | NCBI WGS metagenome assembly OCZT01 (sample SAMEA3539308, study PRJEB22396) | soil metagenome | biome: tundra; feature: field; material: soil | place: USA | collected 2010-05 | depth 0.15 m
GTCGGACCGGGGGTCCGACGCGGGCGAGGGCGCCCGCCCCACCCTCTGATTGTCACTGTATTACGCGAGCCAGTAAGAAATAGGTATTGTTTTTCATCCGCGTGAACCGGTGTTCATCCGCGGCCATTAACTAATCTTCCGGAAGCCCGCTACGCCCCCAGTTTCTTCCTGGCCAGCGGACGCGCGTACGCAACCGGCGGATTGTGCGTGTTGAAGCCGGGCACCCTCCGGTAGAAGTCCATCGCCTCGTTCTTGTCGCCCAGCTTTTCGTAAGTCTGGGCGATCATGCACACGATGAATGCATCGTTCTGGCTGGCCTTCTGAAACTGCTCCAAGGCGGCTTTGTAATCGCCAGCATAAAACGCGACGTAGCCCAACAGGTAGGGCAGGAACTGCGCCTGCTGCGGATTGTCGCCCTTCGCCAGGATGGCCGTAGCGGCTGCGACATGCTTCCGGGCCTCGGCTTGGTTGCCGCGCCGCGCGGCGATACGCGCCTGGGCGTGCTCCCAGCGAAACTCCCACAGGTTCTTGCGGTCGGGCTTGATGTCCGGCTCGCGCAGGCCGGCGTCGTGTCCGGTCTGGTACCAGGTGTTGGCCGTGTCCAGATCGCCCGAATCGATGCAGATGCGCGCCAGTTCGTCGGCCACTTCGCCGGCGTTGTAGAAATCCTTGGCGGCGAGCTCCAGATCGTAAGCCTGCCGGTCATACGGGACTGCGGCCCTGCAATTGCCTTCGAAGCCGTACGATAGCGCCATGTCCCGCAGCGCGCGGATCTTGTCGCCGGTGGAAGGCGCCGTCTCGATCGCTTTCGCGAAGTACTTTCGCGCTTCGGCGTAATCGCCTTTGAGATCGAGTGCGACGCCTGCCCCGCTATTGGCCGGATAGGAATTGGGCGTAAGCTGGAGCGCGTTGCGGTACATCGCGACGGCATCGTCCTGCTTTCCCAGGCGGGTGAGGGCTTGGCCCTGCTTGAGGAAGTCGCCGGGGTCCGTCTGGGCGAAAACCGCGGCGGAGAACAGGAGCGCGGCAAGTGCGCTCCGCGACGTGGCTGAGTGCATGCCGCAATTATCGCACGAGCGTTCAGGCGATCCTACCGCTGCACGTTGTGAGGGATGAGATAGGCTCCGGGGATTCTCTCGTCCAGTGTCGCAAGAACGGCTCCATTCGCGCCTGCAAGCTGCACCAGGTGCCCGTCCGTGGTCTGCTTTGGGGTCCTGACCCAAGCGGGAAGATGCGAGACGTCGTGACCGTCCGCGATAAATGACAGGGGTAAGGCGTTTGCCTTTTTCAGGCGGAGCAACAGCGTCCGCGCCTGCGCGACGGTGAATCCGTAAGCAGGCGCTTGCGCAAGCACTCTCACGAACCCTAATTCCGTGATGGAGCAGGTTGCCAGGGGCGGGAACTGTTGCGCTCGCACCCAGGCTGCCACGCGGTCGTGGAACTCGTGGTGGATGACTCCCAGCGCGACGAGGGCGTTCACGTCGAGCAGATACTTCATGGAAAGTTCGCCAGGATTTCCTGAACTTCTTTGCTGCTCATCACGGGAACGCCAGAACCCGCGCTGAGAACAGGGAGTCCGGTAACGGGATCCGCGATAATTGCGACCCGTCGCGGACGCTCTTTACGCGGCGTCAAAACAATGCGCCCAGCCTCGATGTTGGCATCGAGCGGATCGCCGGCGCGAATGCCAAGCCTGCGGCGAAGCGGTCCTGGAAGAACGATCTGACCTTTGGTGGAAACCTTGGTCTGCATGGTAAGACAATCTTACCATCCAATGCGGGCGCGGACCTCCCCATCGTCCGGGCGACCCCCGCCGTCAGCGTCATGACGAACTCCAGTGGGCGCCGCTTACGCGGCGTGAGAACAACGATCCCAGCATCCGAACGCGGCTCAACGAGGCGCAAACGCCAGCGCGGGGCCGGGGCGGTTGCCGGGGATGTCCCAAAGTCGAATGGAAGCGGGCGGGGTGGCGAAGGCCAGCCAGCGGCCGTCGGGGCTAAAGGAAATATTGGAGGTTGCGATTGGGGCGAGTTGCCGTTCCGAGCCTGCGGCGGTGTCCCAGAGCCAGACGGCGCCTCTGCGGACGCCATAGGCCAGCAGGGTCCCGTTGGGGTGGAAGGCGACGGATTCTACATAATCCTCACGCGGAGCGGCGCAGCGCAACTGGCGGCCGTAGGCGGCTTCCCAAAGGCGAGCCGTTCCGTCCTGGCTGCCAGTGGCCAGGGCGCGGCCGTCGGGACTGAAAGCGATGGCTCCGAAGGCGGGTTCGCGGGTTTGGACCAGCCGGAGGATCTCATGGCTGGCGGCGAGGTTCCAGAGACGCGGCCAGTGTCCACCGGCTGCGAGGACAGCGCCATCGGGGCTGAACGCAAGGTCGCCGTAGAGCGCCATGCAGCAGAGCGTCCGGACGCGGTTGCCCGAGGCCACATCCCACAGCTCGATCCGCTCGGCCACGTTGACGGTCGCGAGCACGCGCCCGCTGGGACTGAAGCGCGCCGTTCCATAGCCGTCGCCGGCCGGCCCCACCGTAAGGAGCGGGGTCCAGCCGGTTGTGCGCCACAGGCGAAGAGAGCGGCCGGCGACGGCGAGGAGCCGCGAATCGGGGCTGAACGAGAGCACGTTCAGCGCCCCTTCCTCCAGGCGGATTCTGGCTTCGGGTTGGAGGGATGGAAGGCGCCAGACCGCAATGCTCCCATCGAGGTCCCCCGCGGCCAGGAACCGCCCGTCTGGGCTGAAGGCGACGGCCGTGAGATGGGGGGTGGAATGGTGGGGGGAAAGGGAGAGAATGACCGCGATGGCCAGCGCGGCCAGCAGGGCCAACGCGGCCACGACCAGCGTTGGGGAGGCGGAGCCGCGGCGTCCGGCCGCCCGGTGGGCTTTGTTCCCGCTCATTCGCTGAACCTCAGGTCACTGGCTTGCCGGGAAGCTACGCGGCGGTTCGCGCGCGGACTTCCTTCCGGCCGAGTTGCAGGGCGGCCATGTCGATATCGAACCAGCGCTGGCTTTTCACCTTGCCCCGTAGCGCGCCGACCACGTGCTCTTCGTCGAGAAGGCTGGCGGCTTCGAGCAGCGCGCCCAGCATGACGATGTTGGCCGCCTTGGTGGCGCCGAGCTCGTCCGCCAGGCGCGTGAAGTGCATCGCGAGGATGCGAATGCCCGGGCGCTCGCAATCGTCCGGAAGCTCCGGCGCGTTGTACAACACAATGCCGCCCGGTTCCACCGTGGGGAGGAATTTGCGGAGCGAAGGCTCGTTCATCGCCAGCAGGACGTTGGGGCGGGAAACGATGGGCGAATCGATCGGGGCGCTCCCGATCCGCACGTGGCAGTTGGAAGTCCCCGAGCGCATTTCGGGGCCGTAAGAAGGCAGCCAGGAAACCTCGTAACCGGCGTCCAGGCCCGCCTCGGCCAGCACTTCGCCCAGCATGAGAACGCCCTGTCCGCCGAAACCGGCCACCCTGATCCGCAGGTCCAACGGCTTGGCGGGCTTGGCCGGGGCCGCGTCCGGCGCATCGCCATTGCTCAGGCCGAGAATGCGCGGGAGGTCCGCCACCGGAGGCGCGGGCGCGGGCGCCGGTCTGATGGGCGCATCCTTGGAGCGGTCGCGCAGATTCCCCACCGGGAACGTCTTGGTCATCTCCTCGCGCACGAACCGCTGCGCTTCCAGGGGTTCCATCTTCCAGATGGTGGGGCAGGGCGAGAGCACTTCCACGAACGAGAATCCCAGGCCCTTCACCTGGATATCCAGGGCCCGTCGCAACGCGCGCCCGGCCTGCATGATCTGCTGGTTGTCGCCCAGGCAGACGCGTTCGATAAAGACCGGGGCTTCGAGCGATTGCAGCATCTCGCACATGCGGATCGGATAGCCGTCCGTCCACCGGTTGCGTCCGAATGGGGAGGTGGTGCTCTTCATGCCGAGGGGCGTGGTAGGCGCCATCTGCCCGCCGGTCATGCCGTAGATGCCGTTATTCACAAACACGACCATGATGGCTTCGCCCCGGTTGGCCGCGTGTATGATCTCGGCGGTCCCGATGGCTGCCAGGTCGCCATCGCCCTGGTAGGACACCACAATGCTGTCCGGACGGCTGCGCTTCACCGCGGTCGCCACGGCCGGAGCGCGCCCGTGCGCCACCTGGATGTTGCCAACGTCGAAGTAGTAGTAGGCGAATACCGAGCAGCCCACCGGGCTGATCATCACCATCCGGTCCTGCACGCCCAGCTCGTCGATGGCGCGCGCCAGCAGCTTATGGGTGATTCCGTGGCCGCATCCCGGGCAGTAATGCGTCTGGTGCTGCAACTCCGCCTTGCGTTGGTAGGTTTCGTAGAAGCTCTTGGCCTTTTCGTGCGTGACGGTATAGCTAGCCATGGACCAGGACCTCCTCCGCGCACGGCGCGAACTTGCTCAATAGAAACTCCAGCACGTCCTCGGCGGAGGGGACGTTGCCGCCCACACGGCCGAAGAACTCCACCGGCGTCCGGCCTTCCAACGCCAGGCGGACGTCGTCCACCATTTGGCCGGTGCTGAGCTCCACCACGACGAACGCCTTGGCTTGGCGGCTGAGTTCCCCGATGCGCCGGGAGGGGAAGGGGAACAGCGTGATGGGCCGCAACATCCCAAGCGCCATGCCCCGCGTCCGGCCCAACTCCACCACCGCCTTCAAGATGCGGCCAACGATCCCGTAACCCACCAGGACGATTTCGGCGTCGTCGGTGCGCCAGCTCTCGGCGCGCGTTTCCCTGCGCTCGGCTTCGAGGTACTTGGCTTCCAGCTTGCGGACGTGTTGCTCGGCCAGATCCGGTTCCAGGTAGAGCGAGGTCAGCATGTTCTTCCGCGTCCCGGCCGTACCCGTCACGGCCCAGTCCGGCGGCGGCGGCACGGGCCGCGGAGCGGCGAACTCCACCGGCTCCATCATCTGCCCGACGTAGCCATCGGCCAGCAGCACGACCGGGTTGCGATAGGTATCCGCCAGGTCGAAAGCCAAAGTCGTGAGATCGGCCATCTCCTGCACGGAACTGGGCGCCAGCGCCAGGGTGTGATAGTTGCCGTGGCCGCCGCTCTTGACGGTCTGATTGTAGTCGCCCTGCTCCGGCGCGATATTGCCCAGCCCGGGGCCGCCGCGCATGATGTTCGCCACCACGCAAGGCAGCTCCGCCCCAGCCAGATAGCTGAGGCCTTCCTGCATCAGGCTGATGCCCGGGCCGCTGGAGGCGCTCATGCAGCGTACGCCCGCGGAGGCGCCCCCATAGAGCATATTGACGGAAGCCACTTCGCTTTCGGCTTGCAGGAACACGCCGCCCGCCTGGGGAAAATACAAAGCCGCGGCCTCGGCGATTTCGCTCGCCGGCGTGATGGGGTAACCGTAATAGGCGCGCGCGCCGGCCAGGACGGCGGCCTTCACGATGGCTTCGTTCCCCTTGGTGAGTTGTGCCTTCATATCCGCCTCCCTCGGGCCGGTTCGCTATGCCGCCGCCGCGAGCCTCAACACCGCGATGGCGCCCGGCTCCGGACACACGAAGAAACAGATGCCGCACCCGGTGCAGCCGGCGCCCAGATACTGGGCCGGATGGTAGCCATAGTGGTTCAGACACTCCGCCAGATGAAGGACTTTCGGCGGACAGGCTTCCACGCAAAGGCCGCAACCCTTGCACTCTTCCGAATCCATCTCGACTTTGCCCCGGTCGGGCTTTCCATCCTTGGTCATGCCCATACACTCCTAAGCTGCCGGCGCCCCGCGCGCCTTGCCGATTTGCCCTACAACCAGGAATGTATCACTTGGCACGCCCGGCAGGGGAAACGCAGCGCGGCGCATAAGCACCAACTTTCGGTGGGTCTTACTTCTCCGAGACCATTATAGAGCGGGGATAGCATTCTGCACGCATCGCGAGCGCTACAATGCAAGGAAGTATCGTGCCCCCACTCGCCTCTCTCTACGCTCTCCAAGACGCCGTACGCGCCTTGCCCCCCATTGCTTCCGGCAAGGTCCGAGTCTTTCGCGGCCAGACGTCCGACTATCCCACCATCACCCCCGCCGCTTACCGAAATCGTCTCGGCCGTAGCGCCATCTGGCAGGTCTACAGTCGCTTCCTCCTGATGGACATCACACGCCGGAGCTTCGAGGGCGAAATGGACGAAAAGGAGATTCAAATCTGGAGCCTCTGGCTCGAAGCAGTGGCCCAGCACTACGGCTCCGGGTCGCGATATCTCGACGTCACCCACTCCATCGAATCCGCCGCCTGGTTTGCGCTCCACCGCGGCGAGTGGACCACCGAGCGCAGCATGCTCGGTCCTCCCGGTCCCCCTTCGCCTCACGATCTGCCGGGAGAGACGAAGTGGCTGCAATACACCCGCGCCGTCGAGCCCGGCTACCTCTACGCCTTCGATGTCGACGTGTGGGACGGAGCCAGCGCCATCCCGCCCGATCTGGCGCTCATCGATCTGAGCCGCGCTCCCGAGCCCTTCATGACTCCCCGCATGCTCGCCCAGGCGGGCTGCCTCATCCACGTGGGAGACGCTGACCAGCACGACCTACGCCGCCACCGCGTCGAAGGTACGCCGCTGTCCGTCGACTGGCCCATGACCGGCTCCACGTTCGTGCAGCGCACCGTGGAGGAAATGTTTCCCACACCCGCGGTGGATCCCTGGTATCGCCGGTTCCTTAGCGTCCCCATGGCCCCTGAGATCGACCCCGCCTCGGGCGGCGTCGTCCTCAAACGCCCCCTACCCGTCACGCTATACCGCGGGGAAACCGAAGCTTACAATGCCGCGGTGACTTCGACGGAGGCGTTTCTCTTCCCGCCGCTGCTTCATCGAGCGCTTCGCCAAATTGGCGTGCAGGCCGAGGCCCCCGGGGAGGAATGGTGGCGGGCCGTCTCCATGAACAGTGCGACCCCGATTTTGCTCGAAGCTCCTTTGCTCCGCGTCTTTCCTCCGGCCGGCAGCGACCTTTGGAACCACGAACTGCTCCTTCGGGACATAGACGAGTCGGTGGTTTCGCACTCCTCCTCGAAAGAGCCCCCTTCCGGACAGGCCGGGCTGCGCAACGTTCTCTTCCAGTTCAGCAACTTCGAGGAGATCTTCTGGGAACGCGCGCACCAGCCCGATATCACCACGAGACTCACGCGCGGCATCTGGATCGTGCGCGGCGACTCGGAAATCCTCGTGGTCCTTCTCCGCCAGAACTTCCCCGGCACACAGGTGGATGGCTCGGCGCCCGTCCTGATCCGCCTGGATCCCGTCCGCCGCCGCATGGTCCTCAAGCCCGCCTCGGTCTCCATGGAATGGACGGAACTCGCTGCTGTGCCGGAGCTGGCCAAACCCGTCTTCATTGGGCTCCACCTGCTGCGAGCCCTGTCCCCCCATTTGAAAGCCGAAGCCACACCGCGGTGGTTTTTATTGAGGCGGCCGGAATCCGGGTCGACCGACAACGAGTATCTGGTCGCGGTGCTCGCCGATGCCGGCAAGCTGGTTCGAGTCCCGGACCCGGCCGGGCTGGCCGATTGGTACGCCATGCGCGACAACGAGGGCGAGCCGTACACCCAACCTAAACCTAACCTCGTCGCCGGCTCATTCAAGCTCCATGATCCCAGGCCCTTCGCCGACATCCCCGTTCGCGACTTTCAGGACGCAATCCTAGCCGCCCTTCCGGCCGAACAGGCCTGACAGACTCTCCCCGGACCTCCGCTCGCCGGCATAGGCGCCCCGGTTATAAAGCCCCGACATCTCGGCTCTCGCTTCGTCAATGTTCGCTGTTTTGGCGATGTCCCCGGGGTAACTCACTTTGCCCGGCGCGGCCCGGTCCAGCGCCTGCGTCACGGCCGCGAGCCGCGCGGCCGCCCACGCTTCCCCCACCCATCCGTTCTTCACGCATCGGCGATACACCGCTACCGCCGTGCTCGCATAGGAAGGGATCAACTCCGCCGTCCCTGCGCCCCCCAGGTATTTGGCGCCGTCCTCGAGCGACTCCAGCGCCGCCTGCAACCAGTGCTTTTTCCGCGCCTCATCCGCCGCTGCCTCGCACGCAAAAAAGCCGCCATCGGCCGCCAGCATCAGGGCGCGCAGTCCGGTCAACGGCGAACCCTCGCCGTAAGGGTCCCCCGCCAGCACCTGCCGGAGCGCGGTGTAGACGTCGGCGTAAGCCGCCTCGGTCTCGGCGAGCATGAACAGGACGTAGAAATAATCGACCAGCGCGTTGAACGCGTCTTCCCGGTGTCCGATGAAGTTGAAGATGCGGCTGGCGATGGTCGCCGCCGCTATGGCTCCATTCGCGTCCTGCCGCCCGACCGCCGCATGGTAATCCCGCAACGCCTGCTGCGCCAGCTCGGGTGTCAACTCACCGCGGAGTTGCGCCAGCGTCTCCCCCAACTTGTCGGGACCCATCCGGTATGCGCCGTAAAGCAACTCCATGAGCTGATCGTTTCTTCCGTTCATGGCCTAATTGTGTCACACCTCTCTGGTGCGTCGGCGGGCGCTGTCGCGTTTTCCGTTACCTCACGGAGCCACCCCAGCCCTTATCACCACCGACCAGGCACGAGGTCCCCAGACGGCGCTGTGGGATGCGTCGTCAGGTCACCTTGCAGTAGGTGAACAGCGGGCTTTCAAGCGACTACCGGGTCACAGACGCTGCGGTCCGGATTTCACGACGTCGTCCGGGCAGCCGTCGGCCATGAGCACGCCCGGCGGGCGGAAACGCATCACTAACCGATTCGCCGAACAAGCCCAGCTTCCCGGCGGAATAGCCGCCGCGGCGGCTTGTTCTCGACCCTAGAAACGATCCTCCCACCCGGCCGGATAACCCGGCCCATCACCTCGTCTCCGCCAATCTTGCATGCTATGATTAATGCGAAATTCAACGGTTCGAGCGCCATGGACTTCGACCCTAACGCGGCGGCGGGGCGAGAGCAGCAGTGCGACGACCAAGCAGCGCCCACTCAGAGCCTGGCCCAGAATTCACTCAAAGGACGTTATGTGCTGGTCCGGGAACTCGGGCGCGGGGGGTTCGGCACGACGTATCTCGCAACCGACACGGAACTGGCAGGCCGCAACGTAGTCGTCAAGATCCTGTTCCAGCAGCGTGCCAGAGATGCCTGGTCTCTGAAGAGGTTCAAGGGCGAGATGGAGGCGCTCGCGCGCATCGATCACCCCGGTGTTGTGTCGGTGGTGGATTTCGGGTGTCTACCCGACGAGACGTCGTTCCTCGTCATGCAGTATGTGTCCGGAACATCGCTGCGAGACCTGATTCCGCGGGGCGGCATGCCGTTGGCGCGCATGGCCCACATCGTGCAGCAGATCGGCCGCGCGCTTTCCGCCGCTCACAGTGCCGGCGTATGCCACCGCGATCTCAAGCCGGCAAACATCATGGTTCAAACGCATGCCGACGGCGAAGAGCAGGTTAAGCTGATCGATTTCGGCATCGCCACCGTGCAGCACCTCGATGCCGCTTCGACGTCATCGAGGATTGCGGGAACGTGGGAGTACATGGCTCCCGAGCAGTTCGACGGCAAGTCTTCCCCAGCCAGCGATATTTACCAATTCGGCGTGGTGGCGTACGAACTCGCCACGAGCGTGCAGCCGTTTCCTTCGTCGGCGCCCGCCCTCTTGCTGATGCAAAAAAAGAAAACCGTCAAAGTGCCTCCGAAGGACTTGCGGCCGGATTTGCCGGCGGCCGCTCAGGACGCGATCCTCAAGGCACTCTCGCCGAATCCGCAGGACCGCTATCAACACGCGGCCGAATTCGGCGACGCACTGGCACGCGCGCTGCTGAGCGGGTCCATCACGCAGGATCTGATCAGCACCCAGACCGATCCTCTCGGGGCACGAAGGCTTGCCGGCCGCAGGTTGCTGCGGCGAACGATTCTCGCCGCCGCGGCCGTGTCTCTGCTGGGAGCCGCCGCATTCCTCTGGTTTGAGGTTCAGCCTCCCGCGCCCGATTCAATCGCGGTGCTTCCCTTTGAAAACCGTATGGGCGATTCGGATATGGAGTACGTGAGCCGTGGCATCACGGAATCGCTCATCAACGATCTTTCGCGGATACCCACGCTACGGGTGAGCGCGCTGGGTTCCGTGCTCCGATACGACACCCCGAAAGCCGACGCCAGGACCGCGGGCCGCGAGCTGAAAGTGGACCGCGTGGTGCGCGGATCCGTGTCGCGCATGGGCGACCAGTTGCGCATCGAGGCCGAGTTGATGGACGTCCGCTCCGGCGCGCAACTCTGGGGAAGCGCATACACCGCAAAAACATCGTCGCTTTCCGATGTCTTCGAGAGGTTTTCGACCGAAGTTACCGACCAGCTCCGCCTCAAACTCAGCGGCCCGCTGAAGGACCGCCTGGCGCGGCAGTATGCGGCAGGTTCGGAGTCGTATCAGTACTATCTACAGGGCCGGCTCCACTTGAGCAAGCGAACCCCTGGCGGTTTTGACGCGGCAGTCCGCTATTTCGACCAGGCGATCGCGAAGAACACCGAATATGCGCCTGCGCACGCCGGTCTGGCGTACACGTACGCGCAAATAGCCCTGCACGACAGTCAGTTCGGAAACACTTCACCGGCGCACGCGCTGGAAAAGGCTCGCACCGAGGCCCTCCGGGCGCTCGAGCTGGATGGAACCCTGGCCGAAGCCTACAGCGCTCTCGCATACGTTCAGATGCAGGCCGACTATCAGTGGGGCGCGGCGGAGAAGACGTTTTTGCGGGCGATCGAGCTGAACCCCGCCTGGGCCGACGCTCGGGAGTGCTATGCCCTCGAACTCGCCGCGCTCGGGCGATCCGGCGAGGCCGTGAGGGAGATTGAAAACGCCGAGCAATTGGAACCCGATTCATGGGCGCTAAAAGCGGCGCACGCCACGATCCTCTACTTCGCCCGGCGCTACGATGAATCGCTCGCGATCATCGAGGAGATCGCCAAAGACTCGCGGGCCTGGACCCTGGGCGATTTGATGGCGCCGGATTATTGGGCCAAATCGATGCCGGCGGAAGCGCTCACCGCCGTGCTGCGTCTGCCGGCCACCTTTACGCAGCACATCCGAACGCCGCTCCTTGTGGCGGCATATGCCCATGCCAGCCAGGAAAAGAAGGCGAGGGAACTGCTCGCGGCCTATTCGGTCCGGCCCGAGACGGCAGTGTGGTACTATCTCGCCGTGGCGCACCTGGCCCTGGGCGACAACGCCGAGGCTCTGCGCGACCTCGAAAAAGATTACGACCGAAGGTCCGCTGAAATTCTGTTTATCGCGGCAGACCCCGTGATGGACGAATTGCGGGCGGACCCTCGGTTCCGCGCTCTGCTCGCACGCATGAAGCTCGAATCGAAGCGGTAGTTGATTAGTTGATTAAAAGGAGTAAGCCACATGACGAATGATAATGACGATAAGTTGGATAAGCAAATCCTGCAGGAGATGGGGTTTCCTTCCGATGCCGAGTTGAATGAGTTTCTTAAAAAGCTGGATCAGTTGACCTTAACGGAGAAAAAGCTTCTCCGCGTCAACATGCCGTCCTGTTCAGACGCCGTGAAGACCTTCACGTTCCCGGTCACCGAGGCGCAACTCCGCGAATTCATCGAAAAGAGAGGGCCGGGGCGCGCGGCCTTCGTTACTTGCATGAACGGCACTGTTAAATCCAAGTAGTACGATTCTCCGCTCGATGCGCATACAGAGTGTGGCGAAGCACTCGCCGGCCGAGTCCGAGCGGGTTGTGCCGAGCGAGGACACGTTCGCGCGCGCGTCGATCGCCGCGGGCGCACTCGGAGTCACACGGCTGGGCAACATAACGGGCCTGGACCGCCTCGGGCTGCCGGTCTACACCGCGGTGG
>OCZT010006249.1_pt1 | contig 11796 bp, 8 predicted proteins | sample 1539031 | NCBI WGS metagenome assembly OCZT01 (sample SAMEA3539308, study PRJEB22396) | soil metagenome | biome: tundra; feature: field; material: soil | place: USA | collected 2010-05 | depth 0.15 m
GTGCTGATCAAGACCGGCATCTACGGACTGACGCGAGTGTTGTTTGACTTCATGGGCACGCCGCCGAACTGGTGGGGTGTCACCATCCTGACGCTCGGGACCATATCCGCGGTGCTGGGCGTGCTTTACGCGCTGATGCAGCACGACCTGAAGCGGCTGCTGGCCTATCACAGCATCGAGAACATCGGCATCATCCTGATGGGGTTGGGGGCATCCTTGATGTTCTTGCATACGAACCATCCGGTGTTGGCGACGCTGGCCCTGATCGCTGGACTGTATCACACCATCAACCACGCCATCTTCAAGGCACTGCTTTTCCTCGGTGCGGGCGCAATCCTGCATGCGACGCACACGCGCGACATGGAAAAGATGGGCGGGCTGATTAGGCGGATGCCCAAGACCGCCTTTTGTTTCCTGATCGGCGCAGTGGCGATTTCGGCTCTGCCGCCGCTCAACGGGTTTGTGAGTGAGTGGCTCACCTACCAGGCTTTATTGCAGGGGTTTGACCCAGGAGGCAGCTTGGTGCGGTTGATGTTTCCGCTCAGCGGCGCGATGCTGGCGCTGACCGGCGCGCTGGCGGCAGCGTGCTTCGTAAAGGCCTTCGGTATCACGTTCCTGGCGCAGCCCCGCAGCGAGCAAGCGGCGCAGGCGCACGAAGCGTCCCCGACCATGCTCGTCGGCATGGGGGTGCTCACGGCAGCGTGCTTCTTCCTCGGGCTATTCCCGACGATGTTTCTCAGGCTGTTGGAGCCGCTTACGCAACAACTCCTCGGCCAGCCGCTGCCTCCCTATCTGATCCAGGCCGATGGGTGGGTGCTGGGCAGCGCGAAAGAGTTGGGCGGGACCGTCTCGACGCTGGGTATTGCCTTGATGGGGATGTGCCTGCTGCCCATACCGCTGGTGCTTTGGCTGGTCTTTGGCCGGCGGACCCGGGTGACCACCGGGCCGACTTGGGATTGCGGGCTGCGCGGGCTGACACCGCAAATGGAATACACGGCGACCGGCTTCTCGAAGCCGATCCGTATGATCTTCAAAGCGCTGTTCCGGCCCCGGCGCGAGGTGCAGCGGGAGTATGACTATTCGCCGTACTTCGCCAAGACGCTACGGTTTGAAAGCCATATAGAAGAGGCATTTGTTACCCGCCTCTACCGTCCGTTGAACCGGACGATCCTGCGCTTGTCGCGGCGGATGCGCGCATTGCAGGCCGGGAGCATTCAGGCCTACCTCATCTACATTTTCATCACGCTGCTGTTGTTGCTGCTGTTTGCGTTATGAACGCGTTAGCCATTCTATTGCAGACGCTCCTGCTCCTGGCCTTGTCGCCGTTGATTAGCGGCTGCATCCGGAACTGGAAGGCGAAGCTGCAAAACCGGCGCGGGCCCCGCGTCTGGCAGCCGTATCTCGACCTGGCCAAGTTCCTGCGCAAGGACATGGTCATCTCCGAGCACGCTTCCTGGATCTTCCGGGCCATGCCCTACGTGCTGCTTACCTCGACGCTGCTGGCCGGGCTGATGATGCCGCTGGTGAACGTGTCGGCGCCGTTGAGCCTGTTCGGCGGGGTGTTGGCCTTCGTCGGGCTGCTGGCCCTGGGACGGTTCTTCCTGGCGTTGGGCGGGCTGGATACGGCCAGCGCTTTTGGCGGGATGGGCAGCAGCCGCGAGGTGACCATTGCCGCAGTGGCCGAACCGGCGCTGATGCTGGCTATCTTTACGGTCGCCATCACGGCCGGCTCGACCAACCTCAGCCAAATGTTGTTGGCGGCCCAAGGGCCGACGTGGCGATTGCTCAACCCGGCGCACGTGCTGGCCTTCGCCGCGCTATTCATTGTTCTGCTCGCCGAGACGGGCCGCCTCCCCGTGGATAACCCGGCCACGCATTTGGAGCTGACGATGATTCACGAGGCGATGATCCTCGAATACTCGGGCCGGTATCTGGCGCTGATTGAATGGAGCGCGGCGGTCAAACAGCTTGTGCTGATGGCGCTGTTGGTGAACATCTTTTTCCCGGTTGGCATTGCGACGACTGCGAGCGCTGGCGCGCTCGGGCTGGGACTGCTCTGGTTCGTCCTCAAGCTGCTGGCCTTGGCTGCCGCAGTGGTGCTGGTGGAGACAACCAATGCCAAGCTGCGCCTGTTCCGCGTGCCGGATCTGCTGAGTGCCGCCTTTATTCTCGCCACGCTGGCCCTGCTATCCACGTTCCTTTTCCAGTGATATGAACCCCGTCCACCCTGAACTTGCATCACAGTTGATCACCCTGCTGGCCGCCGGGATGCTCGTTATTCAACTGTTAATGGTGGTGCAGGGGATGCTGCTTACCAACATCCGGCTGTTCGCGCTGCAATCACTGCTGCTCGCGGCAATTGCGGCGATCATCGCTTACTTCCACAACGCTACGCATGTGTATTGGGTGGCGGGCCTCACGTTGGTCGGCAAGGTCTTCTTTCTGCCATGGCTGCTGAACCGGCAGGTGCGGCGCATCCAAATCGAGCAGGAAATCGCACCGCTGCTGAACTCCTCCGCCTCCATGCTGCTCTGCGGCGCATTTACCCTCCTCGGCTACATCGTCGCGCGACCGTTTACTTCGCTCGAACGGCTGGGCAATAACACGCTGGGCGTGGCGATCACGCTGTTGCTGACCGGGTTCTTTCTCATGTTCAACCGCCGCAAGGCCATCAGCCAGGTGCTGGCCCTGCTGACGGTGGAGAATGGCGTGATGCTCGCGGCGGTGGCGTTGACGACCTATGGGATGCCACTGGTGGTGGAGTTGGGAATCTTCTTCGACGTAATGGTGGCGGTTATGGTGCTGGGGCTGCTGGTCTATCGCATCCGCGAGACCTTTTCCTCCATGGACGTCAGCAAGTTGAGCCAGTTGAAAGGATGATGCTGCTGGTTCCCATATTGGTGGTGCCGGCGGTGGCTGCGTTGGGTTGCCTGTTGGCGCGGTCGCGCCGCGTCATGGCGTTCGCAAACGTGCTTGCCTTCGGCATCACGGTCGCGCTTGGGGTGGGATTACTCCTGCAGTTGCAGGCAGCCCCCTATGTCGTTACCGAGTGGGAGGAGTTCTTTCGGGCCGACGCGTTGAGTGCATGGATGGTGCTCCTGATCTCAGTGGTCTCGCTGGGGTCTTCGCTCTATGCCGGGCGTTATTTCGACCGGGACCTGGCGGCGGGCGTGGTGACGCCCGGGCGGGTAAAGGAGTTCTTCGTGCTTACTCCGATCTTCTCCGCCGGCATGTTCCTGGTGGTCCTGGCCAATAACCTCGGCGTGATGTGGTTCGCGCTGGAAGCGACCGCGCTGTCGTCGGTGCTGCTGGTGGCGTTATACAACCGCAGCACTTCGCTCGAAGCCGCCTGGAAGTATATCATCCTGGGCAGCCTGGGCTTGGCCCTGGCGCTATTTGGCACGGTGTTAACTTACGCGGCTGGCATCGACCAGAAGGCCACCGCGCCGCACAGCTTCAACTGGTCGCACCTGATGGGCATGGCCGGGCAGCTCGACCCGCGCATGATCAAACTGGCCTTTGTGTTCGTGCTCGTGGGCTACGGCACTAAAGCCGGCTTAGCCCCGATGCACACTTGGCTGCCGGATGCCCACAGCGAAGCGCCGTCACCCACCAGCGCGATGCTCTCGGGGGTTTCACTCAAAGTTGCCCTGTACGCTCTCCTGCGGTTTCATATCCTCACGACGGCCTGCCTGGGCTCGGGTTTCAGCCGGACGCTCCTGCTGGTCTTTGGACTGGGGTCGATGTGCCTAGCGGCCCCGTTTATCCTCGTCCAGACCAATCTAAAGCGGCTGCTGGCGTATTCCAGCCTGGAGCATATCGGCCTGATATGCGTGGGCTTTGGCCTGAACTCACCAGTGACCATCTGGGGCGCGTTGCTGCATATGGGCTACCACGCCTTGACCAAGCCAGTGTTGTTCTTCGCCGCAGGCAACATCCACCAGACCTCCCACACTTTGCAGATGCGGCTAATTGGTCCCGGAATGGCGAAGGTGCTGCCCGTGACGGCGGTTTGCATGGGATTGGCTGCGGTGGCGGCGACGGGTCTGCCGCCGTTTGGCTTGTTCTTCAGTGAGCTGACCATCTTGAACGGCGGCTTTGCCGCCGGTCACTCAGTTGTGAGCACGATTGTGCTGCTGGCGCTGCTGGGCGCGTTTTGCGGCATCCTCTATCAACTGACGCGCATTCTGTTGGGAGCGCCGAAAGCCGAACGGACCAGCGATGCCACACCCTGGGATGGTGTCCCGGCGATGGGACTGATGCTCGGCACGCTGCTGGTATTCAGCGTGTGGCTGCCCGCTCCGCTTCGTTTCGTGATGGAACGTGCGGCGGGAATTATTGGAGGCGAAATGGCGCCTTGAGCTACGCCGAAAGAAGCGCGGTATGGTCTTAATCCTCCTGTTACTCGTTCCGCTGTCGGCAGGGCTGCTTTGCCTGGCGACGCGTTGCCGCGCCTGGTGGGAACGGCTGAACCTGCTGGCCTTCGCGGTTGTCGCGGGGTTGGCGGTCGTCTTGGGTCTGGACGTGGCCGCTCTGGGCGAGCACGGCGCGGTCACGGCGCTCAATGGGTTCCTGCGTGCTGACGCCCTGAGCGCGCTGGTGATTGGGCTAACGGCCTTCGTGGCGCTGGCCAGCGCCATCTACGCGGTGGGCTATTTCGGGCGTGACCTGGCCGAGGGCCGCATCACCGAGCCGCAATTGCGCCGTTACTATGTGCTGACGCCGTTGTTCGTGTGCGCGATGCTGCTGGCGCCGCTGGCGGACAACCTGGGGGTGATGTGGGTGGCCATTGAAAGCGCGACGCTGGCTTCCGTGTTGCTGGTCACCTTCTACAACCAGAAGACCTCCTTCGAGGCCGGCTGGAAATATATTATTATCGGCAGCGTCGGGATTTCGCTCGCCTTGTTCGGGACGGTGATCACGTATTCCTCCGCCGTCGGCGTGTTGGGAGAGCATGCCGGGCAGGGGATGAGCTGGTCCGTCCTGGTTGAAATAGCGGACAAGTTCAATCCCACCGCGATGCGCCTGGCCTTTGTAATGGTGCTGCTCGGTTACGGCACCAAGGCGGGCCTGGCGCCGATGCATACCTGGAAGCCGGATGCCTACGCCGAGGCACCGGTGCCGGCGGCGACCCTGCTGGGTGCTGCGTTCATCAATTGCGCCATCTATGCGATCATGCGCTTTGACGTGCTGGCCGAGAAATGCCTGGGGCATGAGTTTCCCAGCGAGCTGCTGGTGGGCTTCGGCGTATTCTCGATTCTGCTGGCGGCTCCCTTCGTGCTGGTCCAGCGGAATTTCCGCCGGCTGCTAGCGTATTCGAGCATTGACCACGCCGGCATCATGGTCGCGGCAGTGGGCTTTGGCGGGAGGCTCGGCTTGCTGGGCGCGGTGCTGCACATGCTCTTTCACGGCGTGACCAAGCCGCTCCTGTTCTTCTCAGCCGGAAACGTGCAGCAGCAGTACGGCTCGCCTTACTTCCGCAAGGTGCACGGGGTCATTCACACCTTGCCGTGGACGGGCGGCTTGTTCCTGCTGGCCACGTTCGCGGTGACGGGCACGCCCCCCTTCAGCATCTTCCAGAGCGAGTTCACGGCGCTGAGCGCGGCGTTGGCGGCCGATCGGGGCTGGGCCGCCGGCTTGTTCGTCCTCGGCGTGGTGACGATCTTTGTCGGCTTCTTGCTGCACATGTCCAAAATGAACCTCGGGGCGGCGCCCGAGACCGCGCCGCGGGCTGCGGAGTGCCCCTGGAAACTGGGGGCCATGCTGTTGGTGGCTGTCGTGGTGGTTGGGCTCGGCTTCTGGTTACCCGGGACACTGTTTGATCTTGTGCAAGACTCCGTCTATATCCTTCGAGGCACGCCATGAACATACTGTCCACACTGCAGCCGGTCCTGGCCGATTTGACCGAGCGCTTTGACGCGCGAATTGAGGCCGTGCACGCCCCTCGCCCGAACGAGGTCTATTTCCATGCCCAGATGGAGCTGGTCCCGGGCTTCTGTGCGCAACTCTACAAGAAGTGGGGCGGGCGGCTGGTCAGCCTGTTCGCCGATGATGCTCGCGCGCAGGACGGCGCGTTCCACCTCTATTACGTGTTTGCGCTCGATGCGGCGCACGGTTTTTTCATTCTGCGCGTGCCGATCCTTCCGACACAGCCCGAATTCACCTCTCTCACCAACGCCCTGCCGGCCGCCAATTGGCAAGAGCGGGAGATACAGGACCTCTTCGGCCTCAAACTCGAGGGCCATCCCAACCCCCGCCGCTGCGCGCTGCATGATGACTGGCCGGAAGTCTATCCGCTGCGCAAGGACTTTGACTTGCACACCGTGCTGCCGCCGTTCACGGGCGAGCGGCATAAGTTCCGCCAGGTCGAAGGCGAGGGTGTGTTTCAGGTGCCGGTGGGACCGGTGCATGCGGGCATCATTGAGCCGGGACACTTCCTTTTCAGCGTAGCCGGGGAGCCGGTGCTCTATCTCCAGATCCGGCTCTTCTACACCCACAAGGGCACGGAGAAGTTGTTCGAGAACATGCCGGTAACCCATGGCGTCCAGTTGGCGGAGAGCATCTCCGGCGATTCCAGCTTCGCGCATGCAACGGCCTTTTGCCATGCGGTGGAGCGCGCCGCGGACGTGGAAGCGCCGCCGCGGGCGCGGGCGCTACGGACAGTCTGCCTCGAATTGGAGCGGGTTTACAATCATGTTGCCGACATTGGCGCAATCGCGAACGACGTGGCGTTTGTCGTGGCCAACACTCATGCAATGCGGCTTAAGGAACGCGGGCTGCGGCTGAATGAACAGCTCACCGGCCACCGCCTGTTGCGGGGTATGGCCGCGCTCGGCGGCGTCCGTTCAGATTGGGGCCCGGCCCAAATCGAGGCTATCCGCCAGTGGATCGCCTGGCTGCGGCCCGAGTTCGATTCGCTGGTTGGCTTGATTCAAGAGTCTTCTTCCACGCGCGACCGGCTCGAGACCACCGGCATCCTGAAGCCTCAAACCGCCCGCGACCTCGGTGTAGTGGGCGTTGCAGGTCGTGCTTCCGGCTTCGATCACGATCTGCGGCGCGATTTCCCGCACGCGGCGTATGACCGCGTGAGCTTCGCCGTGCCGGTCTATCGCGAAGGCGATGTGCTGCGACGGATGCAAGTGCGCATCGACGAGGTGCAAGCGGCGCTCTCGATTATCGAGCAGATCATCGGCTCGCTGCCCGAAGGCCCGACGCGAGTGGCCATGCCGGCGCTGCCCGCCAACCGGGTTGCGTTAGGCTACGTGGAAGGGTGGCGCGGGGAGATCTTCCACTGGATCCGCACGGCTGAGGGGGGCCGCCTGTCCCGCTGCAAGATCAAAGACCCGTCGTTGCAGAACTGGCCCGCGTTGAGCGAGGCCATCCTCGGCAATATCATCCCCGATTTCCCAGTTGTGAACAAGAGCTTCAACCTGTCTTACTCCGGCACTGACCGGTAGATTATGTTTGAGATTCTGCGTAAGAGCTTTGCTACAGGCGTCGTGACCACGGGTTACCCGTTGGCGCAGGCGGAGGTATCCACTAATGCGCGCGGGCGTCCGGAGATTGATTTCGCCAATTGGAAGGACGCGCGGCCTGCCGTCGCGGCCTGCCCCACCGGCGCTCTGGCCTGCGCCGACAGCAGCGGCACGCGTACCGTAACGCTCGATCTGGCCAAGTGCACGTTTTGCGGCCTGTGCGCGGAGGCGGATGCGGCCATCGGGATGACCAATGTTTGCGAGCTGGCGGCCAGACGCAAAGAGGATTTGGTGACCACGACAGAGTATGAACTCGGTTCCGGCGGCGCACACCAGAAGCTGCTCGGCCATCAAGCGTCAGGCACCGACTCCCAACGAGGCCCCGTCGAGGCCCTTGGCGCGGAATTGAAAGCGCGCGTGGAAAAGGTGCTGGGTCGCTCGTTGAACATCCGCGAAGTCGATGCCGGGTCGTGCAACGGGTGCGAGGTCGAAATCGCCGGGCTGAATAGTCCCGTGTACGACATCGAGCGCTTCGGCATTCACTTCGTCGCTTCGCCGCGTCACGCCGACATGCTGCTGGTCACCGGCCCGGTTTCGCGCAACATGGAGCTGGCGTTGCGGAAGACCTATGACGCTACGCCGGGGCCACGGCTGGTCGTGGCGGTGGGGGCGTGTGGCTGCAGCGGGGGCATCTTTGGACAGAACTACGCGAGCCTGGGCGGCGTGGACAAGGTTATCCCGGTGGATGTCTATGTCCCCGGCTGCCCGCCGAATCCGTACGCGCTCTTGCACGGGATTCTGCTGGCACTTGGCAAACGAAGAGTCTGAGGCCGAAGAAAGCTAGCCGAATAGTCCCTCAGGCTGGCGCTGCCGCGGCATCCGTTGCGTCGGCAGGTTTTCCCTCGGGCTCCGTCCACTTCCCGTGTTCCCGGATGAGGTCCACCAGGCGGTCCACCGCCTCGGTCTCGGGAATATTGAACTTCACCGCCGTCTTGCCAACGTAGAGGTTGATCTTGCCTGGTGCGCCGCCGACATAGCCGAAATCGGCATCCGCCATCTCGCCTGGGCCGTTCACGATGCAGCCCATGATGGCGATCTTCACGCCCTTGAGATGTTCAGTGCGCGCCTTAATGTGGCCAGTGACAGTTTGGAGATTGAAGAGGGTGCGTCCGCACGAGGGGCAGGCGACGTAATCCGTTTTGAACGAGCGGCAGCCCGCCGCTTGCAGGATGTTGTAAGTCAGGCGCAAGGACTGTCCGGCCCCAGCCTCACCCCGTACCAGGATCGCATCGCCGATCCCGTCCGCGAGCAACGAACCAATCACAGCCGCCGCGCGGAGTAGTGCGATCTTCGGCTCCAGCGGCGCTGGGCTGAATTCGAGGCAGTCCTTTAGGAGAATCGGGTTGTTGTGGCCCAGCCGTTTCAATTGCGCAGCGAGTAAGCGGAAGGCCGCAATGGTGGGCAACTGGGTCCCGTCCTTCACCGTCACGAGCTGAGTATCGCAGTTCACCTCGAAGTCCCGGGTCGGGTCGATCTCAGAGACATTCAGGTCCTCGTAAACCGCCTCGGGCTTCACATCGGTCTTCGGGCTAAGCTTGCGCGCGACCTTCTCCCAGGTGGTGCGCGTCACCACCACGCGCACAGTTTGTTCCGCACCGCATTTCACGCCCTCAGCAAGCTCTATCTCAGGCGTAACCCGGGGCGAGTAAGCGAATGGATCGAAGGGCCAGTTGGCCGGGATATCCGCATTCCGCATTCCGCGTTCCGCACTGAGGGTGGGAATCTGCGCTAGCAAGTCGCGGCAGACCTCGATTTCGCGCGGTGAATCTTCCGTTAGCGAGACCCGGATGGTGTCGCCCAACCCGTCGCACAGCAGGGACCCAATGCCGATGGCGCTCTTGATGCGTCCATCCTCGCCTTCGCCGGCTTCGGTGACGCCCAGGTGGATCGGATAATTCCAGTCGGGGCCTTCCTGTTCCAGCCGCGCCACGAGCAACCGATAGCACTGGATCATGATCTTGGGGTTGCTGGACTTCATCGAGAACTTGAAGTTGTGGAAGCCGTGCCGGCGGGCGATGCGGGCAAATTCCAGCGCGCTCTCCACCATGCCGAGCGGGGAATCCCCGAAGCGGTTCATGATTCGGTCGCTCAGCGAACCGTGGTTGGTGCCGATGCGCAGGGCGCGGCCCAGCTCGCCGCACAGCTTCACCAGCGGAGTGAACTTCTCCTCGATGCGCGCCAGCTCGGCAGCGTACTGGTCGTCCGCATACTCCTTAATGGCGAACTTCTTGGAGTCGGCGTAATTGCCGGGGTTGATGCGGACCATCTCCACCCATCGCGCCGCCTCGAGGGCGGCTTCCGGCTTGAAGTGGATGTCCGCGACAATCGGCACGTAGCACCCGCGCGCGCGCAAGTCGGCTACGATGTCCTTCAGGTTGGCGGCATCCTTCACCGTCGGGGCAGTAATGCGCACGATCTGGCAACCAACGGCCACCAGCTCCAGCGTTTGCTTCACGCACTCGGCAGTGTCCATCGTGTCGCAGGTGATCATGGACTGAATCACCACCGTATGGTTGCCGCCAATGATCACCCCGCCGCGCCGGGGATCGCCGACGATTACTTCGCGGGTGCGGCGGCGGTGCAAATAATAGGGAGATTCGCAGTACCTGAGCATGTTCAGCGGCCACCGGCGGGTGCGGGCGCGCTATCCTGCTTCTCGATTGTGACCTCTTGCTTGAACATGGAGCGAAACATCGAGAAGCGGCGCACGTCGTTAAACGAGACATACAGCATGAAGCTGATGAGCAGGACGGCAAAGGCGGTTGTCGTGTATTCCACCAGGCGAACGGGCAGCGGCCGGCCGAACAGCCGTTCCACCAGCGCCATAACGATGTGCCCGCCGTCGAGCACCGGCATGGGGAAAAGGTTAATAATGGCTAGGTTGATGTTGAGCAGCACGAGAAAACTCAACGCGAGGCGCCAATCCGTGTTTACGTAAGCGGCGAGCAGCGCCAGAATGCCTGGCGGACCGCTCAGATCCTTCAACCCGACGCCCGTCTGCTTCGAGTGAATCAGGGCGCTGAAGGTGCCGATGGTGCGATCTACGACCTCGCTGATCTGGATCCAGGGCGGAACGTGTTCGATCCGGTAAATGGGCTTGCCCGTGCCAATTTCGGCGCCAATGCGGCCGACATTGGCGCTGGAGTCCATGCGCGGGGTGACTTTCAGCGTCGTGCGTTGGCCGTCGCGCTTAATGACGATGTCCTTTGTTTCGCCGGGACACTTCTGGATGAGCTTGATGAACTGGTCGGCCCCGTGCAGCGGGATTTGCGCGAATACCAGGACTTCGTCGCCTGTCTTCAGCCCAGCCGCCTCCGCCGCGCTGCCGGAAAGGACACGCTTAATGACCGGGTGGTCGCGCGGGTCGAGATTGAGAATCTTGAGACCGAGCGACTCGCTGACCACGGTCGTCAGCTCATAGGTGTTGGTGAACTTCCCGGGGCGTGCGATGACTACCGCCAGGTTGGTGCTGCGCGCCAGAATGCTCGTCTCCTGAACATCCCGCCACGAGGTGATCGGCTTGCCATCCACGGAGCGGATTTCGTCACCCGGCTGAATGCCGAGTTTGGCTTCCGGCGAGCCCGGGTCAACGTAGCCGATGATGGGCGGGTTGACCTGAACGGGCATTCCCACCCCCCACAGAAAGAAGGCAATCGCTATGCCGAACACCACGTTCATAAACGGCCCGGAAAAGGCGACCAGGATCTTCGACCAAGGCGAAGCCGCGGGCAGTTGCTCCGTCGCCTGATCGGCTTTGCCTTCGAGCGCCTCGGAGGTCACCATTTGGGGCAGTTTGACGAAGCCCCCCGCTGGAATCCAGCGCCAGGACCACTCCACGCCGTCGCGCATCCAGGTTATGATCTTGGGCCCGAACCCGATCGAGAAGCCCTCGATCCTCAGGCCGCGGCGCAACGCCATCCAATAATGCCCATATTCGTGGACAAAGACGGCGGCTCCGAAGAGCAAGAGCATCGCGAGCACCACGTAAATAATGTTCAACAACCACATATTTGGTATGCAGAACTTAGCCGGACTGGGCGCTTATGCCAGTTATTTGTTGAGGGCCCTGCGCCACACGTTGTCTGAGGTTTGACCTGGACGCTCGCGCAACATTAGAATCAAAGGGCAAATGCCCCAGCCACCGGTCATTTATGGCGCTTGAACGCGATGAATATCCTATACCCAAAGATTCGCTTTGCCTGGATGCCGGTCATGCTTGGGTATGGGGTGATCGGGGCGCTGCTGGCGGGCCTTTACGGGA
>OCZT010006250.1_pt1 | contig 11794 bp, 19 predicted proteins | sample 1539031 | NCBI WGS metagenome assembly OCZT01 (sample SAMEA3539308, study PRJEB22396) | soil metagenome | biome: tundra; feature: field; material: soil | place: USA | collected 2010-05 | depth 0.15 m
GTCGCTGCCAACGAAGTCCATGATGGGCGCGTCGCCGGCCACGTCTTTCACCTGGCATTTCACGCCGGCACGGATGCCAGCGCTCCCGGTGTTGAGCGTGCAGAGCCGGTTACCGAATTCAGTTTGTAGCTGGGTCAGTGTTTTCATGGCTGGGTAATAGGCAGGGGAATAAACGGCAGAGGAATGAGGCCGGGTTTATTCCCTTGCCGTTTATTCCCCTGCCTTTGGTTGGTGCCGGTGGTTTTCATTTTTTAAGAAATTTCATTTCGCCGACGCCGAAGATTTTGAACGTGAGAGATTTTTCATCCTCGCCGGTTTTCTGCGCGGCGAGCCGGGTGCAATTGCAGTTGATGATGTTGGCGGCGGTCGCGCCCAGGGAAGCGTCGCCGGGGAACATCATTTGTTCGGTGATGCCATCTTCCGTGTCCACATCGAACGGCTCGTCAATCGGGATCGGCGAATCAATCGTCGCGTCTTCCACGGCCTGATGACCTTCGCGCGGATGCGGGCCGTGACTGCCGAGCCAGGCTTTGTATTCGATGCCGGCGTCCCGCGACGCCTGGTCACGCGCCGTCTCATAGCCGATGTTCACTTCCGTGCGCGCGACGCGCTTGGCTTCGCCATCGGTCATGTCGCTGAAAACTGATTTGACGCGCGCGGCCAGTTCCAAATGTGTCTCGCCGTTCGTGACGCCTTCCATCAGCGAGGTGTTGAGTTGGTTGCGGACGGTCTGGCCCGTCTTCATGATTTCGTGTTTGCGGCCCGCGAGAAATTCCAACACCTGCTTTGGCGGATACTTCCACGGATCATCCGCGCCGACTTCGGCGAGCAGTTCTTCGCCGGCAGATTGCAACAGCACGGTTTGCGCCGGGGCCAGTTCGCTGGCGAGCGAATGGCCGAAATCCAGGTGCGAGAAAATAATGTCCACCAGGCCCTTCTTGGAAATTTCCGCGAAGTCCTTTTGCAAATGAACCTCGTCGAGCTTGGCGAGCGCCTTCGCCCGGAATTTCATCAGCACCTTGCCGACCTTGCCTTTGAATAGATTCACGGAAGCCTTGCGAGCCGTGACGTGTTTCTTCCAAAGTTCAACAACGTTCACACCTTTTTTTGAGGCAGGGGAATCAACGGCAGGGGAATGGCGGAGAGCGGAAAGCAAGGATGTCATCCGCACGAACGGATTACTTTTCTCGCCATCCGCAATCTTCGATCCGCCATCCGCGTTTGGATCTTCTGACGGCAGCTCGGTGGCCAGTCCGGCATCGGACACCTCTTGCAAGTTGAACGGCAGAAAACTTTTCTTGCCCCACGGGTATTCGGGCAAGCCGAGATCAAGATTCGTGTTCACGTCATTGATGGGCACGCCCATCGCAAACATTTTCGTTCCCGTGTCCCAACGCGCCCGGCGCGCGGCCTGCATGATGGGCAAGCTGTCAATATCGAACCAGCCGACCAGGTCGGGGCCGAAGGTGGCCACCACGGACGCGTGTGCCGTTTCGATCCGGGTGCAAAGACTGCCGATGGTGGATTCTACAAAGCTCGCCTTTTGAGCATCAAGCGAGCCGCCAGCGCCGCCGTCATTCACGTCTTCGGTGAAGCCGGCCAGCAATTCAGGCACCTTGAAAATAGCGAAGATTTCCTTGCGCAGGAATTTCCGCGTTTCAAGAAACTGCATGTCCATCATCGAGAGCGTCGGCTTCTCGATCTTCGCGCCGCCGAATAAAAACAGCGGACGATCCGGCGTGCCCGCCTTGCGCTTGCGCTCGCGCAAAGCGGATTCAATCGCCTTCCGCTGATCATCCGCCAGAATTTGCTCCGTGGTGACGATGACGCCAGTGTCGGCATTATTCAGCCAGAGACCTTTTTGGAATTGTTCGCCGGCGTAATCCGTCTGGGCCGGCGTCATGGCGATGGCAAGCGGCGAGAGGCCGCGCCAATAGTTATACGGATTCGGCTGCTTGGACTGGATGACCTCGCTCGGCAGCAACATCTGGCTGGCGAGCGGGGACATCAGCGGCGAGCCGGTATAACGCCAGGCGGCGAGATCGTAGCCCTGCACGACGTGCCAGAACATTTCCGGCGGCAGTGTGAGCAGCCGCTTGATGCGCGGATTCCGTTCGGACAGATCCACGGACTGATCAGCCCCGTCCAACGGCAAGACGAAAAACTCCCCGCGCAGCGAGAGCCAGGTAACGAGCATTTCAAAATACATCTGCGCGTCCATCGTGGGGTGCGGACGCTTGAACAGGTTCACCGCGTCGCCGGATTCGAGGATGTCTTCGCCGAGATTGCGGCGGCAAAATTCCCGGTGCGCCGGATCGGAAGAGCCGCGCAGCATCCGCACGCGTTTAGCCGCGCCGCCCTTGACCGATGAAATGCGGAACGGGATTTGAGCGACCGACTGCGCCAAGATAGATATGGCGCAATACACCCACGCCGACTGCGCGTAAGGTGTGACCATGACCGCGCCGCCCTGATTTTCGGAGTCGGTGCCGCGCAAAAAGTCCTGGGTGGGGCCGAAGGATTTCTTGGCCGGCAACTCGGCCCGGCGGAAGACGTTTCCGGTGAAGGGGGAGAATTGGTGGTCAGACATGGGCACCCCCAAAATTTTTGGGCGTCCAGACCACGCACCCAACCGCTCTTAAAAGCGATTTAATGGGCTTGAGAGGCCGGTTTGCCCCATTGGACGGCTCAATGTGGCGGAAAGCTGGTTTTAGAGTGTGGCGCATGGTTCGTTTTTTAGCCGACGATGGCGATTATGCCGGTGCTTTTCTTCCCGGCGTGGAGGGCGAGGGCCTTGGCCCAAAACCGGTCGCAATGGGAGTCGGCGGATTCCCCGGCGAACCGGATGTTGCCGCTGGCGGTGGTTTCCTTTTTGATCCCGCGCAGATCGGCCCGGAGTTTTTCATCCTTGGCGTAGCGCAGGGTGCGCTCCTCGTGGGCGGCGCGGAGCGGGAAGGCCAGTTCTTCTTTCACCGGCGCGCTAAAACGGATGGCTTCCACGCGGGAGCCGTATTTGCGGACGGCGTTTTCGGCGAGCTGCATACCAAGGCCGGTGGCATCAATACAGCAGCGACGGACTTGCGGCAGCGCCATGAAGCGGCCCAGTTCAAATTCCTGCTCGGCAAAACTCTTGCCGCGCATTTCCAGCCGGCACCGTTCCCAAAACACGTCCCCCACCTTTTCCTCGACATCAATGACACTCAAGTCCGTGGTGCGGGCCACGTCAAAGCCGAGGTAAAGCGGATTGGCGGCGCTCTGCCGAGACGCCGCTACGAGATAGGCAAAATCTTTGGGTGCGGAATTGTCTTCGCAGCCGGCGATCATTTCATAGGTGATGAAGGCCGACGATTCATCCGCCGGGATGCAGCAATATTCCTGCAACCATTGTTCTTCATCCAAACATTCGGCGCGCTGGCGGGCGAGCCAGGCTTCGCGCGTTTCGGTTTTGCCGGTGGCGTGGTTGATCTTTTCGACGATGCCCTGCTCGACGGCGGTCTGGATCGGGATGGTATGCAGCGACCAGCCCATCTTGTTCCCGCGTTCCTTGATGTCACGGATGATTTCCGCAAACACGGTTTGCGAGCCGCGATGCGTGCTGATGATGGTCAGTGTGCCGCCCCATTGAATGACCGGCTTGGCGACGGCGTAAAGCTGCCGCTGTTCTTTGTGCAGCGCGAATTCGTCCAGGATGACATGGCCGCTCTTGCCGACGATGGCGTCGGGATTGGAGCTGACACAATAAATGCACAGGCCGTTGGCGAACTTCAGGACGTGCGCGGTGATGTCCTTGTCGGAATCAATCAGCACGTCGCCCAAATCTTCGGCGGCAAATTTCAGGACGCGCGCCCAGCGCTTGCAATAGAGCAGGAATTGTTTGGCTTGGATTTCATCGCGGCTCATCACCCACACGTCGAGCCGGGCATCCTTCGCGCCGGCCAGGCGCACGGCCTTGTAGCTGGCCGCGTAGCTCAAGCCAATCTGCCGGCCTTTTTCGACAATGATCAAATGCGCCTCGTCGCGGATGTAATCCGCCTGGTAGCGCATGAAGTATTTGTCGTCGGTTTTGCTCACAGCAATTTGAGTTCGGCTTCGATCTTCGCCAAAGTTTCTTTCGTAATTCCGCCCTTGGATTTCTTCCCTTCCGTCAGCGCCGCCTGGGCGCGGTCGTAGGCCGCTGCTTTTTTCTCCGCCAGAATCAGATTGCGCGCGCCCGAAATTTCCGACGACACCTTCATACCCAATTTGAAATCGCGCGCGGCCACGGAATAGGCCGACGCTTCGGTCAGCAAGACATCCTGCGCTTCTGCCAGCGTCATGCCGCCAGACAGCAGCTCCTGTTTGCGCGATTCGATTTTCTCCGCCATCAGCAACCGCTGATCGTTCGCCTCCAGCCAGGCACGGAAGAGCGTCAGCTTGCCATCGGTCGAAAGTTTGATTTTGAACTTGGTCAGAATTTCCGTGCGCAAGTCCGACTGTTTGCGCGAGGAGGAAAATTGCTCCCGCCAATAATCCTGCGCGGCCTCTGGCAAACGCTTCCAGACTTCCTTTAACTGCGCCAACGGAGCTTCCGCCTGGCCGCTGTCCGTTCCAATTGGTTTGTTGGGTGTGCTCATTTTTCATGGTGGCCATCCGCAAGGATCATTTCATTTCCTGCCGAGTTTGTTCGCCCTTCGCGGCCAGGCTCCAGAGCGTGCCTTTGAATTTGGTGGCGACGCCGATGAAACAGCCGTCGCGGTTCAACGTCTCGAACACCTCGTCAAATTCATTTTTCGGAATCAGCGCGCGGAAATGTTTGCAGGCATCGGCGTGAATCGTGATTTCGTGCGCCTGGCCGCCGTCCAGATCGTGGAACGTTTCCAAGATGGCCTGCGAGATGGCGATGTGACGTTTGGTCATTTGTTTTGTGATTTGATGCCTAGGGCACCTTTAATTTCTCCGAGCGCGGCGGCGATGGTTTCAAATTTGTCGGCGGTTTTCTGGTTCGCGCTTTGAATCTCACCGCGCAGCTTGCCGTCTTCCCGCGCAATCTCCTCCCAGATGGAATCAAGTTCGGCGTCGTGATCATTTAACCTGCCATTCACTTCGGCGTAGCGTTGTTCGGTCAAATCGTGATTGTAGCGCTTGGGCGCTTTGCGAAATTCAATCGGCGGCTTATCGTCCATCTTCACGACCGTCTTGCGATTGAGGGCAATGACCGCCACGACCGCGCCAGCCACTATGGCTATGGCCGTGGAAATTTCCCCGATTTGTCCCCAGGTAATGGATTCGGCGAGCATCATAAACAATTTGTGGCGGCGAGTTCGGGTTGCGTTTCTTTTTTGGGGACCAGTGCTTCGTAACGGCGCAAAAATTCTTCGGCCAGCGCGCGGCTCTTGAGGCGATACAGATTCAGCCAGCGGGCCTTGGATTCCGGCCGCTTGGACTTGACGCGCTGCGCGTAAAAGATTTTGTTCTGGATGACCCCGACCAGCTCCACCAGGTTGGCCGTGATGAGCAGCGCGACCACGCTGCCGGCAATGCCTTTGCCGCTGCCGCGTTCCACGTCCGGCACGATGTCCGTGCTAAAGGTGGTGGCGCCGACGTTCAATTTGGCCAGCGCGTGCTTGACCAGGCTAACGGCAAAACCGAGCACCTCGTCATTTTTCCAAACGACTTCCTGAAAGATGGCTGCGGCGGGCGCGCTCATTTCGTTTCTCCGTTCCAAAATCGAAACCAGATTTTTTTCACCCCGCCGGCATTGACGATGCTGTGATACGCGTGCGTCACGAAAGCCCCGACGCCCAGCGCCACGACGTTCCACGCGCTCCATTGCGATGGTGTAGCAGCCGACGTGAGGAGGCTCTGAACTTGGTTTGTATCAATCACGGAGTTCCTTGGGTTTAAAAAAATGCGCCATCGTGTTGATAAACTTTCCCGGCAGCCAGCATGTCGAGTGGCCGAAGTTTTTCCACCAGAGCTGGCCGACCTGATCCTTCACGTCGTCCGCGATATGCAACGCACCGTCCAAACCGAGCGTGCCGTAGCCGAGAATTTTTCCCGGCAAGGTATGTGCCAGGGGAAGCGCCCAATCCTGCTCGGCGTTATAGATAAAAACTCTATCCACCCAACGATGCCGCAGCGCCGTGTTCATCCCATTGAGTTCAAAGTCCGCTTCGCAAGCGCCGCACACCAAATGGATCGCCGCCACGTCGGGATAGCCGGCGAGCCGCAAGCCATCGAGAATGACATCGCAGCCGTTGCTATGGCCGACGCACACAATCCGCCAGCCGGCCCTGGCATATTCCTTGATGGCGCGGGCAAAATGTTTGGCGCGCTCATCTTCACGGAATGGCCGCGTGAGAAAGGTGCAAAAATACTCGAACGCCTCGGCGCGGAATTCCGTCTGCGTGTGCGTGAATGTCACGGCGCGCTTATTCCAGTTCGTGAAGTTGCCGGGCCAGGTGGCAATCCCGTTCACGAATAGATAGATGGTGCGCTCTGATGTCATTTACGATTTGCGATTGCCGATTTACGATTTTAAAACTGGTTGCCGGATTTCACTGGCGGAACTTTGGCTGTCGTCCGCTCTGGAATTTGGCCGTCCGGCGCGGCACCTTGCGTTTCGTTTTTGTTATAGAGGTGTGAATTTTACTTTGGAGCGATGGTGACACCATTCGTGGTAATCGTGGCCGTAATGGGCGTTTGCGAACTGATCGTCGAGCCGGCGGCGGAAATCGTGGTGGGCGATCCCAGCGGCAGCGACTGGCTTAAGCCAACTGCCGAGTTGGTCCAATAGGGCGAGTTGATCGGAACGTGCATGCCGCCGAGCAGCGTATTCACCGCGTTCGGTCCCACGGCGATGGTGTAGGTGCTACTGCCGCTGCCGAAAAAAGTTGCCTTGCCGCCATACTCGGCAGAGAGCACGGCATCCGGCACGATGACCGTCAGGCCCGAAGGGCTGTTGGTGTCGGCCCGGTAGATCAGCGGCACGACCATGGCGGCGGCATCGCCATCGGCCAACTGCAATTCGTAAAGGCCGGTGATGGGATTTTCGCCGATGCCCGCCTTGAGGACTTTGCCCGCGCCGCCAATGACGCGCGCGGTGTGCTTGTTGGGATCGCTCGCGCAACCAGTGGCGAGCGTGAGAGTGAGCGCGGCACACGCCGCGAAGCCGAGGGATAGGAACGTTTTTTTCATGGTGTTATTTTGGTGATGGCCTTTGGGCCGGGTTGATGCCTGGGGGAAAGGTTGCAGCCGTGCCGGCACACGGTGGGCAAACCGGAACTAGCCCGCACGACTGCGATCCTTGCGGATGGCCACTGGGGAGTGGTTCGCTTGGAAGAGTGGTTGATTTCAGTTTGCCCGTTCACAGGCGCGACTATGACAGAGTCATAGCCGGAGCGTAGTTGTGCGGCACAACCAAAGTTTTAAGGTGGAAGAAAAGCCCCGTTAAGAAGGTCTTGGCAGACGCCACTATTTACACCACACCCGCGCCAGCGATGCGAGCAAAATTATTTGCGCGGGGCGTGGCCACCATGGCGCCGATGAGCATCACGCTCCCGACCATCGCGGATGGAGCGCCGAATTAAATTCACGATCAGCCAGAGCAACAGCAGCGTGAGCAGGATGAAAATAAACCAAGGCAATGCTGGCGAGAATAACACCAACCCAAACGAGCCAGTTCGGAACGCCGGTTGCTAACACAGCCGCATGAACGAATTGGATTTTTGGGAGGAACATTCTCATTTGAGCAAAACAGAACTCCGCGAACTGGCTGACGATTTAAAACGCATGTCGGACTGGATTACTTTCCGAATTTCTTTTTGCGATGATTGCGGAGTATGTCAGCGGCTTGATCGGAAACATCCCCGCCCGGCTTGCCCACATTGGAATTAGATTCAAGCGTGTTTAAAACAGCGCGATGCACGGCATAGGCTCGCGCAGTCGCTTCATCGTGGCCCAATTCTTTTGCGAGGCAGTATCGGTAAAAACCGGATTTTGTCATTCCCATTGCTGCCGCACGCGCGCGAGCTTTTTGAAGCAATTCGGCTGGCAGGCTGAAGGCGTCTGCGGTCTGACCATGTTTGCGAGCGTGTTGCATCTTGTTCTTTTATACGCCCCGGAAAATTTAATTCAAGAATATTGTTGACCTGTGGCGTATAACGCCGTTATATTGCGTATGTATTTATGAAACGCGATAGCGATTTTACGGATGACAGCAAACTGGTGGCTGTGCGCCTTCCGAAACTTTTGAAGGCCCGAGCCAAGCAACATTGTCAGCGGGAAGATTTGACGCTCTCCCAATTGCTGCGGCGCGCAGTAAGGCGTGAACTTGCGCTACCAGTTGGGACGGGAGAGGAGTCTGAATGAACCTGCGAAAGATCAATGCTTCGCTGCGTTTCCTTGGACAGGTGCGCGAGGACAAACTAGCCGCGCTGTCTTTTAATCAGCTATGCGCATTGCGCTGCCATGCAGCGCGGGCGGCAGAAAATCTGACGGCACGTTCGGCGGTGATATTCCACGAGCGCCGCCGCGAAAAGAAAGGTTCCCGATGAAACACCTCGCCAATCTTTTGCGCACGCTCGACAACATCACCTTGGGCGATGCCGACGATTTGAATCCAGACGCTGCCGACCTGCTGCGCGTGCGCCTGTATTCCGCGCACGAGCAAATGTGCCAGGTCAAGGAAAAGCAGGCAGCGGCGTTGCCGTCCCACAAACCATTTATGCCGGAGGCCGCGCAATGAAGATCGACGACAAGGCTAATTTCCGGTCGAAGGCGACGATGGAGGATCGGCGGCGGCGTTTCCACGCATGGCATGGGCAAGGTGCTCCCACCACATTGCTCCGGGATGGAACCACGCCGTTACAAGTGCCCACTCCCATTGTGCTGGTTCTGACCATTCATGAGTGGGAAATAGCGCCGCTGGCGTATCAACTTCGCCTAGCGCGCCAAGAATCTGCCGCGCGAAGTCCAGGCGGAACCCCATCATGGCCCGCTCGTTGGGCGTCAGTTCTGGCCATGCTTGCGTCCTGGCAAATTCGCGGATGGCTGCGTCGAGGGCTTCGCTGGTTTGTGATTCGAGCACAGCGAACACACTGCCGGGCTTCCGCCAAGTTTGCAGTGTTGCCAGCGGCGCGGGGAACTGCCGCTGCAATTCCTCCAGGCGGTCATCCAGTTCATTCCATGTCATCTGCCGATTCTAACCCTGTCACCAAGGCCGCGCAATGAAGCTATCATCCGACCACGGCAATAATCGGGGATCGTTTTCGCAGCTCGGTGGCCTCTTGCTCCAGCTCGGCCACGCGCGCCTTAAGAATCTTTACCTCCGCTACGAGCGTTGGTGCATTCGCCGTGAGCAGCGCATTTTGCTCCTTAAGCTGGGCCAGCCGCTCCCGAAGAATGGGAATTACTACTGGCCCGGCGAAGATGTCGGTGAGCCATCGAAAAAGGCTGATCATGCCGGCAATCGTAAATCAGCAATCGTAAATCGCCAATCCAAATGAAACCCACCCCTTCCAAAGCCTGCGAAGCCTGCCCGGCCCGGCATGAGAGCGAGTGGCGCTGGCGCGGTGCGATGCTGCTGATTGAGCTGCGCCGGCATGATCTGAATTTCCGCGAACTGCAAATCGCCGAACTGATCCTGGACAAGACTTATGGCTGGCAAAAAGAAACGGTGGTTTTTCCGCAGTTGAATTATTTCACGCACTTCCTGGGCATTGGCGTTCCCGACGTGAATAAGGTGCTCAAGAAATTGCACGCGCGGCGCATCATTCGGATCGTCACCACCAAGGGCCGGCCCACCTACAGCCTCAACCCGGATTCGGATAGTTGGAAAGCCTTCCCGCGCGTGGACAAATTTGAGCTGCGCAGCATCAACAACCTGCTGCGCGCTAATAACGGACTGGAACCGCTGCCGCTGGAAGATGAGGCCATCGCAAATTTTAGGAACCTCCCCGCCGCCAAAAAAGCCGGGGCTGCGGTTGGCAATTCGCCAATTGGCGGTGAAAAAGGTTTGTCGGCGGGTGAATTCCCCAGCCTGTTTTGACTCATGAAAAATTCCGCTTTCATCATCCGCTACGCCGGGGCCGGCGTGACGTTCCGCAACGGCGCGTGCGAGCTGGTGCAAGATCATCTGGCGGATCGGCAGGGCTTGAATCCTGCCCGCTGCGACGTGGTGCCGCTGGCGGATTCAAAGCAGAAAGCAGAAATTGGAAAGCAGAAATTTCCGGCTCCCCATTCCGCTGCCGTTTATTCCCCTGCCTTAACTCCTAAAATTTCCAGCCATAATCATGACGCGTCAGTGAACTACGCGGGCGGTCCGGGGGCTGGTTTCATTTGCCCGGCCGCCAAGGTTTCCGTTGCGCTCGGCAGCGGCAAAGTTCGCACCGAGCCGGTTTCTTAACGCCATGAATATATTACTCCTATGCCTGGGCGTCGTGTGGATCGTCGGCATTTGCCTGCTCGGCGCGTTGGCCGCGTGGACAGGATGCGACTGCCTCGACACCTGGTGTGCCAACCAATTGAACGATTGATGAACGCGCAACTCGTCAAGATTGATGTCGCCGCCGCCAGCCTCGGCTGGAGCGCCGCCAAGCTGTTTGACCTGGTGGATGGGGGCACGCTGTTGGAAAAGGGTTTCGCCTGGGTGTTCAATCTGGCGAACGATCCGACCGGCGACCGCCGCGATTTGCGTTTCTGGTTCCCGGAAGTGCAGGCGCGGGCCAATGCCGACACGAGTGGTCACGGTAAATTTTCAAATTATGAAATTGACTGGGTGATTGCCAAAGTTTTGCCGGAGAAGCGGCAGCACTTTCAGGCGGGCGAGGTGGATCAGCTATTTCAAATCCGGCCCCGGACGCGGATAGACCTGCATGTGGAATTGAACGGCAACCTGTGGAATGGCGCGCACACCTACCGCCGCGACAATCTGGCGGCGTTCCTGCGCCGGCGCTGGCTGGGGGCGGTCTGCGGCCGCAAAACAGAAAGCGGAAAGCAGAAAGCAGAAATTAAAAATCTTGCCCCAGCGTCCGGCCTGCCAGCGACGACACCGCAGAACCGGGCCAAATCAAAACTCACCGCGTCCGCCGTCGCTGGCGGCGCGGCCACTCTCGCAACCAAATAAAATTATGATCAACCGTGAAGACCAGGCGGACGTTTCGGAAAAATTCTCTGTGATGCGGGAGCGGTTGGATTTTCTGCGCCAGCCAATTGTTCGGTGTCATTCCGCAGCCATGAATCCGCCAGCAGCCAACGGAGCGAAACCGGGCGATGCCATGTGGGCAGCGTTTCCAGGTTCGCATTCTTGCGCGCCAGCCGGATCGCCAGTTCCCAGCCATGCCAAAGCCGGAACTGAATCAGCCACCACTCTACCGGCAGCATCAGCGGCCAATTACCCGTCAATGCCCATAGCTCACACAAGTCATCAACCCGCTTTTCGTGGTGGATCAAGAACTGGATTAATTCAGCGCGCGGGCCGGGCAGTTGTTTGGGCAGTTCAACTTCTGCGCGGTCAGCTTCGCGATAAAGCAAAGCCGCCAGTTCGTTCCAGTCGGGGTTCATGCCCGGAATCGTAAATCGCCAATCGTAAATCGCAAATTTTTATTATGAGCACCTATAGAATCAATCCCGCCGTGAAACGGCAAATCGCCGAAGCCAAAAAGAGTCAGGGGAATGATCGGCAAGGGAATACCCAAGCCCTGGCCAAATACAATCCCAACGAGGTCGCGGTGCCGAACCAGAAGGCGTCTTGGAGCCAGGTGAAATACTGGGCCAACATCGCCGGGAAATTTCAGCAAGCCAGCCTCGCCGCGCA
>OCZT010006251.1_pt1 | contig 11793 bp, 8 predicted proteins | sample 1539031 | NCBI WGS metagenome assembly OCZT01 (sample SAMEA3539308, study PRJEB22396) | soil metagenome | biome: tundra; feature: field; material: soil | place: USA | collected 2010-05 | depth 0.15 m
GCACTTGCCTGCTATGAAGGGGACCTTTGCGCTCGCAATTTGTATCGCCCTACACAAGGGCACTCGCGTTGGCGTCTCCTGGATCGGCGGCACGGACGGAACCTGCAGGTACTGCGTCCGGGATAGTGAGAACCTCTGCGACGCGCCCACCTTCACCGGCTACACCTTTAACGGCGGCTACGCCGAATTCGCATTGGCCCGTAGTGATTTCGTGATTCCGCTGCCGACAACTCTCGATGATCTTCACGCGGCCCCGCTCCTCTGTGCCGGCATTATCGGCTTCCGCAGCCTTCGGATAGCTGGAGTTGAGCCCGGGGAGCATGTCGGGTTGTATGGCTTTGGAGCGGCTGCGCACCTGGCAATCGCCGTCTTGAAGGCCTGGAACTGCACGGTTTACGTTTCTACCAGAGGAGCATCACACCGACGGTTGGCCACCACACTCGGAGCCGCCTGGGTCGGCAGCGAAAACGACAGGCCACCCGTCGAGTTGGATCGCGCGGTTACATTCGCTCCGGTGGGAGACGTGGTGATCGCGGCCCTTTCCAGCCTGAGAAAAGGAGGAGTAGTAGCGATCAATGCCATCCACCTCGACCGCATTCCAGAGTTCGACTACGATCACCTTCTTTGGGGAGAGCGTCAAATCCGCAGCGTAGCGAATATGACTCGTGCTGATGCGCGGGATTTCCTTCGAGTTGCGGCTGAAATTGACCTTCGACCCAGAGTGACTGCGTTTCCGCTCGAACAGGCCAACGAAGCCCTACAGGCTTTGAGAAACGATTCCATCGACGGGGCGGCAGTGATTACGCCCTGAGCGGCGTTGCGTCCCGGGCACCTCCTTGTTTAGGAGTGGCCGCGAATACAACGAGCGCTTCGGTGGCGACGTCCTGCATCACCGAAGCGGCTTCCAGGTGACGGGTGTAACGGGGACGCGACGAAGCTTCGCACGCGGCAATCGGGACCGGGTGGCGGAAACCCATCACGCTGTCGAAACCCTTGTTAATTCCGAAACCCGAGCGGTAGAAGAAGTCGGCAAGCCGTGCTCGATCACCAGAACCCGTAACATCGGTTCCGCGCGAAGTGATATTGTAGTGGCCACGCGGTAAGGCCAATGCCGCGTGTACGGAGGGAGGATCTGCTGTGAAATTGATGAACGTGTTTCCGATCGTGATCTTTGCTTCGATTGCGGCCGCGTCTGACATTCCGCCAGCGCAGGTACAGATTGCCGGGGCGGTTTTGGCGGCGCCGGCGGAACTGCGGGTAGGCGCGGCGGTGCTCGGGTATGATTCCCAGGGCGGCCGGGTCTGGCTTCGAAAGGGCCAGAACGAACTGGTCTGTCTCGCCACCGACCCTGCCAACACCGCCTTCAATGTTGCCTGCTACCACAAGGATCTGGAGCCATTCATGGCGCGGGGCCGTGAACTCCTGGCGCAAAAGGTGACTGGGCCAAAGCGTAACGAAATCCGCTTCAAGGAGGTGGAGGACGGGAAACTCCCCATGCCGAGAGAGCCGCGGACGCTCTATGTTCTGACGGGCACAAGCTTTGATGCCGCAAGCGGGAAGGTGCAGGACCCGTACTTGCGATGGGTAATCTACGTGCCTTTCGCTACACCCCAATCCACCGGACTGTCCACCAAAGCGAGCGACGGCGCGCCGTGGCTGATGTCCCCCGGCACGGCGGGTGCGCACATCATGATCAACCCTCCGAAAAAATAGGGGGCGGCTAGCGAGAGGCGACCATGTACCCGACCACTGAGGGAATCCTGGAGTCCTCGCTGTACGTGGCTGAAGTGGCTCGCTCGGCTCAGTTTTACGAGAAGATCTTTGGGTTTCGGGTGATCAGCGATTTCGGAGAGCGCGGCTGCGCCATGGAGGCCGGCCACCGCCAGGTATTGCTGTTATTCAGGAAGGGCGGCTCGCTTGCGGTCCCGTCGGGTCCGCAGAAGGAAGGTGGCCGGTTTTGGCTACCGGGCGGTTCATGAGGCCACTGACAAGGCAAAACCATCATTCAGGTGTTCCATGCTGATCGGACGCGACGCGCCTAACCAAAACGCCCTTCGAGATCCAGAAAAGCAGAAGCCGCCCCGGCAGAGAGAGGGTAGAAGTGCGGGTGGGCGGCTACAAGCGCCAGACCCACCCCCTACTGGCTGGGTACCAAACAGTAAGTTTCAGAAGTTGGCAGGACTGTGACGTCACGGGCCTTCTCCGAAACCCTATTTCCGATCACTGCTGTCCAAAACAGGCACAAATCTAGCGACCCGTGTTGCAAACGGGGGACTTGCGTGCCCGGAACTGGAATTCTGAGGTTGAGGTCTGCCGCTGTGAGTTAGCGTCTCCTGTCCAAAAGCCCTACCGTCCGAGTTAGGGCTGGGTTGATACCGCAATCATTGTGTGGCGGGCAAGCGGCCCATCCAAGTCTCCCCACCCTTGTCCGCTATATCGTCAACAGCCTGTCCTAATCAGCTCAGATCCAGGCTGAGTTGTTCTGCCAGTGGGACCAGCGGCGGCGTGCCGAAGGGGTTCTCCAACCAGCGGCGGAGATCCCGGTAGGTGAACAGGTTCAAACGCAGCATGGAAGCCAGATTGGAGAAGGACCACTTCGCCTTGGAGAGATGGTGCATCCATTTCAAAAGCAGCATGGCGAGCAGCGCTGTCCAAATCTGAATCAGCAGCGCATTCCGAGTGGTGCCCACAAAACTCTTCACCTTCAAGTTCTGTTTGAGCGCTTTGAAAAACAATTCGATTTCCCAGCGGTCCTTGTAGATGGCGGCGATGGTGGTGGGCCCGAAGTGCAGGAGATTGGTCAACAGGACGATCTCCCGCTCGTTGATTGGGTCCCAAACCACCACACGCCGGATTGGATGGGGATAGTCCTTGACCGCCTTGGCGCCGGTAAAGCGGATGAGTTCATCGGCCAAGATGTTGCGCGGCAACGGCCCCATGGCGGATTCCACCACCTCATAGGCGGCGTTGTCCTTCAGGCGTGTCACGAAGAACACCCCGCGGTCGGTCCACTTGCCGAATAGCGCGTAGTCGTTATAGCCCCTGTCCATGGCCACGATGGAACCGGCGTTGAGATCCAGGGACTGCGCGATGCGCACATCGCTCTTCTTGGCTTCGGTGATCAGAACGTAGGACGGCAGGTAGTCGTCGTGGTCCAAGAGCACATGCGCCTTCACGCCCCCTTTGGCCCGGCGGAACTTGGCCCAGGGGAACAGGTCCAGGCACAGCGAGATGGTGGTGGAGTCCAGTGACAGAAGTTTGTTTTTGAACCGGAACTTGGCCTTGCGGGCGCCCATGCCCTGCTGTTCGCGGAAGCGGTTCAGCGAGGTGTAGAACAGGTCTTCGAAGAGCGCCGCCGGGCGGTGCTCGTTGGCATAGGACAAGGTGGATTTGTTGGGTGCGTTGGTGATGCCGAGATGCACCAGTTTGCCTTCACTGCAAGCCAACCCGTTGCAGATCTCGCGTAGCGAATCGGCGTGGGCCAACTGGCAGAACGTCATGGCCACGAACTGAGTCCAGCAGGTGAAACCCTTGGCGGCGCGTTCGGCCTGGTGCTTCTTGACCAGCGAGGCGAACTCCGTTCGGGGGAAATGTTGCAGAAGTTGATTGAACAGACTGGCAGCCTGTAGCATAATAGTGCCCTCCTTGAGGCGAGTGATGGAACCGACATGAGCGTGGCGATTCACTCACTACGTTGACAGGAGGGCACACCCCACCGCAAATGCGGCAAAAGGGGCGGATGGCGGCGCGCGACACGGCTATCGCGACACCCTAATTCATGACTAATGGGTACATTCGCTCAGAGTAACTTCTGTCTTGGACACGAGTGAATCGCCGTAGAACATGTAGTACCCGGCGCCGATTTTCAAAACATGAGGGGCTTGCAGCCCGCCGGCTGTTTCGCCGAACGCGGGATCGGCTTCCATCGCGATGCCCATGGGCTGCCGCTCGCGGTCAGTGATTGCGGAGCCTTGCCAGCGATAGAACAGCCTGGTCTTGCCTCCGCAGTTGGTGCCGCGAATGCAGGACCAGATTTGCCACGAGCCGTCCGCTGCCTGCCAAATGGCGAAGTCGACAGGCTGCTGCTTCGGGTTGCTGTACTTGCCGAGGTCGGGATCGCCCGCAACTTGCCACCACTCGCCGTCGAGTTGCGGCATGAGCACCCGATCCGCGCCGAATGCCGGGAACACCGTGATGATCAGCATCGCCAAAGCTTTCATAGGAGCACCTTTGTTAAAAGCGAGCCAGCCGCGTCAGTCGAGTCGCGTGCGATAGCAGACTATGAGAATAACAGACCTGAAGAAGTTATTAAATGTACAATCGATGCTGGCATCCAGTGAAGAATGGTTCTCACCGTGCGGCCGCACCGGTGCGGCGGCCGCACCCCACCGAAAAATTCTCGCCCAGCGAAGTGGTACGCTATCATTCAGCGCGAGGGTACTTCGATAGAATTTCCTGGCAATAAGTCCCGATCGTGCACCAGGCCGCCAATCAGGATAAGCGGAGGTATGGTCAAGATCGTTCGTGGGGTGGTTAAGAATCGGCTCCGGGCGTCTATCGCCATTCTCGGGTGTGCCGCGTTGGTTCTGCCTCCGCTGGCGAGGCGTGTTGGCGCTTCATCTTCGGAGGCGACCCTCGTCATCGACTACCCCTCCGAGGGCTCGATCTTCCCGCCCGAAATCACTCCTCCCACTTTCCTGTTTCGGGATTCCACGAAAGGCGCCACTGCGTGGCAGGTCGAAGTAAAGTTTTCCGATGGCGGCGTTCTGCGCGCGGCCTGCCCCTGTGAGCATATGCGGATCGGGGAGATCGATCCGCGCGCGGTTTCGGAAACCAACGAGCCACCGCGGCTCACGCCGCAGCAGGCCGCCGCGCGCACCTGGATGCCCGATGCCGGCGCCTGGGCGGAAATCAAGAAGCGTTCCGTGGAACGCGCTGCCGAAGTAACGATTACCGGCTTCCGCGACCAGCGCATGCGCCACCCGGTTTCGCGGGGTTCGGTGACCCTTACCACGTCTCGCGACCCGGTGGGCGCGCCGATCTTCTATCGCGACGTGCCTTTGATGCCGTCGGAGTTGGAGAAGGGCATCATCAAACCGCTCGCCCAGGCTGCCTTGCCGCTGATCGCCTGGCAGTTGCGCAACGTTGGCGAAACGCGCGGCCGCGTACTGCTGGAAGGACAGCACGTGTGCGCCAATTGCCACTCCTTCTCGAGCGACGGCAAGACGCTGGGAATGGATCTGGACGGGCCGCAGAACGACAAGGGGCTCTACGCCATCGCAGCCGTGGAGCCGCGTATGTCGATCCGCGACCAGGACGTCATTGCGTGGAGTTCCTTCAAGGGACAGCCGGCCGGGCAGATGCGGGTGGGATTCATGTCCCGGATCTCGCCTGACGGGCAGTACGTTGTAACGACCGTTGGGGCCGAGAAGGACATCGCCCGCAACTACTACGTCGCCAATTTCAAGGACTACCGCTTCCTCCAGGTCTTCTATGCGACGCGCGGAATCCTGGTAGTCTACAACCGCGCGTCCAAGGCCCGGGAACCGTTACCGGGGGCGGATGACCGGCGTTTCGTGCAGACCAACGCCACATGGAGTCCGGATGGCAGGTACCTGGTATTCGCGCGGGCGGAGGCGAGGGAAGCGTACCCTCCCGGGCGCCCGCTGGCTTTGTTCGCCAACGATCCCAACGAAACTCAGGTGCAGTACGATCTCTACCGCATTCCTTTCAACGGCGGCAAAGGTGGCGTGCCGGAGCCGATTTCTGGGGCATCGCTGAACGGCATGAGCAATTCCTTCCCGAAAGTATCTCCCGACGGGCGCTGGATCGTTTTTGTCCAGGCCCGCAACGGCCTGCTGATGCGGCCCGACAGCCGGCTGTACATCGTCCCCGCGCAAGGCGGGCAGGCGCGCCGGATGCGCTGCAACCAGGATGTGATGAACTCCTGGCACAGTTTCTCGCCTAACGGGCGCTGGCTGGTCTTTTCCTCCAAGGCGCGCTCGCCCTACACCCAGATGTACCTCACGCACATCGACGAGGAGGGCCGCGACAGCCCGGCCATCCTGATAGAAAACGCCACCGCCAGCAACCGCGCCGTGAATATTCCCGAGTTTGTCAACATTCCGCAGGACGGACTGCAAAAACTCGAAGTTCCGGCGGCCGACTTCTATAACCTGTTCGACCGGGCCTTCGAGTTGGGCCGGCAAGGTCGGCACGCCGATGCCGCGGACCTATGGAGACAGGCCCTGGCGATCGACCCGGATAATGCCAAGGCGAACAACAATATGGGTTTTGTTTTGGCGAACCTGGGCCGGCTGGACGAGGCCATCGCGCATTGGCGAAAAGCGCTCGAAGCCGACTCCGAGTACGCCGAAGTCCACAAGAACCTGGCGCGCGCGCTGTCCGGCACGGGCAGATTTGAAGAGTCCATTCCCCACTGGAGGAAGGCGGTGGAACTGGAACCGGCTGACGGCGAGGCGCGCTACAACTTCGGTGTGGCGCTGCTCCGCCAGGGTAATGCGCGCGAAGCGATCGAACAATACCGACACGCCCTGGCGATCGATGCGAGCGACCCGCAGACGCACAACGACCTCGGTGTGGCGCTGCTACAGCAAAAGCAGTACGGCGCGGCCGCGCCCGAGTTCCAGCGGGCCATCGCATTGGCCCCGCGCTTTGCCCAAGCGTACTTTAACCTGGGGAGCGCGTATTACTTGCTGGGCCGGGCCGCGGATGCGCTGGTCCAATGGCGGCAGGGCCTCGCTTTGGAACCGGACAATTCCGCGGCATTGAGCCGCACGGCGTGGATTCAGGCCACCAGCCCGGACGACGCGCTCCGCAACGGCGCCGAAGCCGTGCGGTCTGGCGCCAGGGCTGTGGAACTGACCGGCCAGACGGACGCGGCGGCGCTGGACAGCCTTGCAGCGGCGTACGCGGAAGCGGGCCGCTTTCCGGACGCTGTCGAGACGGCCCGGCGCGCCCTGACGCTCGCCGAACGGCAGAACAAAGCGGCGCTCGCCGGAGCGATTCGAGCCAGGCTTGCGCTGTATCAGGGACAAACGCCGTTCCGGGAAACGCCGGCGCAGCGGTAAAGACGATCCTGCGCGACGTCATCGCGCCGGGCATGATTCGGTTTACCGGGGCACATTTCCATCCAGCGCGCGGAGGACATCGGCGTGCCGGACTGCTTGTGACGAGTTTCCGCTCGCCCGATAGGCGCGAATTAACAGGTAGTGGATCTGCGCATCCGTGGCGTCGCCACCGCGGAGGAGAAGGGCCACCTCGCCTTCCTTGGCCGCCTGCGTCGCCTCGCCTTTCTTCAAAAGGAGTCGCGCAAACTCAAAGTGGCCGTCACGCGAACCAGGCTCCACTTTCAGGGCTTGTCCGATCCAATGTTCGCTATCCCCGTCACGCCCCATCAGGAACAGCAGACGGGCGCCAGCCAGGAACGTTGCGGCCTGCGGCGCACCGGCGCGCTGCTCCAGACGGACCGCCTCCTCATAATAGGACAGCGCCCGGTCCGTCTGTCCGAGGGTCTCGGAAGCGATTCCCAGATACAAGGACACGCGCGGGTCCGCCGGGCTCAGTTGGCGCGCCTTCTCAAAGCGCGGCAAAGCCGATCGAAGGTCGTTTGTGAGATACGCTTCCAGCCCGTACAGGAACTCTGCATAGCCCGAGGTGGGATCGACCGCGAGAGCCTGTCGCAGGCATTCACCGGCCACATCGAAGCGACTAGCGGCCATTGCCAGCTTGGCTTTCAGGGTAAGCGCGGGAACCAGTTTCGGATCCAGCCGAAGAGCCTCCTCGATAGCTGCTTCCGATTCCGGGAACTTTCGTGCTACGAATAGCGCGTTGCCCTTTTGATAGGCTTGATAACCCGGAGATTGGCGCCACTCCGGCTGCGCCAGGGCACATACGGCGGAAAACAACAACGCCACGGCGGTGCGAGCCCACTTCATCGTTTGGTTTCTTCCGTTACCTTAACAATCCCGTCCGCCGGGACATGCGCGATTTTCTGCGTTCCCCCGCCGGGCCAGTGGATTTCCAACTCCTCGGCTTCCCGGTTGGCGCCCAATCCGAACCGCACCAGCGGCTCGCTGGAGGATCCGTACCCAACGGACGTGGTGGCGTGGTTGTACAGGTCTCTGCCATCCGGCAACCGGACGTGGACCGTGGCTCCCAGCCCCTGCCGGTTAGCGCGCGTGCCGCGCAATTGAACCGCCAGCCAATGAGCGCCTCCGGCAGTGATGTTGTGAAACAGCTTGGCTGGCCCATTCAGTTGGGTAACCACGGCATCCATGCGGCCGTCGTTGTCGAAATCCGCGAAGGCGACTCCGCGATGCAGTCCGGCAACCTGAAAGGCGGGTCCGGCGCCCGCGGAGGCGTCCTCGAACCGGGCTCCGCCCACGTTGCGGAACACGCGATTCGGCAGTGCGGAGTCCCGACCGATATATTTCCCCAGTTCCGTGAAATGCGCCAGCGCGAAGAAGATATCTTTCCAGCCATCGTTATCAAAGTCGTAGATGCCGAGGCCCCAACCGGTCAACTGCCGCGTGGCCAACAGCAAACCGGTACGCAAGCCATAGTCTTCAAAGCCACGACCCGATCCCAGGTTGCGGAACAACTGGAATGAGTCGTTAATCATCCCGGACTCGACCAGGTCGGGCCGTCCGTCGTTATCGAAGTCGCGCAGATCGGCTCCCATGCCGGCGATGGCTTTGCCGTCGTCGCGCAACGCCACACCGGCTTCGAGGGCGATCTCCCGAAAAGTGCCGTCGCCCTGGTTATGAAACAGAAGATTCCGCATCGAATCGTTGGCGACGAAAATATCCGGGAACCCGTCGCCATCGATGTCGGCAAAGGCCACGCCCATGCCCTTGCTGATGTAACGATCGATGCCCGATTGCCGCGATACATCCGTAAATGTGCCATCGCGATTGTTGTGGAAAAGCTGGCCTGGCAATCCCGTATAAACGTTGGGGTGACAGTAAAATTGCTGTTCCGGCGTGCCACAGCGGGGCTCTTTGGAGGCATCCCAGACCACGTAGTTGGAGATGAACAGGTCCAGCCAGCCATCGTTGTCATAATCGATCCAGCCGGCCGAAATCGACCATGGGCTTCCCGTTCCCGCGCCGCCCAAACCAGCCTTCCCGGAGATGTCGGCGAAATGCCCGTTCCCCAGATTGCGGTAGAGAAAGTTCCGATGGACGCCCGCCACGAAGATGTCGGTGAAGCCATCGTTGTCGAAGTCGGCGGCGGCCACGGCCATGGAATAGCCTTCGCCCGCGAGGCCGGCTTCTTCCGTCACGTCCGTAAACGTCAGATCGCAGTTGTTGCGAAACAGGCGATTGTGAAATTCGGGGCCGGTCTTGCGGAGGCTCGGGATCTCCGCGCCGTTGGTGAAGAAAACATCCATGCAGCCGTCGTTGTTGTAATCCAGGACTGCCACGCCGCCACCCATCAGTTCAATCTGGCTAAACTGGCCTTTGGCTCCATTTCGGTATTCGAAATTCAAGCTGGCTTTGCGGGCGATTTCTTCGAAGCGAATAGCAGGCGCCGGCGGAGCCGCCAGGCAAATCGCAACCAGCAAGCCAAGGGTAACCAGGCGCAAGGGCAAGCCCATGGCCTATCGTACTCCCTTGCCTTCCCCGATGACGAAGAAACGGTCCACCTGCGTCGAAGACGCGCGCTCCAGGGTGGCGCCGGCGGCGCACGCGCCTGTTGCCATGACCACAGCAGTTAACACGGCGCGCCCGACGATGTCAAACCGCAACGGTCGCTGCGTGTCGCTGCGCCCGGCGCGGCCCGCCCGGCCCCTGCACTGTCACCCATTGCGGCCGTTTTCGCCACATCAAAGGGAGATGTCCATGCACAAGTACACAGTTACCTTTGGCGAGATCATGCTGCGACTCGCACCGCCCGGCTTCGAGCGGTTCCTGCAGAGCCCGCAATTCGTGGCAACCTTCGGTGGTGGTGAGGCCAATGTGGCGGTCGCGCTCTCGGCATTCGGCCTGCCCGCTGCCTACATCACCGTTCTGCCGGAGAAAAACCCCATCGCTGATGCCGCGGTCGCCGAACTGCGCCGCTTCGGGGTGAACACGTCGAAGATCGTCCGTGGAAAGGGGCGCTTGGGCCTCTATTTCCTGGAGACCGGCGCCAACCAGCGAGCCTCCAAAGTGGTCTACGACCGCGACCACAGCGCCATTGCCCTGGCAAAGCCGGGCGACATCGATTGGAACCAAACCTTCGACGGCGCCGGTTGGTTCCACATCACCGGCATCACGCCGGCCATCAGCGGTTCCGCCGCGGATCTCGCGATGGAAGCGGTGATGGCGGCCCGCCAAAAAGGCCTGACCGTTTCCTGCGACCTCAACTACCGCAAGAACCTCTGGAAATGGGGAAAGACGGCGGTGGAAGTGATCCGCGAGTTGGTCCAACACGTGGATCTGGTGATCGCCAACGAAGAGGACGTGCAGATGACGCTCGGCATTCAGGCCGACGTGGACGTGGATTCCGGCAGCCTCGACAGCTCCCAGTATGAAAGGCTGACCTCCGGAGTGCTGTCCGAATTTGCCAATCTGCAAGCCGTCGCCATCACTCTGCGGGAATCCAAGAGCGCTTCCCACAATGGCTGGTCCGCCTGTCTGAACGACCGCAAGGAGTTTCTCGTCAGCCGCTACTACGAGATCACTCACATCGTGGACCGGGTGGGCGGTGGCGATAGTTTTGCCGGCGGGCTGATCTACGGCTGGCAGGTCCTCCCCACACGCCGGGAAGCTCTGGAGTTCGCCGTGGCCGCCAGTTGCCTCAAACACTCCGTTCCGGGCGACTTCTACCGCTTCACCGTGGACGAGGTGACGGCGCTGGTCAAGGGCGGCGGATCGGGACGGGTGCAGCGGTAGTTTCCCAAAATGGAAATCCGTGCTGAAAAAGTCCAAGCAGGGAATATGCTTTCACTCCAGAACCTCAACGCCATTCGCCTGACGATCTGCCTGCTCGTTGCGGCCGTCACTCCCTTGGGTGGCGCCGATGCCGGCAAAGTCAAGACCTTCGGCACAGTGGGCAAAGAACAACGTGTGCTGCAACCCGGGGTGGAGGCGGAGCTCTTCCGCTATTCCGGCAAGGGTTGCCTCACGCATATGTGGTCCGGCGGGAACTACAAGAACTATGGTCTGACGCGCATCCGCATCTACTTAGACGATGAGAAACGAGCCTCCATCGATATGGAGATGATGATGGGCCACGGCATCGGTTTTCAGGACGAAGGTGCGCCGTGGGGAATTGAACGCATCGGCAAAACTGGCCAGCCCAGTGGAATCTACAACACATATCGCATTCCCTTCGGAAGGAACGTCAGGGTGACCGCGCAGAGAGCCAAAGAAGAAGAAGGTAATCCGCCGTTCTGGTGGATTATCCGGGGCGTGGAGAACCTGCCGGTCGAACTGGGCGGTGTGCGCCTCCCGGACACGGCCCGGTTGCGGCTCTACAAAGTGGAGAACCGGACCACCAAGCCGCTCGAAGAGATCGATATTTATCACGGAAGAGAATCGGGCGCGCTCTATCAGGTCACAATCGCCGGAAAGAGCAGCAACCTCTGTTTCCTTGAAAGCTGCGTGCGGGCTTATGTTGGCGGCGCCGACGCCCCGCTAGTGCTCTCGTCCGGCATGGAAGACTACTTCTTGGGAACCTATTATTTCAACCGCGGCAACTACTATACACCGGTGGCCGGCCTGACACATCTTGTGCCCGGTCAGGAGTTTTCGGCCTATCGCTTTCACGAAGCCGATCCGATCT
>OCZT010006253.1_pt1 | contig 11792 bp, 11 predicted proteins | sample 1539031 | NCBI WGS metagenome assembly OCZT01 (sample SAMEA3539308, study PRJEB22396) | soil metagenome | biome: tundra; feature: field; material: soil | place: USA | collected 2010-05 | depth 0.15 m
AGATTGCCGCTGGCGGCCATCCCCAGCCCGCCCTGCAAGCCCGCGGCGAGATCGGTGATGATGTCGCCAAACATGTTGTTGGTGACGATGACATCGAACTCGCGCGGATCGCGCACCATCTGCATGCAGAGCGCGTCCACGTACATGTGCTGCGTTTCGATCTGCGCATACTCTGCCGCCACTTCTTTGAATACGCGCTGCCACAGGCTGCCGGCGTGCGTCATGGCGTTCGACTTGTCGCACATCAGCACTCGCTGGCGCGACGAACCATTGACGTTCGAATCATTCAGCTTCCGGTTGCTCGCGCAGTACTCAAACGCGTAGCGGATGATGCGCTCGACTCCCTTGCGCGTGTTGATGTCTTCCTGGATCGCTACTTCGTCCGGAGTTCCCTGCTTGAAGACTCCTCCGAGGTCGCCGTAAACGCCCTCGGTGTTCTCGCGGATCACGACGAAATCGAGGTCTTTAGGTTCGATGCCTTTGAGCGGGCAAAGCGACGCATCCATCAATCGCACCGGCCGGACATTGGCGAACAGGTCCATCTGGCAGCGCATGCCCAGCAGGATTTCCTTCGCATGAATGTTCGAGGGCACGCGCGGATCGCCGAAGGCCCCGACCAGAATGGCGTCGAAATCCCGGGCCAAGGTCGCGAAGGCGTCCGGCGGGACTGTAACTTTGTCAGCGAGATAGCGGTCGGCTCCCCAGTTGAACGGGGTCAATTCGACTGCAGCCCCAGCGGCCTCCATGACTTTTGCAGCCTGCGGAATAACTTCTTTTCCGATCCCGTCACCCGCAATCACCGCAATACGCTTCGTCGCACCCACGCTCGCAACGTTAGCACAGGGGCGAAGTGTCTGTGTAGGGACGGGGCTTGCCGCGTCTCACTGGCGCCGGAGACGCGGCAAGCCGCGTCTCTACAGGATATCGGCTCAGCGTGAGGGCGGCTACCAGTCTGAGTACGGCCGTTCGCTATAATTGAAGGTTGAACTTATGACTTCGACAACACTTCCTGGGGCGAACCCGAGCGCGCACAGCGGCGCGACTGCTGCGCCCGACTTCGGCGATGCTCGTGCCGAGTTCCAGGCATTGCTTTCGGGCTGCGGGCTCTATGACCTGAGCTGGCGTGCCAAGATCGCGGTGACCGGCGGCGACCGCGTCCGCTGGCTGAACGGCATGGTCTCGAACAATGTTCGCGATCTTGCGCCCGGCCACGGCGTCTATGCGTTCCTGCTCAACGCGCAGGGCCGCATTCAGGCCGACCTCTACGTCTTCCAGCGTGGAGACTCGCTGCTGGTGGATACGGAACGCGGACAGCGCGATAAAATATTGCAGCTGTTCGATCGCTACATCATCTCCGACGATGTTGAGATCTCCGACATCAGCGACAAACTCACCGCGCTCGGCCTGACCGGACCGCAAACGCAGCTCGTGCTGCGAAAAGCGGGAATCCATGCACCCGATCTCGGGCCGTTAGAGTTTTGCGAGCCGAAATGCGATTGCGCGTGTGACTGCCTGCAATGCAAACTGGTGAGAGGCGACGATCCCGCGGGAGGGTCGTATCAAATCTGGTTGGCGCCGGACAAACTGAAATCCACTTGGGACGCCTTGGGCGCAGCAGGCGCAACCGCCGTTGGTACCCGCGCGCTGGAGCTTCGGCGAATCAGTTTCGGCATCCCACAATTTGGCGTGGACATTCGCGAGCGCGATCTGCCCCAGGAAACCGGGCAGACGCGCGCGTTGAATTTCACCAAAGGGTGTTATCTGGGGCAGGAGATCGTGGAGCGTGTCCGCTCGCGCGGCGCGGTGCACCGGCAGTTCACCGCGTTCGCGGTCGAGGGCACGCTGCCCGAACCGGTCGCGAAGATTCTGGCCTCGGAGAAAGACGAAAAAGAAGTCGGCGAGATCACGAGCAGCGCGATTCTGCCTCTGCCCGGCGGAGATCGCCCGGTCGCACTGGGTTATCTGCGACGCGAGGCCGCTGGAAAAGATTTGCGTGCGGGAACGGCGAAGCTGAAACCAGCATCGCTCCCGATCGCGTGAATTTCAGGAGACCGCATTTCAAGAAACCTGAATTTCAAGAAACCTTTTAAGAAACCAGGTAAACGATATGGCTCAAAAAAGAAGAGAAGAAAGCGAATTCAAAGTAAGCGACAAGCGCTTGTTCACTTCCGACGGAGAACTTCGATCGGATTCCGTGGAAGAGCAAGCGGCTCCTCCCGCCCCGGCGGCGGCAACGGCGCCTTCGACGACTGCCGCGGCCGTATCATCGATCGCGGAGGCCGCGCCCACAGCAGCGGCGCCCACGCCCGAATCAGACATCCCCGAACCTCCCACCGCCTCCGAGCAGAAGGCGCAACACGATGCCTACAAGCAGTCGTCGCGCGATCTGGATTCACGAGTCGAACTGAGCGGGCACTCGGCGAAAGAACTCGAAATGAGTTTTGAGCGCTTCATGGCTTCGCTCTACATGACCGCCATGATGCAGCTCGGCCTGATGCACGAACAGGGCGGCCAGCCCGGAGTTGACTTGATCGGCGCGCGGCAAACCATCGACACGCTCGGCATGATCGCCGAGAAAACCAAAGGCAATCTCACTCCGAAGGAGCAGGGATTCCTGCAGAACTGCCTCTATGAACTGCGCATGGCATACGTGGAAGTGACCAACGCTCTGGCGCATCCTCCGCAGGCGCCCGGCCCAATTACAGGTACAAACGGCTGATGCATGCGACTCTGACGGTATTAGGCAGCGGCACGTCGATGGGCGTGCCAACCATCGGCTGCGACTGCGCCGTCTGCCGTTCGCCGGATCCGCACGACCGCCGCACTCGCCCCTCCGTGATGATCGGCTACAACGGGCGCCACGTCATGATCGACACCACGCCCGACTTTCGTGAGCAGGCGCTGCGCGAAAACATTACGCAACTCGATGCCGTGCTCTACACCCACACGCATGCCGACCACATCCTCGGAATCGACGACCTGCGCCCCCTGACTTATCGGCACAAGCCTGGCAGGCTGCCTCTTTACGCCACAACGCGAAACTGTGAATTCCTGCGCAACATGTTTCGCTACATTTTTGAAGCTGAGTATAAGTTTGGCGGACTGCCACTGGTGGAGCTGCATCCAATCGAGGGCCCTGTCGAGTTGTTCGGGGCGCGCTTCGAGCCCGTGACCGTGATCCACGGCGAAACGCCGATCCTAGGTTTCCGTTTCGGATCGGCCGCCTACCTGACAGATCACAGCGAGGTTCCGGCCGAAACGCTGGAGAAGCTGCGCGACCTCGACATACTGTTTCTGGACGCGCTGCGCTACAAGCCGCATCCCACGCATTCGACGGTGGAGCAGTCGCTGAAGATCGTGGACACGGTGAAACCGAAGCGCACGTTTTTCACGCACATCTGCCACGACCTACCGCACGAGGCGACCAACGCCGCGTTGCCGCCCGACGTGCGGCTGGCGTTTGACGGAATGAAATTGGAGTTTGAGATTTGAGTTCACCGCCGAGACGCCGAGAGCGCCGAGAAAATCTTTATTAAGAAAAAACTCCGCGTGCTCGGCGTCTCGGCGGTGAAGACGATTCAAGATGCGAACTTTCCACAAACTCGACGATGTTCCCCGCGACTTCGGTCCCGCGCTCGTCAGCGTCGGCAACTTTGACGGTGTGCACCGCGCTCACCGTTTTGTTTTGGACGAAATCGTGCGGCGGGCGAAAGCTGGGAGCACGCAGTCGGTGGTTGTCACCTTCGAGCCCCACCCCTCCCGCATCCTGCGTCCCGGTCACGACCTGAAACTGCTGACTCCGCTTCCGGAAAAACTTCGCCTGCTGGAAGCCACCGGCATCGACGCGGTCCTGTTGCTCCCATTTTCGCGCGATCTTTCGCTGATGACGCCACACCAGTTTGCCCATGAAATTCTGAAGAAGCGCCTGCACGCCCGGGAAGTGCATGAAGGCTACAACTTCCGCTTCGGGCACAAGGCAGCGGGTAACATTCAAATGCTGCGCGATCTGGGCCGGGAAATGGGATTTGAGGTGCACGATTATCCCGAAATGCGTCTGCGCGGGGAGCGGGTTTCAAGCAGCCACATCCGAAAATTGCTTTCCGAAGGCCGGGTGAGCCGGGCACGCCACTTGCTGGCGCGTCCGTTCAGCATTCTTGCCACCGCCGGCCGGGGCCGCGGCTACGGAGCGAAGTACACCGTACCCACCATCAACCTGGCGCGCTACGAAGAGCTCGTCCCCAAGGACGGCGTCTATGTTACCCGCACCCGCATCGGCAGCGGCAATAAGAATGAATGCTTCGACTCGGTCACCAACATCGGAAACCGTCCGACGTTTGGCAGCGATTCGTTTGCCATCGAGTCCCATCTGCTGAATTTCCATCCAGTTGAACTTTCGGCTGAAACGGAAGTTGAACTTCATTTTCTGGATCGCCTGCGCGACGAGATCAAGTTTCCGTCCGTCGAAGCGCTGAAAGAGCAGATCGGGCGGGACGTGCGGAAGGCGCAGAAATATTTGCGGCGGCTGGGGCGGGCTAGGGTCTTTCCGAGCGGATAGAACCTGTCTGGGAGATGGCGTACGCTTACGGGATTGAGGAGTTCTCTTTCAGAGCAGCATCTGCCTGTTTCGCGAGGTCATTGCACACTGCTCGTAATCCCGTCGGGCATTGTGCCTTGGCCTTTTTCCTGATCTTTTCGACATCGTCCATGTTAAGGGTGGCATCGATGTGTCCCATTACAAAGACCCTGAACTGCGAGTCCTTTCTCACAAGGCGAGCCATTTCAGGCAAAGTATTCCAGTGGTCCGCCAGAATACGTGCGACGGATTCACTGTAGCCCTCACCTATGGCGCCGTCATCGCATTGTCGATATACCTTGTACGATTTGTAGAGTGCATCCCAGCTGCGGAGCGTTTCCGCCTCGTCAAGCGCATGACGACCTTCTATGTCGGTGCAGCCAGGTTTCTGTGCATATCCAACCTGCACCGAGAACATGGTGACAACTAAACTGAGGATGACGGCACCGGCTTGGTTTGTACGAGTCATGAGCGATTGCTCCAATAAAGCCTAGTTCACCGTGCGAGATCGGTCCACGTTATTTTCGGCACGCGGGTGGCATGGTGCCGGGCGATCACGCGTAATGAAGTCTTCCTAATCGCCATCCCTGATCCACTGATACAATCGCTCCCCGCATGGCCATCGGACCGATCCAGCTCCTGAAGCAAGCAAGTCTCGGACACGACTCTCGGCTACCGACCAACGACCATTCTCACTCGATCGGCTCGACCACCAACTCCTCGCCTCGAGCAGCCCGTTCCGGCAACTGGATCAGCACAATCGCTACCAGCACCAGAACGATTCCGACGGTCTGCATCGGCCGCAGTAACTCGCCCAGTACCAGCGCCGCGATCAAGATGCTGAACACTGGCTCCAGGCAACTGGCCACAATGGCGCGGGTCGGCTCCAGGTGCTGCAAGCCGGCGAAATAGCAGGAAAATGGCCCGAGCACGGAGACCAGCGAAAACACCAGCATGAATCCCCACTGCTGCGCGCCATAGTGAACGGCAACAATCTTCCACGGGGGATTCACGAAGATCCAAAATGTTGAGGCGGCCACCAACACCCACAGCAGTACTTTCCAGCGGTCGTAGCGCGCCAGCACGCTGTGTCCGCCGACGTTGTAGAACGCAAAGGAAAAGGCAGCCAGCAGCGCGGCCGTGACCCCGACCGCGTCCATGCGGAAGCCGCTCGAGCCGACAAATCCTACCGCCAGCGCACAACCCAACACGGCGAGTCCCACTGCCGCACTTCTCCGCCACGAGGGCCGCTGGGCTCCGCGCGCCACGGTATAGAGCAGCACCCAGACCGGCGCCGTGTATTGCAGGATGATGGCCGTCGCCACGTTCGTCCGTTGGATTGCGAGGTAGTAGAGATAGTTCGACGCCGCGACTCCCAGAATGCCAAGCAGGAAAAACCGCACCAGGTCGCGACCGGGAACGCGCAGCGCGAACACTCCTCTACGTGCCAACAGCACGGGTAGAAGCACGGCCAGCGACAACGTTGCTCGGCTTTGCGACAGGATCAGCGGATCGATCTTTTTTAGTGAAATACCAAGCGACAGCCCGCCCGGTATCCCGTGCCCAGTGAATGCCGCACGACCGAGCGTCGCCGAAATTCCCCACAGCAGGGCCGCACTCGCGATATAGAAGTAACCGCGCAGCGGATGGGGGCCAGCACGATGAAGATCAGCCTTCACGGAACGTGCTCGATGGTGTGGGTGATCTTCGCCGTCTTCTCCAGCATCGCGGAAACCGAGCAATACTTCTCTTTCGAAAGCCGCACCGCGTCTTCCATGGCTTTCTGCGACACCTGTCCGCGAACGAGATAGGTCAAGTGGATCGAGGTATAGACGGCGGGGTGGGCGTCCGCTCTTTCGGCTTCTGCCCGCACTTCGAGGCCGGTGAACGACTCGCGTTTCTTGCGGAGAATTCCTACCACGTCCGATGCCGTGCAACCGCACAGAGCGAGCAACACTAACTCCATCGGAGTGTTGGCGGTTTTTTCGGCGGCGGTATCCATCACGATCGAGCGTCGTGAAGATGCCGCGCCTACGAAGCGGTCATTGTCGGTCCAGTTCACGGAAGCTGCAATCATTGTGGCCCTCGTACTCGAGTCGCTCGGTCGTCCCTCCGGGACTTACACCTGTTGCCGTTTCCCAACCCGGCCGCGCCGGGCTATTTTCAGCCGTCCCTCCGGGACTTAAATCGATTTGGCACCTTCCCAGCGCTAAACAACTTGCGGAAAAAGTCGTCGAGGGCGCAAGAAGCACACCTCAGGCGCTAAAGCGCGGACACATTTTCAACGACTTAACGGCACGACTAAAGTCGTGCCCTTCCCAAAACCCGTCCGAGTCCGAGTTTTTCCGCAAGTTGCAAAGCGCTAGGCTAAGCTCGTTCGCCCCTCCGGGGCTTCAGTCTCGCTAGCGCCGGTTATCTGTCATCGGCTCGGGATGAATCAGCACCCGGAACAGTTGCGGCGCGTCGTGTTTGAAGCGGATCTCGAGCGATGTCTGAAGGTCGTGCACTCGCGAAAGCGGCATATCATCGGGCAGCGTGCAGTGGCAGGAAACATAAAGCCGCGCGCGCACCTTCTTGAACTGGAATTCATGAACGTCCATCACCTCGGGAAACTCCTTCCCAATATTCTTGAGCCGCTGTTCCAACTCCGGCTCGCGAACGATCTCCTCTCCCGTTTCAATCGTCGCCGGCTCACTTTCAATATGCGTAAGGATGGTCGCAATTTCCGGGATCTCGGTGCGCATCTCCGTTTCCAGCCGGGTGACTTCATCGTGCGCCTGCTTCATGCTGAGTTGCTCGTCGAGTTCCAGATGCTGCTCCACGTGCAACTGCCCGTCCAGGTCTTGCACGCTGACGTCGTGCACATTGAAGTTGTGGCGGGTAGCCACGGCGCGGATGCGGTCAAAAATATTTTCCGTGCGCCGGGCGCGTGGAACCGTGTGCACCATCACGTCAGCATCGGGCAAAACCTCGCGCACCCGCGACTTCACCGCATCGGACACCTGCTCGGAGCGCTGAAACGTGAAATTGCGTTCCAGTCCCACCGAAACGTCCGCGAAGTAGCCGTTCCCAGCTTTCCGGAACCGGACCCGCTCCACTTCCAGCACGCCATCGACCGTCGCGATGCGGTCGAGAATCTGGTTGCGCACGCCGGCTGGCGCCGCATCGAGCAGCGCATCCACCGTTCTCCGTGCCAACCGCCAACTCACGGAAACCACCACGCCCGCCACGCACAGTGCGGCAATCGGATCGGCCTGGCGCAGCCATCCCACCTGGTAACTACGCCCCCCCCAAACCAGCGCGAGGCCCAGGATCACTACCCCGCTCGACCAGATATCGGTTGAAAAATGCAGCGCGTCGGCTTCCAGCGCCTGACTGTCGTACTTCTTCGCAATGCGTCCGAGTGCGCGGGAGCGCCAGGCGTCGACTGCGATCGACAGCAACATAACCAGGAACGCAGCCACGCTCGGCTCAATTTCCACGCTGTGAAAGAACAGCCGCTTTGTCGATTCATAAATGATCCAGACGCAGGTCATCAGCAGCAGACCGGTCTCGATGAAGGCCGAAACATTCTCAACCTTGCCGTGTCCGTACTGGTGATCGGCGTCCGCCGGCTTGTCGGAAACTCGCACCGAAAAAAACGTCAACAGGGCCGCGACCAGATCCAATCCGGAGTGTGCCGCTTCCGACAAAATTCCCAGCGAGCCGGTCGCGATCCCCACGACAATTTTCAGGCTGGTGATTACAAGAGCCGCCAGCACTGAGTTTCCGGCAACAGCTCGCTTTTCCCGGCGCATCGACTGGGAACTGAATGCCATGAAAGTCATTATCGCTTTGGATTCGCCCGCCGCCAACCCCTCGACCTCTTGCCCGGTCTCCAGCCGGACATGCTACGATGACATTCATCGTAATTCTTCCCTGGAGGATATTGATTCATGCGTTCCCAGTGCCTCGTGTGTGTGCTGCTTGCCGGCTTGGCTTACGGACAAGCGGCGCAACCGGCTACACCTCCCGCCGCCGGAGCGAAGGCGGAGCAAAGCACCTCGGCCGCGCCCGATAAGGCCCCCGAAGCAAACGTTGGACCCAACGATGCGGTGATTACGCTGAAGGGTTTCTGCGCCGACGCTGCCCAACAGGGCGACGCCTGCAAAACCGCGATCACCCGCGCGCAATTTGAAAAGCTGGTCGAAGCGCTGCAGCCGGGAATGCCTCCGGCCCTTCGTCGTCAACTCGCAACCCGGTATTCGCAGGTCTTGAAGATGTCCGGCGCAGCGGAAAAACGCGGCCTCGACAAAGGGCCCACGTTCGAAGAAAAGATGTACTTTGCGCGCATGCAGATTCTTTCCCAGGAGCTCGGCCGCGCGCTGCAAGAGGATTCCAATAAGGTTTCTGACGCCGATATCGAAGACTATTACAAGAAGAACGAAGCTTCCTACGAGCAAGCCACCTTGGCGCGGATTTACATTCCCCGCGCCAAGCAAATCGCACCTTCAGCCGCAAAGGCCAAGGCCGATACCGAGGCTGGTGGGAAAAGCGCTGCGACCACCAATGCAGAGCAGCCTCCAACCGAGGAGCAAAAGAAAGCTGCTGCAGAGGCGATGAAAAAAGTCGCCGCCGATCTCCGTGACCGCGCCGCCAAGGGTGAAGACCCCGACAAATTGGAAGAAGAGGCCTATGCCGCCGCTGGACTCCCGGGAAGTGCGCCTAACACAAAGATGGAGAAATTGCGCCGCACCGCGCTGCCTGCGAACCATCAAGCGGTCATGGACCTGAAGCCCGGCGAAGTGTCGGAATTGATCTCCGATCCCAATAGCGGTTACTACATCTACAAGATGGTCGGCAAAGAGACCTTATCCTTGGAGGCGGTGAAACCGGACATCCTCAAAGTTATTTCCAGCCAACGCTATCGCGATAGCATGCAAAGTTTTCAGGGCAATATCGACTTGAACGATGCGTATTTCGGCCCCACCCGAAATCCAGCCATGCCGCCACCTCCACGGGGAGCAAAGCCCCCTGCCCAAGAGCGAGACGACCGCGACTAAATGAATACGGCAAAACCAACCATTGTGGTTACCGGCGTTTCGGGCAATCTGGGCCAGCGGCTGTTGCCGCAGCTCTCGGATTTCAAGGTAGTGGGCATCGACGTCACGCCTCCCACTCATTCCCCGGTTGACCGCTTTGTAGCGCTCGACCTGGGAAGAGAAGAATCCACCCGCGAGTTGCTGCTGCTGCTGCGCGAGTTGCAGCCTGCGTCCGTTGTGCACCTGGCGTTCGTGATCGATCCCCACCGCTCAGGGGTTCTGGACGTCGATCGGATGTGGCGGATCAACGTGGCCGGCACCGCGCGAGTGATGGAAGCCATTGCAGAAGCCAACCGCAATCCCGAAACCACCATTCGGCAGTTCATTTTTCCCAGCAGCGTGTCGGCGTATGGCCCCGATTTGCCCGCACCCGTCACGGAAGATTCGCCGCTCAACGCTCACACGCTGCCCTACGCGGTCCACAAGAAAGAAAGCGATCTGGTGGTGCAGCAGCGCGCGCCTGCGCTGCGCGGGTGCGGAGTGTTCATCCTGCGTCCCCACATTTTTGCCGGAGCCACCGTCGAAAATTACCTAATGGGAGCGTTCCGCGGAACGCCCAACGGGAAGGGGCCGCGCGCCGCCCGCATGCGTCAATCGGGGCAACGCCTGCCCGCCATGCTGCCCTTCGGCCAGAAGTACCTGGATAACAAAATCCAGTTCCTCCACGTCGACGACATGGCCCGGCTGATCGCGTGGATCCTGACGCGGGAACCGGAAGCGCAACGGCTGACGATCCTGAACGTGGCCGGGCGCGGCGATCCTTTGACCTTCGCGCAGTGTTTTGAGATGGCGCACGCCAAATTGCTGCGAGTCCCCGGACTGTGGGCCATGCGCCGCATTCTGCAGCTCTTGTGGGACTGGAACATTTCGACGATTCCGCCGGACGCCGTCCCTTACATGACCGGCCAGTACATCATGAACACCGACCGGCTGAAGAAATTTCTCGGCGACGACTACGAGCGGGTGATTGAGAAAACGAATCTCGAAGCGTTCGTCGATTCGTTCCAGAGAAACTAGGAACCCATTTCACCGCCGAGACGCCGAGTACGCCGAGGAACTTCGAGAAGAGGCCCTCGGTTGTTTCTCTGCGTCCTCAGCGACCTGCGCGGTTCAAGATTTTGATCTTCTCTGCGACATCCGCGTTAAAGATTTTGATTCTCTTTCACGCCCCGGTAAAGCCCCGCAATGCCAAACGTGTACGGAGTCCAGGAAGCCTCGCGAAACCCCGCCTGGCGCATACGCCCTAGCATTTCATCCGGCGCCGGAAAGCGCTCGACCGACGCGGGCAAATAGGCGTACGGACCGCGCACTCCCGAAATCATCGTCCCGACCGCTGGAAGAACTTTCTTGAAGTAGACGCGATAGCACTGTCCGATCAAGCCGCCCGGCTCTCCGAAATCGAGGATGCCGCATTCTCCGCCTGGACCTAGCACCCGCGCAATTTCACGCAATCCCGCGTCGTAGTCGGCCAGGTTTCGAAAGCCGAATGCCGACGTCACCAGATTGAAATGTCCGTCGGGAAACGGCAGGCGAAGCGCATCGGCTTCGATCCAGCGCAGCGTCGTACCTTCTCCCTTCGCCGCTGCGCGCTGCAGCATGGCGTGAGAAAAATCCGCACCCAGAATCTGCGGAGCGCCCAAGCCAGCGCGCCGGCTTAAGGCGAAAGTCATGTCTCCGGTGCCGCAACAAATGTCCAGCACGCGCGCCTCGGGACGCTTCAGAATCGCATCGAACTTACGCGCGGTGCGCCACCACCACCACCGGTCGATGTTGAACGAAAGAACGTGATTCAGCAGGTCGTAGCGTGGTGCAATCGAGGTGAACATCTCCCGGACGGCCGCCGCCGCCGACTCGCGGTCCGGCGCACCGGCGGGAGCCGCGCCTACGATCCGCTGATTCATCTCTTGATTCATATTCTTGTTGCCGGTGGAGAGTCTGGCGGGACGCCCGTCGCTCCACCGCAGGTCACTGTACTAGAGTTGGTCTCATCAATGGTTTTTCGAGCAGGTTGCCCGCCCTCAGGGGCTAAAGCCCGCATTTTTACTGACTCTTAGCGCACGGCTGAAGCCGGGCCTTCCCAAAACCGAAGTGAAACCAAGAGTTGTTCAGCAGTCTGAGACGGGGCAAGCCCCGTCTCT
>OCZT010006254.1_pt1 | contig 11791 bp, 11 predicted proteins | sample 1539031 | NCBI WGS metagenome assembly OCZT01 (sample SAMEA3539308, study PRJEB22396) | soil metagenome | biome: tundra; feature: field; material: soil | place: USA | collected 2010-05 | depth 0.15 m
CGGCGAGCGCGTCAAGCGCGCGAGTGGCCTCCTTCTCGGCCTTGAGCAGCTCGTCACGATCCTGCTGCCACTTCCCGGCTGTCAGACACCTCGGCGCAACGGAACTCATCGGTGCGACCCCAGTCGTCCCGGCCATGCTGGCCGTCACCGTACTGGCCGCCAGTACCCGGCGGGCCGCCCTCGCAGGACGCTGGCAAACGCACGGTCATGCCGTGGTGAGGTCGTGGCAGAACTCTTCACGGTCTGAGGGACTCTCACCGATCTGGGCGAAGAACTCCTGCTATTAGAGCCTCGCCGTTCCATCCGTTCAGTGCCCCGCAGCCCACGGGCCCACCCCCGACACCCGGTTCACCTTGATGTGGGTGATGTATCCCGGTGGGGGGTTGCCGGCGGGCGGGAACCGCACCCCGGGGCCGAGGTAGGTGTAAGCGAGTTCCTGGAGCAGCTCGGCGGCCCCTCCCTCGGTAATGCGTGCGGTGCCATACACAACCAGGTATTCGGTAAGACCCATGGCATTGCGGGCCTGGGTTTCGACCGACAGCGCGACACGGCTGTCGTTGCGGATATTGCGCACCTTGCGGTGCTCGGGAAGGTGAGCTGCCACGATCTCGTCGCCGTCGAGGCCGACCCATACCACGGTCACCTGGGGGCTGCCGTCAGGGTTCAAGGTCACCAGGTGAGCCAGGGCCGGGGACTGCAGCACGGCTCGGGCACTATCGGGGAGCGAGGCCATGAGATGACGCTAGCAGCGCGAACCGGCCAGCCGCAGTCCCTGAGACCTAGCGCAGGCAACCGCTTCTGCCGCTGGGAGCAAGGGTGAGAATCCCATGGTGCCGACCTTAATCTTGGCTGGTGAATGAGCATAGGGCTGAGGGCGTCCTGCTCACCGGGGTTTACGGGTCGGGCAAGAGCTCGGTCGCCGAGGAGATCGCTTACCTGCTTGAGCAGCAGGGCAACCATACGCGCTGCTTGACCTGGACTATCTGGGCTGGGCGGGCACCGGCACCGGTGATCGCGCGGACGAATTCGAGCTGATGCTGCAGAACCTGGCCGCCGTGGCGGCCAACTACCGGCGCGCCGGCGTCAGGCTCTTCGTGCTCGCCTACTTCGTCCGCAGCCCCGGCGAGGTGCAAGGCGCGCGTCCCGCGCGCTCCGCTTCCGCCGTGGTCCCGTAGCTACGCGTCAGCACGAACATCCTGGTCCGGAACAGCCGCCCCCAGGCTTCCTGCGGATCCGTGAAGGAGCTGTTCTGCCAGCTGGCGCGCATGACCCGCGGATGCAAGCCCTGCAGGTACAGCGAGCGGAACCCCGCCACCCACATGACCCGGTTGTTCATCACCCGCCAGGTCACTGACCCGTAGTAGTGACTGGCGGCGGCCACGAACTCAGCGTACGGCGGATTTACCGTCGATCAGGGCCGCCCGCGGGATAGGGGACGGGTGCCGGGGAGTGGAACCACAGTTCGTTCTGAAATAAGAGAGCAGGAACCGCCGGGAGCAGTCAGGTGTCTAAGGACCGCAGAGACTGAGTGGGGAGATGGCCATGCGCGAGAAGTGGGTCGCGGTGCTGGTGTTGACCGCGATGCTGGCAGGCTGCGGGACAGTTGCCGCCCGCGGCCCGCGGCCCGCGACGCAGGCGACCGGCACGGCGGCGGCGACCCGGGCACCTGTTGGTTCCCGCGCCGCGGCGTTGACGCTAGCCAGGCAGATGCTCTCCCGCCTGGTCGGGCCGGCCCGGTCACAGGCGGCCCATCCGTCGCCGGTGCCGCAGCCGCTGAGCCTGTCGTCGGCCGGAGACGTCTCGCCTTACACCGTCGACCTGCACCGGTTCGTCCTCGTGCGCGAGCCTGCGGCGACCGTGCATTCTTACCTGCTCGGGCACGTGCCAGCCGGGATGGGCTGGGCTGGTGACGGCCTGGGACCGGGCACGACGAACACGGTCACGGTCCAGTGGGTGGCTTACCGGGCCCGGTCACTGGCTGCCGGGCTGACAAACGCAGAACTGGACACCGCCGCGATGCCTTCGGCGGCCGGCGATACCCTGATCCGCGCCGACGCCAGCGTGAGCTGGTTCCCGCCGCGCAGCGCCGCGGAACTACTTAACGCGGCCCGCTTCCGCTCGGTTACCGTCACCGCCGCCCAAATCATCCCCCGGCGAACGGTGACCCGCACGTTCACCTCACCCGCGGTCATCGGACGTCTGGTGGCCCTGGCCAACAGCCTGCCCGCGACACCGTACCCAGACGTGGCCGCCATGAAGTGCCTGGGTGCCCTGACCAAGTACCGGCTGGCATTCACCCCGGGCGTGGTCGTCGACGCGGGCGAATGCGGTGGGACCGATGCGGTCACGGTCAACGGGAAGGAACAGCCGAGGCTGTGGGATTCCGATGCTCTCACCGCGGCGGCCAGGCAGCTCCTGCACCTCCCCACGTAGCTGACTAGCGGTCAGGCCGGCACGGGTACCCGTCCCACCGCCGTCTCGTACAGGCTGCCGAGGTACAGCCAGCCGTCGTGCTGGCGTACGCCGACGATCTCGCGGTAGGACCCGGAGGGGCCGTGCAGCGACTGCGTGATCAGGCCGCCTGCGTCTAGGCGGGCGACAAGCCCGTAGCGCTGCGCAGCGGGCTGCAGCCGGTCCGGGAGCCGGGCGGCGACGCGCCGCGGTGCCGGGTGCGGCATCAGCCGGTCGACGAGCGGTAGCCGCGGCGACGGAAAGGCGATCCAGTAGGTGCCGTCCCCGGCTGAGGACATGTTGTCGGGGATGCCGGGCAGGTTGGACGCGAACGGCCCGGGACGGCCGGCCGCGGGACCGGTCAGCGGGATCTGGAGTACGTCGTACCCCCCGGTCTGCGCGACCAGCAGGAACGACTCATCCGGGGCCAGTGCCACCCCGTTCGGGAAGTACAGGCCGTCCGCGACGAGGTCCAGCTCGGCGGCGGACGGGTGGTAGCGGAAGATGCGGCCGTTAGGCCGGTGCTCGAGCAGGTCCTGTTTGTAGTGCTCAATGCGGAACCGGGTCGAGCTGTCGGAGAAGTACACGGTGCCATCGGCGGCGACGGCGGCGTTGTTGGTGAACTTGAGCCGCCTGCCGCCGTAGCTGTCCGCCAGCACCCGGACGTGACCGGTCTCCTCCACCCGGAGCAGTCCCCGGTAGGCGTCGCAGACGATGAGCGCGCCGTCGCGCGGGTCCACCTCCAGGCCCAGCGGGCGGCCGTGGGTGTCGGCGAACAGCCCGGCCGTGCCGCCGTCACCGAACCCGGCCGGCCACCGCCAGATCCGGCCGTCCTCGACGCCCGCGTACAGCCGGCCGACGGCGTCGAATACGACGTCTTCCGGCTTGGCCCCGCCGGGCACCTCCCACCGCTCAACCTGGTCGAGCATCTGGTTGCGGGCGAGCGCGCCCGCCCAGGCCGGCGCTCGCGGCGGGGTCCACGGCGCCGGGTCGATCCGGGGGTCCGCCTGCTCGCCGGCCCGTACCACGATGCTCCACCGTGCTCGGGCCGTCGCTCCTGGCCGCCGCCACGGCTCCGGCTCGCCCACGGTGCTGCGCAGCTGGCCGAGCGGGCCGGCCGACAACTCGACCACGTCACCAGGTGAAAGCCACCGGCCGGCCTCGATCCCGCTGCACCCGGGGACCGTGCCGAGTCCGATCACCGTGCCCGCCACCAGCCGCTCGCCTGCGCTGGCGTAGGCGATGACGTCCGCCAGCGAGTGCTGCATCCCGCGGGTACTGCCCTCACCCCACAGTTCGCCGTTGACGCGGACCTCGACGTCCAGCGTGCCAAGCACGGGCAGGAACTCCGGCGGGGTGACGACGATGGAGCCGAGCGCGGTCCCGAAGTCCTTGGACTTCGCCGGACCCATCAGGCCCTCGACCATCTCGCGGAACTGCACGTCGCGGGCGCTGAAGTCGTTGACAAGCACGAAACCGCCCAGCACGCTCAGGGCTTCGCCGGGTGTCAGGTCGGTGCCGTCCCGGGCGATGACGACCCCGATCTCCAGCTCGTAGTCCAGCGCCTGGGCATACGCCGGCCAGCGCACGGTGTCGCCGTCGCCGATAATCGTCGCCGGGTTCCCCTTGTAATACAGCGGCTGCTCGTGCCACAACGGGCGAGGACGCAGCCGCGGGAACGGGCGCCGGGTCAGCCGCTCATAGCCGTCGACCACCGCTCCCGCGGCCGATTCGCGCAGCTGCAGCAGCCCGCGGCTCGCGGCGATCATGTGCTCCTCCCACAGCGAGCAGTCACGAAACGCCGCCGGACGGAACGGCGGAGCCAGCAGCGGCGCCAGCTCAGCCGGCGCCAGCTCAGCCGGCGCCAGCTCAGCCGGCGCCAGCTCAGCCGACGGCGCCGCCGAAACCAGCTCCCGCGCCAGCTCGCGGACCTGCTCGTCCGCGCCGAGGAACGCCAGCAGATCGGCCGCGGCAGGCCCCAGCCGGTCCGTACCCGGAACCGTCAGCAGCGGCACCCAGCCCCCCTCGCGCCCCACCGCCACGCTCGGCTCCCCGGCCGCCGTGCGGACCATCGCAACCCGCATCGCATATCTCCCTGTCCGTGCCCGCTGTGCCACCATGGTGCCCGAGCCGCATGCCGTGTCGCCAGCCGGGGCTTCCCCATTCTGACAAAAGGCATCAGTGTTTCCCTTGTTTGAGGCGTGCGCCGCCCGGCGCCTCCCCGGCGGCCACGCCCTCAGTATCTATACTGTTCTCCCTCTAGCGCTCAAAATAGTTAAATCATATGCTTTAGTTAATTAGTTTATGGATTATGGCACCAGGATGCCATGGAGGTGCGCGATGACGGTGCTACGCGGAGCGCTGCTGGTGGACGGGACCGGGGCGCGCGTCCGGAGACGGGGACGGCGACGTCGTTGACCTTGACGGCCTGGTGCTGGCCCCGGGGTTCATCGACTGCCACACCCACTACGACGCGCAGGTGCTGTTGGATCCCGGCCTCACCCCCTCCTCGTGGCACGGCGTGACCACGGTGGTCATGGGCAACTGCGGGTTCGGCATCGCGCCGACCCGGCCGGCCGCGAGACGATCGCCAGGACGCTGGAGAACGTCGAGGGCATGTCCGTGCAGGCGCTCTTCGCCGGCATCCCCTGGACCTTCGAGACCTTCCCGAGTACCTGGACGCGGTCGAGCGGGCCGGGCCGAAGCTGAACGTGGCGGTCATGCTCGGCCACACCCCGCTGCGCCTGTACGTGCTAGGCGAGGAGGCGGCCGAACGGGACGCCAGCGAGCCCGAGATCGAGGAGATGCGGCGGCTCGTCGCCGACGCCCTCGACGCGGGCGCGATCGGCTTCGCCTCCTCCCGCCAGGCGTTCGAGGGCAACAAGGCCGAGACCAGGACCATGCTCCCCGTGATCACCGCGTTCATGACCGCCCACCAGCTCGCTGACGTCACCGTCGTCGCGGACGCCGGGATGATCTCCGAAGCGAACCAGCACGCGATCGAGGACGCCGGGCTGTCCTTCATCCTCGGCACCCGTATTGCCGAGGAGCCCTACGCCGTCGCTCAGTGGCGCCGCGAGCACCCCGGCCAGGACCTCCCCGACGGGCAGATCTTCACCCAGCCCTGGCCGGCCACTGCGGCGCAGAAAGCGCGCGGCCGCCGGGACAAGGTCATCTACTACCAGTACCGCGCCGATCGCGGGCCGCGCGCAGGAGTGTCCGGGCCTGCAGGGGGTTGTCCAGTGAGCGTTGTCGCGCGTAGCGTTGCCAATGCTCTAATTTGTCAGGAAATGTTTGATCCGGCTTAACGACGCGACGTGGCGTGGGAGGTAGCTCGGTGATGGCGAAGATGGCGAAGAAGATGGCGAAGACGCCAAGGATCGTTCGGTCTTGGCGGGCTGCCGCGGCGGTGCTGACAGTGACGTTGGCGGCGTCCGGGGCGGCGGCGGCGTCGGCGTCGGCCGGCGCGAGCTCGGGAGCGCCGTACCCGTGCCCGGCCGGCGGCGGCCCGAACTTCACATCGGGAGTAGACGCATCGGCGATCGGCTGGCTCGGTAACGGCCAGGGGGCGACGGCCTGTCTCGGGGGCAGCTTCTACGTCCCCAACGGCATCGACACAACGTACGGGTTCGGCGTCTACAACGATTCGCCGACGACCTGGACGAACGCGGACGGGTACCTGCCCGCGCTCGTGACCAGCTTCACGTCGGCCGGGGCGAAGGTCTCCGTCACGAACTTCGGCGACCGCGTGGTGAGCGGCGGCAACCCGTACGTCTTGATCTACAGCCGCGTGGCAGTGCACAACCCGACCAGCCAGACGCTGACAGTCGACCCGCAGCCGTCGCCGGGCCTGGTGCCGCTGAACAGCGCGCCTGACCAGGTAAGCCCCGGTGCGACGGTCGACCACGACTACGTGGTGGCGGAAGACAGGTTCGGCGGGACCTACGCCTGGCCGGCCGCGGCCCAGCTTGCCGTGGCAGGCAGCTACAACGCCCACTTCGCGCACATGCGCGCGTTCTGGAACAGCCAGCTGGCGGGGATAACCCAGCTCACGCTGCCGGACTCGCAGCTGGTCGACGCCTATAAGGCCGGCTTCGCGTACACGCAGATCGACCGGAGTGGCAACGCCCTGGACACCGGCACCAACGGGTACCACGCGGAGTACGAGCACGACGTCGTCGGCATCCTCGCGAACATGTTCAATGAGGGCTATTTCACCGGCGCCCACGCGCTGCTCGACGAGACCGACCGGGTGGTCGGGACCAACACCCAGTACTCGGACGGGACGTGGGTCTACCCGTGGCTGTGGGCCTTGTACGTCGAGAAGACTGGTGACACGAAGTTCCTCGCCGCGCGCTTCAGCTCGCCCGGCCCGCTCGGGGCCAGCGCGCAGCCGAGCATCGAGGCGACCGCACAGATCATCGCCGCTGACCGCACCGGACCTGGCGGCATCATCGGCGAGACCAGCGACATCGATGCCAACGGCTACTGGGTCAGCGACAATTACGAGGCCCTGCTCGGCCTGGCCGGCTACGAGTACCTCGCCAAGGTCCTGGGCAACACCGCCCAGGAACAATGGGCGGCCGGGGAGTACAACAGCCTGCTGCAGGCGGTGAACTCGACGCTGTCGTCCACCATCTCCTCCAGTAACCTCGATTACATCCCGTGCTCGATGGTCGAGCCAAACACCGCCAACCGCTGCTCCAACCCGGAGGACGCCAACTGGGCCGCGCCCGGCGTTTACTTCAACTGGGCCTGGAACGGGTACCTGCTCGGCGCCCCGGTGACCGGCCCGGATGGCGGGACCGTGGCGGACTGGATCGACAAGACCCTGTCCTACGGGTTCGGCCGGGTGCAGGGGATGCTGCCGGCCAGCACCTTCGGCGGGTACCCGGGCGAGGGCTTCTACTCGACCGCCTACAACGGCGCATACGGCGCCTGGGGGCTGGGCAGCAACAACTACCGCGACGAGGGCATCCTCTCGCTGGAGTTTCTCATCAGCAACGACCAGGCCGGGCCGTACTCCTGGTGGGAGGGCTCGACCCCGCCGAGCACGACGACGCCGTGGATCGGCAACCACCCGGCCAGCGGCGGCGGCGCGTCTCCGCACTCGTGGGGCATTGCCATGGGTGACCTCGGCCTGCTCGACTCGCTCGTGTCCCAGCGGACCGACGGGTCGCTCATCGTCGGCAGGGGCGTCCCGAACAGCTGGGTCGGGTCCGGCCGCCGGATCGCCGTCTCCAACTTCCCCACCACCGACGGTGGCCGGATCGGCGTGACGATCACCACGCGAGGAGATGCGGTCACGCTGCAGCTGACCGGCAAGCCCCCGGGACCGGTGACCTTCGAGCTGCCCGCCTTCGTAAACAACATCGCCTCGACATCCGCGGGCACGGTCGACAACGGAGCCGGCGCCGTCACCATACCTGCCCGCACACGGTCGGTAACGGTCACGCTGGCTCACGCGCCGGCGGCGTCGTAGCGCGCTACCAGGTCGTAGCGCACTAGCAGGGAGGGTTCACGGCAGATCGGGATGATGCGGTGGCCGGCTTCCGTGCGGAGCGGCGGAAGCCGGCACGATCATCCCCTGCCGCCGCCGCGACCGCCCGTGCCCTGGGACCGCCAGGAGGACAAACACCAGCAATACCGCCATCCCCTCGAAGAACAGCCCGACGATGATCATGGCGATCGGGTCCCGTCGCCGTATATCAGGTTCCGGCCGGTTCCCCATGCCCAGACCGGCACCCGGACGGTGAACGGCTGGCCGGGCGGCACCTGGCTGTCCCAGGTGACATCCGCGCCGCTCTTGGAGAGGTAGCCCTCGGTCACCGTATGACAGCCACCCTTGCTGCAGGCCTGGCCGTAGGGCAGCGGGTTGAAGGTGTCCTGGCTTTCCGCGCCGGCCAGGTATGCCACGGAGTTCACCTGTTCGGGCAGGATGGCCACCGCGATGGTCGTCATGGCCGCGAGCATCACAATGCCGAACACCCAGCTGCCAGCGTGCCGGGGCGGATAACGGCTGGCATGGACGGGCAACGGGTACTGCGAGACGGCCGCGTCCGCGCGGCGCAGCCGCACGGTGTCGGCTATCGCGACAATCAGCCCTGTCAGCACCAGGGCCAGCAGCACGAAAACCGGGATCACGCTCAGCAGTTCCGACGTGCCGGTCAGGTTGCCGAACAAATGCGCACTGACGGCCACGTACACCACGAGGCCGGTCAGGCTGCAAACGGCGACCCAGGTCCAGCCGCGCCGGCGATAATGCAGCCGGACGATCGTACTTGCCTGGGCAGCTGGCGTCACTCGTCCTCGTCGTCCGGGTCCTCGCCGTCGGCGCCGGGGGCCAGGGCCCTCGCGCAGCCAGCCCAGCTCGTCCGGATGAAGGACCACGGTCGCCCGCCGGCGGATCGCCGCGCTGTCATCGAGGTCGTCATCGCCCTCGTACTCGCCGGGCAGCTTCACGGCGATCCAGATGTCCTCGCCAAGCGTCCGGGCCGCCTCGCGCAGCCGGGCCGCCGTGGGGCCGGCGGTGAGGCTGCGGGCGGAGTCCAGGTCAGCGATGTCGATGCCGTGCCAGGGCCCCATGTCGTGCAGGACGGCCGGCCCGGCGGTGCAGACTACCGCGAGCGCGGGCCGGGGCTTCGGTGCCGTCGGCCAGGGTTGGCATACTCCTCGAACGCGGCCTGCGGGTGGATGGCCAGCAGTTCGCCGATGGCCCACCAGCAGAGCCCGCCGGCCAGGGGCGTCCCGGACGACGCTGTGGTGCAGACAGATAGAGAACCCGCGGCAGCGAGGGAAAGGCGTGCGCCAGAATGGATGACCTGACTGCCGAGGCACAGTCGCAAAGGCTGCCGTCGATGAGCAAGTATTCGGCAGGGAGGATGCCTCATTACTACAGCCAGCCGGAAATGTGACATGTCCATGTCAGTGGGTCCAGGCAGCCCGTCAGGCGCCGGCAGGAGGGCGCTCACCTTGGCGGCGGCGCCGGCGGGCCGCTACTGTCCGCCCAGTCCGAATGCCTCCCCCACCGCAGTGATTCCCGCGGTGCCGGCGAAGGGGAAGCTGAAGATCACTTCGTCAGCGCCGGCCTCGATGTGACCTGCGACCAGGCCGGGAATCTCGTGGGGCTGGCCGACGGTGAATCCGGCGGTCTCCCCGGCAGAGCTGGCCGCCGCCAGCATCTCGCGCGTCTCGGCCGTGTTCTGGCTGGACGTGGTGAGGATCAGCGGGGTCATCCAGGTCACGCCGACCTCGGCTGGATCCCGGCCGGCCTCGGCGCAGTGGCGATGCAGCATGCCGATCTTGCGGGCCAGCGTGCTGACGTCGCCCGTCACGTTGCACATGTCCGCGTAGCGGGCCACCAGCCGCAGCGTCCGCTTCTCGCCGCCGCCGCCGATCATGATCTTCGGCCCGCCTGCTGCACGGGCCGGGGCAGGTTGCGGGCGTGATCGAGCCGGTAGTGAGTGCCGGAGAAGCTCACATCGTCGCCGGTGAACATGGCCCGGCAGACCTGGACCGCCTCCTCGAGCATGTCCAGGCGCACCCGGTCCCCGGATAGCCGATGCCGGGGCCCTGGTGCTCAACGTCGTACCAGGCGCCCCCGATGCCGAGGATGGCCCGGCCCCGCGAGATGACGTCCAGCGTCGTGATGATCTTGGCCAGGATGCCGGGGTTGCGATAGGTCACGCCGGTGACAAGCGTGCCGGGCTGTACCCGCCGGGTCCGCGCAGCCAGCGCGCCGAGCAGGGTGTACGCCTCCAGCATCGGCTGGTCCGGCCCGCCCAGGGGCGGCAGCTGGAAGAAGTGATCCATGACCCGCACCGAGTCGAATCCGGCTTCTTCCGCCGTCGTAGCCAGGCCGGCCACGTGCTCGAACAAGTCGGCCGGATCAAATCCGGAGAAGCTGGGCAGCTGTACGCCGAATCTCGTCAGAACGCCACAGTAGCGACTCCCCCGGGACAGTCGGCGGCCCGCGCACACCCACAGCGCGAACCTTGAATGCGCAACCGCCCGTCCCGGGGAGGCGGGTTCCAGGCACGCCGGATCCGCCGTCCGGCACGTCCTGGCGATGGCGTTGATGTCGTTGTGCCCGGCGCCAGCTGGCAATTTCGCCACCCGGAACACCGAATTCCGCCGGGCCGCCGCCACCGCGCACCCCCGGCCGCGCATGACTGACCTGCGGGTTCAGTCCTCTGCTCGGCGATGCGCAGGCTCGGGACGTCCTGGCGAGTCAGTGACCTCGCACTGATCGTGTATCAGGTGGCCGCCATTATGCGCTCCCTATAGCCGAGAGTTCTTCACAAGCCGATCTCGGGCGATGCCGAGGTGCCGTCTGTCGCTAGCCAGGGCGACGCGGTTCCCCTTATCCGCATGCAGCCCGGGCCATCGTGTGCGTGAGGGCCACGAGATCAGCCAGGGAGATGAGTGAAAGTGACCCGTGTTCCAAACCAGTATTACGTGCATGGCAGCGGTATATCCGTGTCCTACTACCCAGACGGCTCTGGCCCGGTTAGAGAGGGCCTCGGCCCTCTTCGCCTTATATACCAGGATGCTCATCTATCCCAGGGGTTTTATGGCGATGAGGTACGGGCCGTCGATGTGGCCGACCTGGGCACCGTAGTCAGCGTCACGCTCGTCATGACGGTGGACATCGGCAGCACCACGTTCAGCCTTCTCGTGCCGGACGTGCAGCTGCCCGAGGAGCAGAACTCGGTCTTCATATACACCGACGGCATCAGTACCGTCCACAGGGCGTTCGCCGGATTGCCCGGGCACCCGCAAAGTGAGACATACACCGTGACCGCACTCAGCGGGACAGCGGCAGTCGGCCCGTTGCCACTATAGGCCCGAGGGCAGAAACGGCGGGCCCGGCCTTGCGGGCTTGGGGCTTGCGCCGAGCTCACACCGGGCGACGGCAGGACCTGGCAAGCTGACCCGCCCATCGGGCCCGCACGATCTGCTCATCCTGGTACCATCAGCGCGGCAATGCCGACCAAGCGGCACCGGCGCCAGATCGGCGGCTCGGCGCGCGATTATCAAGAGCTCTTCGCGTCGCTGGCTGCATAGCAGTCCCTGGTTACGGCCCGGCCGACAGTCAGACGGGCTGTATGTTTATGCATCGCCGCGTTTCGGCTGAACGTCCGCTTCTGCCGCTGTCCGGGCGTACCCGTCAGGCCGTGCCTCCGGTAACGCCGCGCGGTGCCAGGCGCGGGTCCGCGCGTCTCCGCGGAGACGCGCTACGCAATTGCGTGCGGGCACTTCCTGTGACTAGCCGCTTTGCCGTCTGCCGGGCGCGTCTGCCGGGCTGTGCCCTCTGGTGAGGTGACGCGATGCCAGCGCC
>OCZT010006256.1_pt1 | contig 11790 bp, 9 predicted proteins | sample 1539031 | NCBI WGS metagenome assembly OCZT01 (sample SAMEA3539308, study PRJEB22396) | soil metagenome | biome: tundra; feature: field; material: soil | place: USA | collected 2010-05 | depth 0.15 m
TGACTTCAAAGATTACATGAAATGAAGCTGCTGCTGGACACGCACGCATTGCTTTTGCTCTCAAAATATCCGGCGAAAATTTTGTGGTGACTCTCCTCTGGTGAATTCCGACCTGAATAATTTGCTCAAGGCGACGTCGCGCTCGTTTTATCTGACGTTGCGCGTGCTGCCGGGCGCGATCCGTCCGCAAATCGGCCTCGCCTACCTGCTCGCGCGCACGACCGACACCATCACCGACACCGAACTCGTCCCGATTGAACAACGGCTCGACGCGCTTAAAAGATTGCGCGAACGCATTTTGGGTTCATCCACCGCGCCGTTGAATTTCGGCGAACTGGCGCAACACCAAGGTTCGTCCGCCGAGCGGTTGCTGCTGGAAAAGGTCGAGGACAGCCTGGCGCTGCTGCAAACGCTTTCATCAGCCGATTTGAAATTAGTTCGTGAAGTTCTCGCTACCATCACAAGTGGACAGGAATTGGACTTGCGCCGGTTTGCGCCGTTGGAGTTCACGCTTCAGCGTGCCGAGGACAAGCTAAAGCTTGGATTCCAACCTGTCATCGCGCTCCAAACCGACGCCGAACTGGACGACTACACCTGGCGCGTCGCCGGCTGCGTCGGCGAATTCTGGACGAAGATATGCCGCATGCATTTATTTCCGAAGGCGAGATTGGACGACGCGCAGTTGCTGGCGAACGGCATCCGCTTCGGCAAGGGGCTGCAGCTCGTGAACGTCCTGCGTGATTTGCCGGCGGATTTGAAAAAGGGCCGCTGCTATCTGCCCTCGGACAAACTGGAAAAGGCGGGATTGATACCCGAGTTTTTGTTGTCACCAGCAAACGAGGTGAAATTCCGTCCGCTGTTTCACGAATATCTCGACCGCGCCGAGGCGCACCTGGCCGCGGGCTGGGCCTACACGAACACGTTGCCTTTTGGTCAGGTCCGCGTGCGGCTGGCCTGCGCGTGGCCGATTTTGATTGGCCTGAAAACGATTGAGCGATTGCGCGCCGGCAACGTGCTCGACCTGCAGCAGGGTGTCAAAATTTCCCGGGCCGAAGTGCGCGGGATTTTGCTGCGTTCGACACTGGCTTACCCGCTGCCGGAGGTGTGGCGAAAATTGTTTTTCACGACTGGGAAAGCTGTTGCATCCGAAGGGAAATTGGCGTAGAAAAGTGCTATGCAAATCATGAAGTTGTTGCCCGCGGTTTGTGCGGTTGCCTTTTGTGCGAGTTTCATTTCTGTCCGCGCGGACGACACTCCGGTTCAAGCCGCCGCGCGCGGGGCTTTGGAACAAAAGATGAGCGAATTGGATACGCAACAAACCCAGGCGCCGCCAGTTGTCGTCATGCCTTCCGGCGCCGTGGAGGTGCAACCAAGCCAGCCCATAACCAATACCGTTCCCGCACAAGCACCAACACCGGCGGCCACGGCAACAACGCCCGAGCCAAGCGTCGCTCCTGCCGACGCTGCTCCTGCAGCCGCCGTTGCGGTTCCTGCAACCGCCACCACCATTGCCGCTCCTGAATCGAATGCAGTTGACCCGACACCCGCTGCACCCGTTGCAACTGAACCGCAAAGTCCGCCGGACGCAACGATGCCAACAGAGACTACACCCGCCACTCCGCCGCCAGCGGAAAATACGCCTGCGACACCGACGCCAACCGAAACCCAACCGGCGGCTACACCAACAACGTCCGAGCCAAACGCTGCTCCCGCGCCGCAAGCTGAGCCGCAATCAACCACAACTGAATCCAGCACACCCGCCACAACGACTGCGCCAACGCCAGCGGAAAATCCGCCGGCAACTCCCGAGACGACGACCGCACCGAATACAGTTGTCCCGACACCCGCACCATCTGTTGCGCCCGAACCAGAAAGTCCGCCGGCAGAGACAACGCCCGTCGCTCCGCCACCGGAGGAAAATCCACCGGTAACCCCGCCACCGCAAGTTGAGCCGCAGCCAACACCAGCGGCACCCACTCCTGTCGCAACGCAGCCGGCTCCTCCTGCAATCACGCCCGAGGCGGGCACAGTTCCTCAAAGTCCCGCGATGCCCGCCACGATAAAAGTCAAACCCGGCGTGAAGAGCGCGACGAACCAGATCAACGCGATTTTTCCAGGAAAAGAACTGGGCTTGAAGCCAATTGAAGCGCCGCTACTGCCGGTTTCCGCGACCCAACAAGCGCAACTTCAAGCCTTGCTCGCAAAATACAAGGCCAACCAGATCACGCCGGAGGAGTACCACAACCAGCGCGCGGAAATCCTGGCCCAGCCATAAAACTGCGGTTCCATCCGCCCGCTGGAGGCGCGCGTCCGGCGGGTTTTTTATTGCAAATCTTGGCCCCGAAAACCTTCGGGGTTGAATTTTGAACTCTGAACCCTAAACTTCAGGCGTTATGCATGATTTTCGTTATGTCGGCAACCGGCTGTTTTGCGAAGGCGTCGCCGTCGAGTCGCTCGCGCGCAAGTTTGGCACGCCACTTTACGTTTATTCGCAGCGCACGTTGACTGAAAATTTCCAAAAACTCGACGCGGCCATGTCGCCGGTGAATCATCTCGTCTGTTTCTCCGTCAAATCCAATTCCAATCGGTCCGCACTGCGCGCGCTGGCGAATCTCGGCAGCGGCTTCGACATCGTCAGCGGCGGTGAATTACAGCGGGTCATCGCGGCGGGGGGCGACCCGCGCCGATGCGTCTTCGCCGGCGTCGGCAAAACGGAAGACGAAATTGAATTTGCCTTGCGGCAGGGTATTTATTCCTTCAATGCCGAGAGCGAACCGGAATTGCAACGCATCAACCGCGTGGCTGCGCGGCTGAAGAAAATCGCGCCCATCGCCGTGCGTGTGAACCCGGGCGTGGACGCATACACGCACGCGAAAATCACAACTGGCACTTATGAAAACAAATTTGGCATTCAATTCGAGCAGGTCGAAGGCGTTTATGCCCGCGCGAGCAAACTGAAAAATCTGCGGCGGCGCGGCCTGCAAATGCACATCGGCTCGCAAATCACTGAAGCGACACCGTTTGAACAAGCGGTGCGCAAAGTCCTGCCGCTTTTGAAACGGTTGCAGGAAAAATACCCGTTGGAATTTTTCAGCGTCGGCGGCGGTCTCGGCATTGTCTATAAACCCGCGCTCGCCAGCGGCGTGGCCGCCTGGTGGAAAACTTCCGCGGCGAAAAATATTTTGACACCGCAAAAATACGCCGGGCGGCTGGTCCCGCTGCTCCAACCGCTCCGCTTGAAAATTCTCATTGAGCCGGGACGCTTTATCGCCGGCAACGCGGGCATTCTGGTCACGCGCGTCGAATTTGTGAAAAAAACCGGCCGGAAAAATTTCGTCATCGTGGACGCCGCGATGAACGACTTGATTCGTCCGGCGTTTTACGACGCCTACCACGAAATCGTGCCGCTCACCCGCAAAAATGGCGGGCAAATTTCTTCCGATGTGGTCGGGCCGATTTGCGAATCCAGTGACTTTTTTTGCAAAGACCGCCCGTTGCCAAAAGTCGGCGAGGGCGATTATCTCGCGCTCTTGAGCGCGGGGGCGTATGGTTTTGCCCAGGCGTCGAATTACAACACCCGGCCCCGGGCCGCTGAAATTTTGGTGAAGGGCAGGCGCGCCGCCGTCGCGCGCGAACGCCAGCCGGTCAAAGAAATTTGGTCGGGCGAAAAAGTTGTGGCATGGTTGAAGTAGAATTGTGAACAACGAATTTTCCATCGCGGCGCACTGGCCGGGCGGTTTCGATGAAGCCGGCCTGCGGCAGTGGGCGGAGAATTTGCGCGCACAACTCCTCGCCCCGCAGGTTTCACTCGGCCTCGTTTTCATGTCGCCGAAATTTTTCCCGTTCGCCCAGCAGGCGCTGGAAATTTTGCGCGTTCACGCCCGGATTCCGTTGCTCGCGGGCTGTTCGAGCACCGGACTGATTGCCGGCACGCAGGAAATTGAAGACGCGACCGGACTGGTGCTCGCGCTTTATTCGCTGCCCGGCGCGGAGTTGAAAGATTTTCGTTTCACGCAGGAACAGGTCGAGGAGGCCAACGGCCCCGGCTACTGGCACTTGGCGTCCGGCGTCGAACCGGCGCGCACCAATGGCTGGCTCGTTTTCATTGACCCGTTCCATCTCGACGCGGAAAGCTGGATTCGTTCGTGGAACGAGGCCTATGCGCCGCTGCCCGCGCTCGGCGGTCTGGCCAGCGGCATTCCCAACCAGCAAACAACGCAGGTTTATCTGAACGGCGGCGTGTTTGAGGACGGCGGCGTGGCCATTTCGGTCGGCGGCGACGTGCAACTGACCGGCGTCATTTCACAGGGTTGCACCCCCATCGGCGAAACGTGGACGCTCACCCGCGTGGAAAAAAATTTGATTCATCACATCGGCAACCGGCCCGCCTACACGGTGCTCGCCGAAACCTTTCAAAAACTTCCGCCTGAGGAACAGCGCAAGGCACAGGGCAACCTGTTCATCGGCCTGGTCGTCAACGAATACCTCGAAGATTTCCATCGCGGCGATTTTCTGGTGCGCAACCTCATCGGTGGCGACCCGCAGTCCGGGGTGCTGGCCGTCGGCACGTTGCCGCGCGCGGGGCAAACCATGCAGTTCCAGCGGCGCGACGCCGGCGCGGCGACCGAGGACATGAACGAACTGCTCGCGCGCGCGAAAAAACAAATTGGGGGCGCGACGATTTACGGCGGCTGCCTCTGCTGTTGCAACGGCCGCGGGAAGCACTTGTTTGGCCGCGCGAACCACGATGCCGAACTCGTGCAGGAACGGCTCGGCCCGCTCGGACTTTCGGGATTTTTCTGCAACGGCGAAATTGGGCCCGTCGGCGAAAAGAATTTTCTGCACGGCTACACCGCATCGCTCGCATTGTTCGTGAAAAAGCAATCGTAGCCCGCCGGGGAAATTGCGGTTGGGAATAATTCGCCATTGCTTTTGCCCGATAGCACGTCATGCTCGCATCGGAATGTCCCCAGAGGAACCATCATCCGAGGCGAATCGCCCCGCACGCCCCCGGGAACCGGGCGGTGGACGGCGGCGCGGACATCGCGGCGGACGCGGACGGCGGCGCCCCGCGCCATCGGCTCCAATGACGGAGCAACTGGTGCCGGCTGAATCAGCGGCGCCACAAATCGCACCCCCCATCAGCCCGTCCGAACTCCCGGCACGACCCGCACCGCCGAGGCAAAAATTTCAACCCGCGGTTCCCGCGCCGCGCGCCGCCAAGCCGGACGGTTCAGCCATCAGCCAGGCTGTAAGCGAAGTGACGCAGGTCGTCGAATCGCTGAAACAGGCGCTCAATCAAATGGAGGATGTTTTGGAACTGGTCGAACACGCCGAGCGGCAAAAGCTCGCCGACGAACGCGAGATTGAATCACTGCGCCACGCTTTGCGCCAGTTGCAACAGCCACGAAGCGGCAGAGGCGAGCGACGCGAACATAATGTTTGAAATGATTTTTCAGTGCAGAAATGGACGCTGGGACCAGCTCTCGGGGGCAAGGTAGCAGCCAGTCTGAACCTGAAATCCGAAGCCCGAAAAGCTGAGTGCGGTTGAGATTCCGGGCTGGGGTCTCGCGCCGAACAAAACCGGCCACCCTTGGTGCCGGAGTTTCGACCTTCGGGCTTCGTCCCGCATTGCGGGATTTCGGATTTCGGATTTTGAACTTCGGATTTCAGGTTTGCCCAGTGCCGACTTTCGCTCCGGGCGGCTGGAAGTCGCCCGCTACGTCAGGCAGGATGCCTGACGCTATGGACTGGTGGCAGTGCCTGGTTGCAACCCGCCGGCTCCAAACGCGAACGGTTGTGCTTGATTCCATTGCGTGGGCAAAGATAATCTCCCCCGACGTCATGAATTTTCTTCGTCATTCCGCCAAATTGTTTCTCATCCTCCCGGTCGTCTGCATTTTAATCGGATTCAGCGCGACGCCATCGAATGCCGCCGAGAACGGCCTTTCGCTGGAACAGCGCGTGACCCGGATCGAAGCGCTCCAGCAGCCCGGGGCACCACCCGTCAACACGGGCGACAATGCGTGGGTGCTGGTCAGTTCCGCGCTGGTGCTGATGATGACGGCGCCGGGGTTGATTTTGTTTTACGGCGGGCTGGTGCGCAGCAAGAACGTCCTGGCCACGATGATGCACAGCCTGATTCTCATGGCGCTGGTGTCAACGCTCTGGATGGTGTTCGGCTACAGCATGGCATTCGCGCCGGGCAACGGATTTGTCGGAAATCCGCTCACGTATTTTATGTTGCGTGGCGTGGGCGGCGCGCCGAATCCGGATTACGCGGGCACGGTGCCGCAACAGTCGTTCATGCTGTTTCAAATGATGTTTGCCATCATTACGCCCGCGCTCATCAGCGGCGCGATGGCGGAACGAATCAAGTTCAAGGCTTACGTGCTGTTCGTGCTGCTCTGGATCACGGTCGTGTATTTTCCCCTGTGCCACATGGTTTGGGGCAAGGGCGGTTATTTTAATTGGGCATTGGGCGGCCGGGTGCCGGTGCTGGATTTTGCCGGCGGCACGGTGGTGCATATCAGTTCCGGCGTGTCGGCGCTCGTGTGCGCGCTCGTGCTGGGCAAGCGCACGGGTTACCCGCACGAGCCGATGTTGCCGCACAATGTGGTGCTGAGTCTCATCGGAGCGGGATTGTTGTGGGTCGGCTGGTTCGGTTTCAACGCCGGCAGCGCGCTCAACGCGGGCACGCTCGCGACCAGCGCATTTGCGGCGACGCATTTTTCGGCGGCAGCGGCGGCGTTGAGCTGGGCGATGGTGGAATGGTTTCACAAAGGCCGGCCGAGCGTGCTGGGCGCGGCATCGGGCATGGTTGCCGGACTGGCCACCATCACGCCGGCGTCAGGATTCGTCACGGTGCCAGCGGCGTTTTGCATCGGACTGGTGGCGGGAGTCATTTGCTATCTGGCCGTGACGAAATTGAAAGCGAAGTTCAGCTATGACGATTCACTGGACGTTTTTGGCGTCCATGCCGTGGGCAGCATCACCGGCATGTTGATGCTCGGCTTTTTGGCGAACACGATGGTGAACCCGGCGATTGCGTCCACGTTCCAGGCCAACGGCGTCACCGTGTCGCTGGCGGGCGGCGCCGGCCAGTTTGCCAATCAACTCAAGGCCGTGCTGTTCACGGTGGCCTTTGCGGGCATCGCGTCGTTCATCCTGCTCCAGATCGTCAACCGGCTGGTCGGCCTGCGCGTGGATGTCGAAGACGAGGATGCCGGCCTGGACCTCACGCAGCACGGCGAACGCGCTTACACTGAATAACCGGGAGAAAATTTCTTATGAAAAAGATCGAAGCCATCATCAAGCCGTTCAAGTTGAACGAAGTCAAAGCGGCCCTGAACGAAATCGGCATCCAGGGCATGACCGTCTCCGAAGTGAAGGGCTTCGGGCGCCAGAAAGGCCACACGGAAATTTATCGCGGCAGCGAATACACCGTGGACTTCCTGCCCAAGATTAAAATCGAAACTGTGCTCCCGGACGCGCTGGTGCAACCGGCCGTTCAAGCCATCATCAAGGCGGCCAAGACCGGCAAGATCGGCGACGGCAAAGTGTTTGTTTCGCCCATTGACGACACCTACCGTATCCGCACCGAGGAACGGGGAGACAGCGCGGTGTAGTCTGACCAGGCCAGTTTATTTCAACATCTCTCTCACCTTCGCCGCATCTTGCGTCGGCGGTTGGCAGGAATTTCCAGTGCAAAGATAAACCACCGGGCCGTTCCTGGCGGGGAGCGTCCGGGCGAATTCTTCAACCGCGCCCGCGCTGCCGAGCACGACTTTGTTCGGCTGATAAACCGAATGTGCGGCGCGCAGTAATTCGCGCGCTTTTGCGTCATGCGGATCGCCGGCGATGACAACGCGGCGGGGTTCCTCGAGCTGGAAATCCAGCGCGTGCAGCATGAACGGCATGGCCTGCGGAAAATTCTGCAGGCGATGGGCGAACAACCGCAGCGTGGCCTCGGCGGGCTTCTTGAAATCCTCGCGCCCGGTGATCGCGGCCAGTTTCAGCAGCGCGAGCGTGGCGACGGAATTGCCCGACGGCTCCGCGCCGTCGTAGTCGTCCTTCACGCGCAGAATCAAATCCTTCGCGCCAGCAGCGCTTTGCCAGAAACCGCCGTTCTCCGCGTCGTAAAACTTCGCCACCATCGCCTCCGCCAGTGCGATGGCAAAGTCGAGATGCCCCGGCTCCAGCGTGGCTTCGTACAAATCAATCACCCCGAAAAGCAGAAACGCGTAGGCTTCGAGCAGTTGAACGCTGTCGCGTTCGCCATCGCGCCAGCGGTGGTAGAGCGTGCCGGTAGGGCGCGTCACTCCGTGCGCGCCGTCGTTTCCACGCGTTCCATCGGCGGGCAGAGGACTCCGATGAATCGCGAGCAGGCTGCCCGCCCTACCTTGAGGCGCTTCCCAGAGTTTCTCCTGGATGAACGCCAGGTTCTTCTCCGCGGCCGCGCGATATTTTTCATCGCCGAGGACGGCATAAGCCCGGACCATCGCGCCCAGCATCAGGCCGTTCCACGACGCGAGGATTTTGTCGTCCAGATGCGGCCGGACGCGCCGGCTCCGCGCGTCGAACATTTTCCTTTTCGCCGAGGCGAGCAGTTCAACATCGGTAGGGCCGATCCCGCTTTGCGGGACCGGGACGCGCGGCAGCGCGTCCCTACCAGATAATGGTTCGACAACGCTCAAAACGTTTTGTCCTTTCAGCGGCTGTGGATGGCTGTGGTCAACGAAGTTTCCTTCCTTTGTGATTCCGAAGCAGTGCGCAGCGACGTTGAATTCTTCCGGCGAAAGCAGTTTTGACAATTCATCGTGCGTCCAGCAGTAGAACTTGCCCTCGTGACCTTCGCTGTCGGCGTCTTCGGCGGAATAAAAACCGCCGGCGGGATGCGTCATGTCGCGCAGCACGTAATCGAGAATGTCGCGGGCGATGGCGGCGTATTCTGTTCCTTTCGGAGGGACGAGCTCCGCGAGTCCCAAACTTTTTCCGCCAGAAGCGTCAGGGGCTTGTATAACTCGCCCCTCCGAAACAAGGTGCGCGTCCAGATACAGGTTCACCAACTGCGCGTTGTCGTAGAGCATCTTCTCGAAATGTGGCACGAGCCACCCGGCATCCACCGAGTAACGCGCGAACCCGCCGCCCAGCTGGTCGTGAATGCCACCCGCGGCCATGCGGTCGCAGGTGTGCAGCACCATGCGCGCGGCTTCATCATCGTGAAATCGTCTCGCGCAGCGCAACAGCAGCGACGGCATGCCCGGTTGCGGAAATTTCGGCGCGCCGCCGAAGCCGCCGTGGCGCGGGTCGAACATCCGCTTGAAAGAATCGCCCGCGTTTTTGAGCGCTTCATGGGTCGGAAGCAAATCCCCCGCGTTCGCATTCGTGGAGGCGGCTTCAAGGCGCGCATGGATTTCGTCCGCCGAACCCGCAATTTCACCCCGGCGGGTTTGCCAGACTTGGTGAATTTGCCGGAGTAATTGCAAAAAGCCCGGACGACCGGAGCGATTGTCCGGCGGAAAATAGGTGCCGCCGAAAAACGGCTTCAGTTCCGGCGTGAGAAAAACATTCAACGGCCAGCCGCCGGTGCCGGTCGTGGCCTGCACGAAGGTCATGTAAATCTTGTCCACGTCGGGCCGCTCCTCGCGATCCACTTTGATGCTGACGAAGTGTGGGTTCAAAAACGCCGCGATCTTTTCGTCCTCGAACGATTCGCGTTCCATGACGTGGCACCAGTGGCAGGTCGAGTAGCCGATGCTGAGGAAAATCGGCCGGTTTTCAACCCGCGCCTTGGCAAACGCCTCATCACCCCAGGCGAACCAATCCACGGGATTGTGCGCGTGCTGGAGCAGGTAAGGCGATTTTTCGCGCGCCAGGCGGTTGGTGTGCTTGTGAACGGCGGACTTCATGCAACTCATCAAGATAATAAGCGGGTATAACCCGGGCAAAAGGATAAACATTGAACCGCCAACGTCGAACTTCCAATGAGGATGCCATTGATTCGAGGTTCGATGTTGGATGTTCGGTGTTCGCTGTTTCCCGCTCTTCAAATTTGCATCGTCTCTGCCACATCGCCGCGATAAACTTTCCGCATGTTATCCGCCAAACCCTGGCGAGGCGAGGCCGTGCTCCAGTTTTGCGGGGCGCAGCTTCTCTGCTTTTGTCTCGGCCTGATGATTGCCGGCCTGTTGCAAAAGACCGGGTTCGCCGCGTTCCAGCCGCCGGACGGTTTTGGCGCGGTGCTGCTGGGCACGCTGGGTTTTCAGGGGGTGGCCTGGCTGCTCATTTTATTTTTTTTGCGGCAACATCAAGTTGGCTGGCGCGAGGCACTTGGCGTTTGCGGGCCGCAGTTGCCCCGCGCGCTGTTCAGGGCCATGCTGCTGGCCGTCGCCATTCTGCCGGTGGCGTGGGGTTTGCAATTCCTTTCGATGGATATGCTGACGTGGGCCGGCTGGCCGCCCGAAGAGCAGCTCGCCGTAACACTGCTGGCAAACACGAAATCGTGGTGGATGCGGGTTTATCTCGGCGCGTTCGCCGTCTTGCTCGCGCCGGTGGCCGAGGAATTTATTTTTCGGGGCATGTTGTATCCGTTCGTCAAACAACTCGGCTCGCCGCGCTATGCTCTTTTTGGCATCAGCGCCATCTTTGCGCTGATTCATCTGGACGCCGGGACGCTGGTGCCGCTGTTTGTGCTGGCACTCGCGCTGACGTGGCTTTACGAAAAGACGGACAACCTGCTCGCGCCCATCACCGCACACGCGCTGTTCAACGCGGCAAATCTCGTCCTGCTTTTCTTCGCGCAAAATTTTTCGGTGCCGTCAAAATGAACGAATTTGAACTCATCGCGCGCGTGACCAAATCGCTGCCGACGAACCAAAACGTCGTGATCGGCGCGGGCGATGATTGCGCCGTGCTCGATTTCGGGCTGCCGGACAAATGGCTGCTGTTCAAAACGGATGCGATTGTCGAAGGCGTTCATTTTACCAAAGACACGCCGCCGGAAAAAATCGGCCACAAAGCCCTGGCCCGCGCCCTCAGTGACATCGCCGCGATGGCCGGCACGCCCACCGCCGCGCTCGTGACCATCGCGCTGCCGCAAAAGTTCGATGTGAAATTCGTCGAAACCATTTACGACGGCATGAGGGCGCTGGCACAAAAACTCGGCGTGGCCATCGTCGGCGGCGAAACGACGACGAATCCGGAGCGCATTTTGATTTCCATTGCGCTGCTCGGTTTTGTGCCACGCGGAAAAGCCGCGCTGCGTTCCGGCGCAAAAACCGGCGATGCGATTTTTGTGACGGCCGAACTCGGCGGTTCGCCGGCGGGCAAACACCTGGAATTTGAGCCGCGCCTGGCCGAGGCGCGCTGGCTCGCGGAAAACTTTTCCATTCACGCCATGATTGATTTGAGCGACGGACTGGCGGGCGATTTGCGGCACATTTTGAAAGCCAGTCACGTCGGCGCGGAATTGCTCAAAACGGCCATTCCCATCAGCCGCGCGGCGAAATTGCGGGCGAAGGAAGGTTCCTCCGCCCAACCGCCGTTCGTCGCGGCGCTGACCGAGGGCGAGGATTTTGAACTGTTGTTCACGGTGGCGGGCGCCGACGCAGTGAAATTGCTCGACGCGTGGAAAAAACAATTTCCGAAACTCCGCCTGAGTTGCATCGGCAAAATCACGGCGGACGAAGGCATCACGATTCGCGACCAAACCGGCGCCCAACCGCTTACCGCCCATGGCTACGTTCATTTTGCCTGAATTGAAAGTCCCCTCACCCCATCCCTCTCCCC
>OCZT010006257.1_pt1 | contig 11790 bp, 9 predicted proteins | sample 1539031 | NCBI WGS metagenome assembly OCZT01 (sample SAMEA3539308, study PRJEB22396) | soil metagenome | biome: tundra; feature: field; material: soil | place: USA | collected 2010-05 | depth 0.15 m
ACACTCTTTCCCTACACGGACGCTCTTCCGATCTCATAGCTTTTGCAGACATAAGCATTTGTGGTACATATATTTTCTTGCAGCTGAACTTGTTTCCAACGTTTGACATCGCAGGTACCAACGCTTTTTCTAGAATTTCATCAGGTCTTATACCTTCTTCGAGTGCAAGTTTTGCAAGCTCAAAGGCACCATCCTGATCTTTTAATTGAGGAGGATACGGGGATTTTTTATCAACCTTGCCCAGTTCCACTGCTTCAAGCAGTTTTTCAAGCAAATTTTCCATAAATCATTGATTTTATTGTTACAATTTTAATAGATGTTACAAAAATAGCTCATGTCTTACTTGTAAACTGCATCAATTTTTACTACTTTTGATGCTATATTAACATAATAATTAATTTTGGTACATTTATTAACACTATGCCAGCTTTATTTGAGAAAATAATAGCAAATGAAGGCGAATCGTTTTTTATTGGAGTTTTTCAGGACAATCTGGAGAAAAGTACCTGGCATTACCACAATAATTTTGAAATCAGCTTCATAACGGAAGGCTCGGGAAAGCGGATTGTGGCTGATTCCATCGAAGAATTTCAACCGGGAGACCTTGCTTTTATCGGTCCTAATCTACCGCATGTCTGGATAGCAGATAAGGAGACCCGGATTCCATCCAATAGGACTCTTGAGATGGTTTTCCTCCAGTTTACATCGAATGTTTTATCACCTCAATTATTAATTCTTCCTGAATTCAGCCATGTCAAAAGTGCATTGGATATGTCAGAAAGAGGAATTCAGATTGTAGGACAGACGCTCAACGAAGTGAGTGAAATCATGCTTCAGTTACCTTATTTAAAAAGTTTTGACCGTATGCTTCATTTTTTCATGCTAATGGACATCATAGGTAAGAGTGGAACCAATGTTCAGCTGGCAAGCAAAGAGTATCTTAAAGTACGGTTTACAACCGGGAATAAGCGGATAGCAACCATACACGAATATCTAATGAACCACTACCGTGAGGAGGTGGATCTGAGGAGATTAGCCGCGCTTGTCAGTATGGCTGAGGGTTCGTTGTGCCGTTTTTTTAAGATGAACACAGGGCTTACTGTATTTGAATACCTTAATAAGGTAAAAGCCGAATTTGCCTGTAAATTATTGATGGACCCGGACTTGAGCATTATGGAAATATGCTTTGACAGTGGCTTTAACAACATAAGCCATTTCAACAAGCAATTTAAAAAAACTACCGGTGTTCCTCCCTCAGAATACCGAAAACGGTTTAAAGGAGTGAGATAGGAGTATTTTTTAATCAACGGATTAATTACTAATCGGGATGCACGACAAATTTTTTTTTATCAACATTTAAATATTTCATTCATGTTATTTCATTTTTTGAAGGTTCTCAAGTTAATAAAGTGCAATCAGCGACAAAGTATTCAAATATTTCATTAGGATTATACTCCATTTTGTTTTCCAGCTTTATGACCTATAAAAGCATAATACATTATTATCAGGTATGCCGTGATGCAATTCCAATAAGCTGACTGGGTTGAAAAGGTAACAGCTAGTTTGGACATAATAAAGGTATTAAAGCCCCTCAATCAATAGCAATATACGCATTGCTGATCCTGTTTTTGTGAATCTTCCCAACCTGGTAATTGTGAGCGGCATCATAGCAGGCCAGTTGGCAAGACCGAGCAGTGCAACAAATGAAACTGTAACTGGTAAAACAAGTTCGATGGCCTTAAATGTCTTAATGTCAATAAAAGATATGCTGAAAACAAGATAGTCCGGAAATAGGATAGCACCAAGAGAAAAAATAACACTAAGTATTGTACATATTTTAAGGGAAGTAACCTTTCTGAGATACCTGGGAATAAAATAATACCCAGAAGTATCCGAGTATCAGACTTATTAATGTAAGGGAGGTATAATATTTTGCCGATTCCATTGCAATACCTATTGACTGACCATACTTTATAATACTTCCATCTGCAATAACTAACACCCTGACATAAAAGAATAGAGCATCTACACTGAGCAAAAGATGGGGAAATTGGAGCCTGTAAATATTTTTGTGTCCCTGGTAACTGCTGGTTTTAAAGAACGCCACATCTGTCTTCAAATTTAATTATTAATGCGAATTAAGGGTTGAAAGTTATATAGTTATTAACAATATAAATATCTGAATGTCAATATAATATATTAAAAACGTTTGATTATAACCTTGATAATCAATGTCTTAATACAAATAGCGCTAACTAATGTCGATAAGCATGAATCCAAGGTAAAAGAACTTAAGTTAATCTTTATCTATTTGTATATCTGTGATATATATGATTCAAAATTGAGAAGCGCATGCGAGCGTTTCAGTAATAATAACAAGCCTGATTTCACTGATCAGGAGGTTTTAACAATCTATCTCTATTCAATGAACGTAGAACAGCGATTAAAGATAATGCAAATACACGAATACGCAAGCGACCATCTTCGTTCCTGGTTCCCATTAGTACCATCCTATGAAGCATTTATAATGAGAATAAACCGGTTAAGTGAGGCATTTAAGAATCTGACAGAGGTGTTACTCTCTGGATAATGCCCACAGGATTGTGATTTGAGTACAAGTTTGATGTATTCCTTACCCATAATTACCTTTTCCGGGAAACGCATGCCATCGGTAGCCAAAGAGTTAACAGATAAAGGATATTGTTCACAAAGAGCATGTACTATTATGGTTTAAAACTACATGCACTGGCTTTTCACAGTCCTGATCATTTGCCTTTCCCTGAAAGCATTGTTATTACTCTGGCTTCTGAAAATGATTTGAATGTTCATAAACACAACTGGAGTAACATACCCAACCGTAGTTTTTATGGTGACAAGATTTATAATGATACTGAACTATTGAAGGATATGGCAAGTCTCAGTAATTCTAAAGTATTAACACCGGTCAAAGCTGTTAAAGGTCAGTCGGAGATAACAAACCAATGGGGGAAAGCGGCTAATAAAATCAAACCGTGGAAAGTAAAGGGTTGGGTAATCCCTCCTCATGAAAGCAGTGATTTGGTGGCTCATAAGGAATTAATCTTGGATATTTACAAAACGCCTTATAACAAATCATTCCCTGTTGTGTGTATGGATGAATCACCCAAACAACTGATTAAGCAAACCAGTATTCCCATTGTAAGGAAGCCTAGTAGTTATGCAAAGGAAGATTATGAATATGCCAGATGTGGAGTGGCTCAGATCTTTATGGCAAACGAACCATTAAAAGGGAAACGATATGTCAAAGTTTTACAAAGCAAAACAAAAAACAATGGCTCAATTTATTAAAGAAATCTCCGACAAGTATTATCCTAAAGCTGAAAAGACCCGACTTGTCATGGATAATCTTAACACCCATAAACCGTCAGCTTTGTATGAGACTTTTACACCAGAGGAGGCAAAACGCATAAGGAACAGATTTGAGTTCATATATACCCCAAAACATGGAAGTTGGCTAAATATGACAGAAATAGAATTGAATGTGTTAATGGGGCAATGCCTTAAACGGAGAATTGATAACGTTACAACAATCAGAGAAGAAACAGAAGTATGGCAAAAAAACCGGAATAATAAAAAAGCTAAGATCAATTGGCAATTTACCACCAAAAGTGCAAGGATTAAATTAAAACGATTTTATCCGACATTATCAGTTTGACATGACACTAGGGATAATTCTTATCAAAAGTTTTTGGTCCTCCGTTAATCGCTAGATTCTGTTTCATAATGTTGATGGATTAAAGATGATTATAACATAATTGAATGGACTGAAGAGATGAAGCCGGCATGCATTCTGCCGGTTGAGCGTTGTTTTTCAGGCATTGGGCAAAATAGGCAATCTCATTATAGTAGCCGGCGCCTGCATCCCCGGCAGATACTTCCATAATACTGCTGTCGTCAGCGATTTGGATAATATCAGCTTTAAATGAGGTGTAAAGTATACTTGCTTTTTCAAACTGAGCCATATAGCCTGCCTGGAACGGGAAATTGATATGGAAAGTGTTCCCGCCTTCTATCTTAACATGAACATTTTTATCTTTATAGCTCCACATAGCACTGATATAGTCGTGTTTACTTAATCCGCCGGGAAGATAGTTGCATTTTATGTCCGAAGGTAATCCAAGCACATAGTTGGCAAAGTCAATATCATGAATGACAAGATCGAACAAGGCGCCTCCTGATGTGCCTTTAACCTGTTTCTCTTTCCATTGACCCCATCCAGGAAGACCTGAAAACCTTGAAAGAGACAAAAAATTCAATTTGCCAAACTCTTTTGAATCAATCCATTGCTTAAGCTTTTGATAAGGTGGCATAAATCTCACTACATGCCCGACCATAAGGATTCTTTTTTTCTTTGCTGCAAGAAGGATTAGTTCTTCAGACTGTTTGAGATCGAGACAGAATGGTTTTTCAAGAAAAACATGTTTATCCTGCAATAAGGCTTTTTTGGTCATTCCGTAATGGAGATTGGTATGGACACAGATATTTACTGCATCCAGATCTTCAGAGTGAAGGCAATCATCCAGGTTTGAATATTTATGGATACTTGACAGATAACTGGCATCAATATTCCCTGTCGAGAAGTTACCTTTTTTTGCATCCAGATTCTTTTCAATTAATGACGGATTGGCATCAACAATGGCCACTAATTTGAGATCTTTATTTCTAAGGATATCGAGGGAATGAGTCATTCCCATAAAACCGAAACCAATAACTGCTACTTTAATCATCTAAAATAATTGTTAAAATTAAAATTTAAAGAATTGAATAGGGAAAAAGAAGTCATTGTCTCTTTAATTCAAAAATAAATAAAACATTTTATACTTAATGTCAAACCGGATCAAATGTAAACACAAAGAAAACTTTTTTTACAAGGCTCAGTATCGCTTGCTGATAATCTTCGCTTCGATACCCATCAATCGAACGACCACTACAGTAGATAACAACAGATGCCATACTACTTTTCTTTAGCCCTACGGGTATAAACATCATTGATTGAACAAACAGAATATGCCCAAGGATACCGCAAAAATCTATCATAAAAATTAGGATGAATATTTTCGATTCCTTCTACTTCCTAAAAGCCAATAATAAAGGTTAAATAAATAGCAAGGAAAAAGAACCCAGTACGCATTTTGACTATTAGTATATTGAGATGCCCATCCATATAGGAGTGGCATAATAGCTCCCCCGGCAATACCCATAATTAAAATTGCTGAAGCTTTACTGATCTGATCATTTGATAATCCTTTAAGAGCCTGAGGCCATATAGCTGGCCATAATAAAGCATTTGCCAAGTTTAGAGAGGCGATAAATACAATGGAAGTGGAACCGGGAACCGTAATGGCAAGTGCAGTAATTGCAAGACCCAGAAAACCAGAATATAAAAATGCTTTTTCCTGAGAAATAATTCTGGGTATAGTCAAGGTACCAAATAAATATCCTACCACCATGCTGGCCAGGCTGTATGAAGTTAAGTTCTTCGCTAAATCCAACCTCAATCCATGATAAAGTCCGTAATTAGCAATAGTATCACCTGCTATTACTTCTGCACCGATTGCGCAAAAAATAGCGACAAAACCAAATATAAGATTTGAATTCTTATAGATTGGAGATTTTTTAGCGCCAGGTAATACTTTGTCATGATCGAGTAAAACTGGTTTTATCTCAGGCAGTTTACCATATTTGATTATAAAGGCTATAAATAACAATATGACCGTTAATATAGTATATGGCAATATCACGTGACGGGCCAATAAGTTAAGCCTTAATGTTCTTTCAAAGGGCTGCAATTGTTTCAATTCATTTATAAGGCCACTGGAATTGTTAAGGAGTATGCTTCCCAAAATAAAAGGCGCTAACACTCCTGCGCATTTATTACAGAGCCCCATGATACTTATTCGTTGCGCAGCGCTTTTAGCAGGCCCCAATAATGTTATATATGGATTTACAGCTGTCTGTAATATAGTTAATCCGGTTCCTACTATGAATAGCGCTAGCAAAAACAATGGATACTTGCGTACTAATGCAGCTGGAACAAATAATAAACAACCTAAAGCCATTATAGCTAATCCTAGACGCATACCCCTGATCATGCCGGTATGCTCCAAAAGTTTACTTGAAGGAATGGCCATTACAGTATATGAAATATAAAAAGCAAATGTTACTAAGTAAGATTCCCATACTTTCAGTTCACAGGCTATTCTCAGATATGGTATTAATGTACCATTAAGCCATGTAACAAAACCAAATATAAAAAAGAAACCACCTATAAAGCCGATTTTTCGGATATACCCATTGCGTGAGGCGGCTGGATCATTTAATATTATAGAAACCATTATTTTGATTTAATTTTAATTATTAAACAATGTGAAACTTTCAATACTGAATATTAGTGCGGTTTAATCCTCGTGCCATTGAAGAACGACCGCGATGGTTGATGACCGGTTATTCAATAGTTGTTCATAGGCTCCGGCGGCTTGTTGAAAAGGAATGCGATGGGTAATTAGACCTTTCACTTTCAGCAAGCTGGCTTCAACAAGACGGAGATAAAGTTCAGTATCAGCTTTACAAGTCCAACGATTATACTCATTTGGAACTTTTGGATGGGTATAATTATGAGCGCCTATTATTATCGTACCTTTTGCATTGACCAGATCATGAAAATCTACCGTCGTAGGTCCTGTTGGACTACTGACCATCACGAAGCGCCCCATCCTGCGGATCCATGTTAACGCAACAGGGATAGCAAGAGGATTGCCTGTTACTTCAAACACAACATCAACCATCTGGTCATTTATTTGACTCCGAATTAGGTCTGCCGCGGAATCCGGGCCGGCTACCATAGTCGCACCCATCTTCAAAGCAATTTCCCGCCGAAAGGGTTCAAGATCGATACCAATAACCGGCCATCCTCCTACATGCCGAACCAATGCCACAACCAATTGGCCGAGTAATCCCAATCCACATACAGCTACATTTTCTCCTAATGATATTTTAGCCAGCCTGATACCCTGCATTACAATTTGAGCGATAGTGGCAAAAACAGCATCTTCATCTGAAACCGAACCAGGAATAACCAAACAATCATCTGCTTGTATAATAAATTTGGATGCATGAGGACCGGTTGATGCTACTCTGTCACCAATTTTAAGGTTCGAAACAGTATCACCCTTTTTTAATACCACACCTACATTGCAATAACCTGCATCCCAGGGGTATCCAAATGACTGATCCCAATGGCTTCCGGGTGTATGACCTCCCCGGAGCACTGTTAATTCGGTACCAGTACTGATCAGTGACAGTTTAGTTTCAATTAATACTTCGTTTGATTTTATTGAATTCAGTTCCCTTTCTAAAAGTTCCACTTTCAATGGAGCTGTAAAAACAACGTGGCAAGTTTTAAAGTTGGTAATTTCCATGATTTTTACATTTTTGTAAGCCAATAAATATATTGTATCCAGAATCGACCATAATTCTTCAATTCAACTTCGAGACGCAAAGAAGTGTCTCCAACCAAAAGTACTTTTATCAAAATTATTTCTTTTCAATTTGAATTTTTATATTTCCCATTTATGTACATGTCATATTAGGCAACCAAATTGATTTTTGGAGGTTATTCAAATCATAATCCAACTAAGAGCATCTCTAAAAACTCAATTAATACTCAGTGATCTCTGTGACTCCTCTGCGTTCTCTGTTTTTATATTCTTTTAAACTATGTTTTTAGAAATGCTCATATTATTTTCCGTACTTATCAACAGTTTCTATAAAAGCCAATATATTTTCCCAAGGAGTAGGTGGATAGATAAAATGTGAAGGAGCAATAAGTAATCCTCCGCCAACTCCAACTGTTGACATTCTTTCTTTCACTTCTTTAATTACCTCATCAGTAGTACCATAGGATAATGTTTGCTGACATCCAATTGTTCCCCAGAAAGATAACTTATTCCCATACTTCTTTTTAATTTCTGCAGTATTCATACATTCTGGCTGAACAGGATGCAGTATGTCTACACCTATCTCAATTAAATCCTGTATTACTGGTTCCATAAAACCATCAGAATGAAATGCTATCAATACATCTGGGTTAACCTTTTTTGCAGCATCAATAATCTTTTTTGAACATGGTTTTAAATATTTTCTCCAGATATCAGGGTCTATCATCATGCTATTTTCAGAACCCAAATCATCTCCTGTCCAGATAATGTCCATACCAAGACTAGTATACTTAGCTGATATCTGCGCTTTTAAATCTGACACCTTTTCAAGTAATGGAACAAGGAAAGGAGGTTCAGTTAAAAAATCACACATAATATTCTCCAAGCCACGCAACTCCCAAAGCTGTTCAAAAGTTCCACACTCATATCGCTGCATAGCAGGATATCCTCTATTTTTCATTTCTTTTATTTCTTCTTTTAATCCTTCCCAACGATATTCAGCAGTAACTTCGGGAAAAGGATAATCTTCAACTTCTTTCGCAGTTTCAAAATTCAACATAGGATAAAAAGGACTAATATGGTCACCCTGCCAGACACCTCCCCATTCATTTACTGTACCAATGACTTCCTGACCAGCAAAATATTTTGAAAAATCATATTTTTGAAGCGATGGTTTGTAACCTATCAAACCTGCAACATCTAGTTTCAAATATTCTACCGGGTCTTTTTCACCAATGTATTTCTTTGCCAAATCAACAAAATATTGGCCAAATGGCATTGGAAAATAAATCATTTTGGGAATTCTATCAGGTATTTTTCTTCTCAAAGCTGTCAAAACTCTTTCACGGGAATCCATTTTTTCTTCTTTTAAAATTGTTTTAATTATTATTTAGAACTTTTTTTTTGGGTTATCATGCCACTAATAGAATCATCTGCTTGCCTTATTTGTTCAAATGTGCCATATTATTCCCATAGTGGATTTTAGTTTAAGAAAATTTAAAATTTCATCAATAATATATATTTCGGATTTTAAAGATTTTCATTACCACTTCAGGTTAATGGTTTGACTAAGAAACGACTCTCCCCCTCGAAACGGAGCCATAAAATCGAATTTGATTTGCGTTTCACCCGGCTGTACTGGAACTACGCCCCGCAGTATGATGACACGCCTGTCACCGTAGACCATCGGAACACCTTCATAAATCCATCGATCCGGCAAGCCAAGCAGCTTCGTTTCCCCCTTCAATCTTATTTCATGGCCTGCACCTGTTATCCAAGGCATGCAACCCCTGTTCTGAAGTTCAACCTTCAGTTCAAACGGTTGACCGGCCGTCAGCTGCGGGATAGTTGAAATATTTAATTGACCATCGAACTGTTTTATCTGAATGACATTCTCCAACGATTGATTGTAGCCGCTGGTCCAATTATTGAACGGCAGAGTTAGCTTGCTCACACGGGTCTGAGCTATCATATTTCCAGGTACTTTTGCTGCCTGTTCATCATAACGGCGAGCTAGAGAGTATATTTCATCATTCATAGTAATTAACCGCTGCCTTAACGATTCGGATAACGAATTGCCGGAATCTACGGTTTGCCTGTTATCGACAGTGATAGCCTCCATTTTACTAAAGAGTTCTGCCCAGCTGAGGTAGTAGTCGAAGAAAGTTCCGTATAGCCCCACATAGGAGAACCATGTCTCATGAGCTTTTTGGTTAGACCCTTCTTTGAGTCTATTCAATTTCTCGTGATATGTTTCGAGCCAATGCGTACTCTCTTGCACGGTCTTCATCCGTTCACTCTCGCTAAGCGTAATCCACTGCTGGGGCAATAGCCAATCATCCATGATCTCCCATAACCGCTCATATGCATTTGAAAAGGCAACAAAAGGAACTCCGTTTTCTTTACCGAATGTTCTTACTCCGAATTCATAACGAAATGAATTAATTGATGCAGTCGGTTGCCAACCAAAATACCCTACGGCTTCCCACGGAAGTTCAGTTCCACAGTATGCCCCGCCTATCCAGTAACTGCCGTGGTCTGCCAAAAGCCGCTTCATTCGTCCTGAAGATGGTAGCCGGAAGTTGTCATATAAATTGTCCAGCCAGGTGTCTCCCATTGCACCTAATGTGTTGAAATCGCGGGTAAGTACTCCCATTCCGCTACCGTGCCCAACAATCAAAAGATCCTGTGGTAACAAAGTGTCCAGCTGTGGTCCGTAAAGGTCCTCATATGGATAAACCGCTATCTGTCCCTTGAAGTTCAATGAACGTAAGAGTTTATACATCACCAGGTATTGCTCCCATACCGGGTTCTTTGTTTTTGATTCTGTAACGTACTTCTTGAATTCATTTGTAGTATCAACGCCCCCGTTATCGTCACGGATTAATACAAAACCATCTACAGGATAAACCTCTAGAAGTTCTTTAAAATAAGCTTCCAAATACTGCCGGTATTCCGGGGACATGAAACGCGGAGTCTTACTATTGTTACTATTTATAGAATTAGCAGACAATGTCGCTTCCGGAAACTTTTTTTCAAACGTGGTAGGAATTGCACCGATTGGAATCCATAACCATACCTTAACACCACGGGCATTAAGAAAATTTAGAAGTTTTAAGCCGTGTTCGCGTTGATTGGCAATTTCTGAAAATTTGGTTCCGCTAACTTCATCATAGTCGTTCGAAGAGTCCGATTGAAGTTCGGGCATATACTTATAGGAAACTGGCATTGCCCAGTTACTCCACATCCCCAGATCAGTCATGACATTCATGCCGCTCGTTATCATCCCACTGAAAGCATGTTCCCATTCAGTGTCATTCCCATATGGAAAGTCCACTTCGAAATTACCACCGCCAAAACCACCTGCACGCAAATCAACTACTGGATTCTGAGCTACCAGCGGAACCGTCATTGAGTCTCTTCTCAAATTAAGCTTTTCGAAACAGGATATTCCTCTGAATAGTCCGAATTTCGTTCCAGCAACAACCTCAATTCCCTTTTTTCCATGGAGAGGCTGTATTCGGAAACCATCTCCGCTAATCCCCATGTCCGAAGGATCGTTAACAAGGTTCAATAGGATGGTGCATCCGAAGTTATTGTCCGGGATTGAAACTGTTAGTACCTCGACTCCTAGCTTTTTCAGGCTATCGACTAACAAGTCGCCTATTGCCTTAATTTCTCTGGGATATGCCACCAGGAGCTTTTTGGAAAGTGGTTGCGACATCATTGGTGATACTGTGACAATCAGACCCTTTTCCAAAAGCGTTAAAGGATCACTTTGTTGGGCTCTTTCGGATTCAGGATAAATAGCCACCCGTCTATGCCAGAAACGCCCGTTAAGGTTCTCCTCTCCTAATTCATACACTCGCGTTTTTGTTCCATGATACAAGGTTCCTACGCTACTAATACATGATGCGTAATCCTTAAACCCATACATCGGAAAATGAGTCTGAAAGTCCGGCAATTCATCCTTGTTTCCAGCCAAGGAAAGTTTATACTGCAGCCCGTTTTCCAGCCAAGGAGAATGCCCCTGCCAGGGACGTTCATCAGACAATATCTCGATCTGATTATTCGGGTAGATCCTATAGGTTAACCCAATGGAAGGACCATTCATCGTCATTGGTTCCAAAATAAAGTTAATCTCCGTTAAAGCCTCCATGGAAGACCATGAAACCATCTTCACTTTGGGTGGCTCCAAGTCTCCCAACTTCTTAAGGACTACACTTGAACAAATTTGATAACCGGCTGAAGTTCCCATCTTCTTTTCGTAATTAGCCACACCTTCTCCAACTTTAAAATACTGTAATGACATTGG
>OCZT010006258.1_pt1 | contig 11790 bp, 15 predicted proteins | sample 1539031 | NCBI WGS metagenome assembly OCZT01 (sample SAMEA3539308, study PRJEB22396) | soil metagenome | biome: tundra; feature: field; material: soil | place: USA | collected 2010-05 | depth 0.15 m
CGAGATATTGGCGTGACTGGAGTTCAGACGTGTGCTCTTCCGATCTGGCACCATGGGAGAAGGCGTGCGCCATTCTCGGCCGCTTGCGGCTCGAAGCGGCGGCGCTGTTGCAGAAACGCGGCAAGCTCACGATTCGCGCCGACGACTGGAAATTCCTGTGGGTGATCGATTTTCCGCTCATGACCCACGACGAGGCGGAGAACCGTTACGTTGCCACGCACCATCCCTTCACCGCGCCGGTGCCCGAGGATGCGGCGTTGCTCGAGAGCGATCCCAAGAAGGTCCGCGGCCAGCACTACGACATCGTGCTGAACGGCACCGAGCTTGGCGGTGGTTCGATTCGCATTCACCAGCCGGCGCTGCAGAAAAAAGTTTTCGAGGATGTGCTGAAGATTCCGGCCGACGTGGTTGAGAGCCGCTTTGGCTACCTGCTCAAGGCTTTCACGTATGGCGCGCCGCCGCATGGCGGCATCGCGTTCGGGCTCGATCGCCTCGTCGCCTTGTTGTGCGGCACGACGAGCATCCGCGATGTGATCGCGTTTCCCAAGACACAGAAGGGCCAGGATCTCATGGCGCAGAGCCCGACGCCGGTCACGCCGCGGCAGTTGAAAGAACTGCACATCGCGACGGTGATGCCGGAGTGATTGGCGCGGAACCGAACGATTGCTTGCGCCAGCAGCCCGAAAACCTAGAAGCACTCAACTCTCAATCATCCCCATTCGCATGAAACTCATCGTTGCCGTCATTAAGCCATTCAAACTCGAGGAAGTGAAGGAAGCCCTGGCCGCCGTCGGCATTGGCGGCATGACCGTCACCGAGGTCAAGGGCTTCGGCCGCCAGAAGGGCCACACGGAGGTTTACCGCGGCAGCGAATACACGGTGGATTTTCTCCCGAAGGTGAAACTCGAGATCGCCGTCTCCGACGACGCTGCCGGCAAGGCCGTTGACGCGATCGTGAGGGCCGCCAAGACCGGCAAGATCGGCGACGGCAAAGTCTTCGTCCTGCCGATCGAGGATGTCGTGCGCATCCGCACCGACGAGCGCGGCGAGGCCGCGGTCTGACGTGTTCCTCATCGCATAATATTTTTGCCAAACTGGCGCCGGGCTCCTTCGCGAGTCCGGTTTATTGTTACCACCGGCCAGCGCTGGATGCCCCAACGGCGGATCACAGCATGGTTACGCTTCTTTGTGCGGCCGGCCGCCGTGCAAGGTTCAGTATCGCGCGCAAGCTTCGCCAGACATGGCCCGGCTGATAGCGCCCGCCAGACTCGCGTGCGATGACCGGTGTCATCGCGCGGCACGGTCCACGCCGCGATGGGAGAACCGGGCGCCTTGGCGCCCTGCCGCAAGGCGGCGTCGAGTGGCACGCCTTGCGGCACTGACAGGCGCAACTGGCGTGCGGCCATTGTCGATACCAGCGACTGATACTTTTCCCGTTGACGTGTGGCAATGCGCCGTCGCGACCGTCTTTCGTTCTGGTCAGGCCGCCGGACTGCCGGCCGGCAACGTAAAAACCAACCCCGGGAACCCTTCCGGAGACGGCTCGAGCGGTTGGTCTGAAGCCAGACTGCGCCCCTGAAAAAATATATTTGTCATCCACCGACAAAGTTAGTTGACAGCGAAGTTTCGATAACTCCTGATTTCGCGTCCTCGCCCTTTTCACCCCCTTAGAAAATTTCTTAGTGCCATGCTGATTATGCACGCTCCGTGTTTAAATTTTGACCGCTTTTACCAGCGTGATTCCTATGACAAGGCCTGCTAAACTGATTCTTTAATAGGGACAATTATCGTTGCTGTGAACTCAACAAGCGTTTGACGGTCACGCGTAATTTCCCTTGTCTTATCTAGTTCATCGTTCAACCGATTCGCCCTGCATTTTCCCCATCCTCAAAAAGTAGAACTCACCGCAAAACCTTCCTTCCAAATATGATCACCCACCTCGCTCCCCTCGCGTTCCTCCTCAAGAATCCCGACGGCAGTGACATGTCCATGATGGACCTGTTCATCGCCGGTAAGCAGATTATGTGGCCCATTCTGCTGCTGTCGTTCGTCGGCATCACCGTGGTTATCGAGCGCCTGCTCTTCGTCTTGCGCGAAAACGCGGCTCGTGAACCCGAAGTCGTCGAAAAGATGCTCGAGTGCGTCGAGCGCCGCGACATCGATGGCGCCCTCGCGATCGGCCGGAAGAGCAAAGACTTCATCGCCCGGATTTTGGTCTACAGCCTTTCGAACAAGGAATACTCCCTCTCCAACGCTTTCGTCCGCGCCTCCGGCCAGGAACTCGCCCGCTTTCAGCAAGGCATGGCGACGCTCGACACCGTCATCACCGCGGCCCCGCTCCTCGGCCTTCTCGGCACCGTCACCGGCATGATGCGCACCTTCGGTGCGCTCGGCGGTGGCAACATCGCGGCGGCAGCTGGCACCATCACCGGTGGTGTCGCCGAGGCGCTGATCGCCACGGCCTGCGGTCTCTTGATCGCGGTCACGGCGCTGCTTCCTTACAATGCGCTGAACGCCCGCGCCGAGCGTGCAAAGCAGGAAGTCAACGACGCGACCCACGCCCTCGAAATTCTCATCAAGAAGTCCGAGACGGCGCCTCCGTTTGTCCGCTGAGTTGGTTCTAAGAAACCCACCTGCGCTGCGTCATCACTCTAACTCCCTCCAACCACCATGGCAGGATCCAGCGGCGGCACCACCACAGACGGCAGAAAGAAGGCCCGTATCGAGATCATTCCCCTGATCGATGTCATCTTCTTTCTGCTCGCGACCTTTGTTCTATTTACGCTTTCACTGAACACACCGCAGGGCGTGCCCGTGATCCTGCCGCAGGCCGAGTCTGGCGTGGCCCGCGACATTCAAGGCACGGCGACCATTTCGGTGACCGAGGGCGGCACGCTGGCGTGGGACAAGGATTTCGTCTCCCTCGACGAATTCTTAAAACGCCTCCAAGCGTATTACATTTCCAATCCGGAGGGTCGCATCCTGATTAATGGCGACGAAAACGCTCCGTTCAACCAAGCGATCTACGCTTTCGACCAAGCCCGCATTGTCGGCTTCAAGAAGGTTTTCATCGAGACTCAGGTTCGCGGCCCTGCTCGCCACCAGTAATTTCGCCGACCACGCCGCTCAACAATCTTCGCTCTAACGCACCACTCGCATGGCAGGACCAACCACCCCATCTTTCGGCCAAGAAGGCAAGAAGAAGGCGCGCATTGAGATTATCCCTCTCATTGACGTTATTTTCTTTCTGCTCGCGACTTTCGTGCTTTTCACGCTCTCGCTGAACAAGCTCGCGTCGCTGCCGGTCGATCTCCCGGTCGCCTCGGTAACGACCGATAGCAGGCCGAATCCGGACGACCCGACCGTCTACCTCAATATTTCCGACCAAGGCAGCTGCTATTGGAAGCAGGGCGTGATGAATGCCGCCGAGTTGATCTCGACCTCTGAGATCGCTCCGCGCCTCGCTGACTACAGTGCCCGGTTTGGAAACCAGGCCCGCGTCCTCATTCAAGGAGATATGAAAGCCCGCTTCGGTCCTGCCGTGCTTGCGCTCGACGAAGTTCGCAAGGCGGACATTAAGCAAGTCTCCGTCCAAACCACGGTGCAACCGTCGGGCAGATAATCAACGGCTCCTCTCCCATGCGTCGCGACCTTATTCTCGGCATCTTCCTTTCCGCGCTCCTCCACGTGGGTGTATTCTGGGGCGACAAATTGATTAAGTTTAAACCCAAGGCGCCCCCGCCACCGGAGGAAAAGCCGAAGATTATGCTTATCGAGATGCCCAAGCTCGAACCCGAGGAGCCCGAGAAAGTCGACACCGCCGAAGAGGCGCCACAAAAAGTCGATATTGCGCCCCCGATGCTGACGGACGTGCCCCAGATCGCGACGGACACGTCGTTCGTGCAGAAATTGCAGCCGCCGCCGCCCGACAGCACGAAGCCAACGGTGGCGATGGCCGTCATACCCCAGAATATCGGTAATCAATTCAAAGGTATGCAGGTGTTCGATCCCTCCATGCTCGACCAGCAGCCTGTCCCGCAATACCAGGCGCGCCCGAACTATCCGTTCGAAATGCGCCGCGCCGGCATCTCGGGCGAAGTCACCGTCGATTTCATCGTCGATCCCGACGGCAACGTGGCCAACGCCTTTGCGCTCAAGTCGTCGCAGAAAGAGTTTGAGGCGGCCGCCGTGCAGGCTGTCAGCAAGTGGAAGTTCAAGGCCGGCCGCAAAGCTGGCAAGAGCGTGCCTACCCACATGCAGGTTCCGATTGTCTTCACCCTGAGCGACGAACTTTAATCCCCCCGTGAGCTCCTCCTCCATTCTATCTGCCTCCTCGCGCGTTCGTTTCGCGCCGTTGATCCTCGGGTTTGCCCTCGCCCTTTCCGTAGGTATCTGTGCCGCGCAGGACAAAGGACACTTTATCACTGAAAAAACCGGTCAAGCCTTCGAGAAGCTGAAACCGCTGCAAGAGACGAAGAACTACGACGGGATGATTGCCCTCCTCGACGAAATCGCGCCAACCGTGGATCCGACGAGCTATGACATGGCGCTCATCCTCGACATGAAGGCCAAGCTCTACGCCCAGAAGGAGCAGTTCGACAAGGCCATCGACGCGTGGGAAACCGCGCTCCGCATTTCCGAGGTCCCGAAGTATTTCGACCCGAAGGCCACGCTCGAAATCACGCTCTACCTGGCGCAGTTCAGCTATCAGGTGGGCATTTCGAGCAAGGTGCCCGCCGTGCAGCGCCAGTATGTCGAGAAGTCGGCTGGCTACTTCAAGCGCTGGATCGCCGAGACTCCGAAGCCGTCTTCGGACAATTTGTTGTTCTACGCATCAATCCTTTACAACCAGGCCAGCGTCGATCCCAAGAAGCTCGACCCCGCGCTCCTCAAGCAGGCACGCGAGGTGGTCGAGAACGGCATCGCGACCACGGTTCACCCGAAGGAAGGTTTCTACGTTCTCCTCCTGGCAATTCTCCAGCAGGAGAATGATTCGAAGCGCTCCGCCGAGATCCTCGAGTTGCTCGTGAGCCAATATCCGCAGAAGAAGGATTATTGGCCGAGCCTCTGGGCAACCTACCTCAACATGGCCAACGAGGCCACCGTCAGCGCAACCAAGGACGAGGCCAAGTCCCGCGAAAACTATATCCGCGCGATTAACACCCAGGAGCGCGCCCAAGCCCTCGGCCTCATGAAGACGCCGAAGGACAACCTCACCCTCGTCAACCTCTACCTCACCGCCGGCCAATACGGCAAAGCCACCGACCTCCTCTACGCCGGCCTCAAGAACGGTTCCATTGATTCCGACCAGAAAAACTGGGCCACGCTCGGCTACTTCTATCAGCAGGCCAATCAAGAGACCAAGGCCATCGCCGCACTCAAGGAAGCCTCCGGGCTTTTCCCGAAGACCGGGGCGTTCGATCTCCAGATCGGCCAGATTTACCTGAGCATGGAGAAAACGCATGACGCCCGCGAGCACTTCCGCCAAGCGATCCGCCGCGGCGGACTCGAAAAACCGTATGCCGCGCAGCAAGCGCTCGCCTACGCCGCGTTTGAACTCGAGGAATTCGACGAGGCGCTCCAGGCCGTCGTTGCCGCCGAGGTTTTCCCTGAAATGCAGAAAGACACCCAGCTCCCCCGTCTGAAGGCTGCCATTGAAGCCGCCATCCACGAGCGCGAACGCGCCAAGGAAGAGGCCAGTAAGAAACTCTGACCCAAACAACCTACTTTCTCATGAAGAAAAATTACGTCTACTTCATTGCGCCTTTGGCCGGCCTCGCGGTCTTCACTGGCGTCTACTGGCAATACAGCGCGGGCTACGATGCCCGCATGGCCGAAATGCACCGCAAGGAATTTGAAGTTGCCCAAGCCAAACTCAACGAAGACGCGAAGAATCGCGAGTTCGCCGCCAAGAGTGCGTTCGCCGCGCAGGAAAAGCGCAAGGCCGATAGAAAAACCAAGGAGGCAAAGGATGCCGCCGATAAGGATGCTCGCGAACTGGCCACGCAGAACATGCGCAAAGCACAGAACGATGCCGGCAAGCTCAACACCCGGGTCAAACAGCTGACCAAGGACATCGATGTGGTGAAGAAGGATGTTGCCAAACTGGAGGAGGATAAAAAATTCCTCGTGGCTGAGGAGGCTTTCCAGCGCGAATTCGTTAAGCAGGCCCACGCCAACGTGACCGGGTTGCTCGCCAGCCTCGACAAGGTTACCGAGGCCGACAAGAAGTGGGAGGACGCGGCGAAGGCCGCTGCCAAGGCCGCCGCCGAGAAGAAATAATTTCAAATCACACCTACCCGATGAAAAAGTGGATGTTTCTCATTTTCCCCGGTGCCATGCTGGGCATCTTTCTTGTGTTCTTCCTCAGTCACACGAAGGAAGCCGAGGCGCGTGAAAAGGTTCGGCTCGAAGTTTTGGCCAAAAAAATTGCCGACGATAACGCGCAGAAAAAGGCCGACGAGGACCGCGCCCGCGCCGACGCCGAAAAACATGCCACCGACCGCGCCGCTGAAGACGCCAAAAAAGAGGCCGAGAGAACGGCCAAGCAAGCGGCGTTCGACCAGGATATCAAAGACGCCGCCGACAAGGCGCTCGCCGAAGGTGGGGCTTTTCAGAAGACCATCGATCGTCTCGAAAGCGAACTCGATCAGGTGCACAAGCAACAGGATCAACTTAGCCGCGACAACTTCGACGCTGCCAAGCAGGTCGAACTCGCCAAGGTCGCCAGACGCACGGCAGAGCTCGAAATTCAGCGCACGGTCGCTTTGGTCGAGCGCAAAGCGCAGGAAACCTACCTGACCCGGTTGCCGCCGCCCCCGCCGCCGCCGAAGTCCTGAGTTCCTCTCAGGAGGAATCCGCTATGACCGCGCCCCGGAATTTTCCGGGGCGTTTTATTTACAGGTTGAGCACTTCACGACCGGTTAATGGCCTGGCCGCCGCCATACAGGAAAAACACCTCCAGAATCTTGGGGTTAAAAAAGCCCTGCTCGCGACCAGCGACCCGATCCTCAAGCCCGATCACTACCGGGAGTCCGCAGCCCCCACCGCGTGGCTAATTTTTAAATCTGAATGCAGCTCTGTGCGGAGTTTCGGCAAGCAGTGATGACGCAATTAAACTGTGCGGACAGAGCGGCGCTCTTGAGAATCGCCGCATCGAATCATAATGTCGTCACAAACTAAGGCGATCGAAGCAATGCGCTCAATGTATGCTAAGCTGGCGTCGGCGCGCCGCCCCCCGAGAGCGACGTCGACGAATCCCGGACGAGTGGGCAACCGCGCACGGCCTCAACCCGCACGACCCTGCTGACGTGAACACCGTCAACACGAAGACCGGTTACACAAGTCCCGGGGACTAACTCAACGACTTCACCGCCAAGGGAAACTGATGCAACCGCACAACGCGGTGTGCGCAAACCGCGTCAACTCGCCGCCGAAACCGGCAACGCAAATCCGAGCAAGCGGCCGGTCGCGGCATCGAGCCGCACGACCGCACCCGCGACTGAGACGGCCACAAGCACGCCGCCAACTTCATCGACAATGCCCGCGCACGGATCGTCCGCATTCGGCCATTCGGCCATCCATTGCAACCGGTGCGCCCCGTCGAGACAGTAGAGATTCGCAAGCCCGGGCAAAAGACCGTAAGGATGCTCGCGCACGTAAGTGCAAAGCGACCCGCGGCGAAACTCGACCACCGCAGTCGCAATTGGTGCATGCCACAGCGCGCGGCCGCCGGCGCGGCCGAACTGGCACAACGAGCCGTCAATTACGGCAAAAGCATGGGAAGGGGAGGTCACAGGCTGAACACATAATCCCAACGGATCGCGCCCCGGGCTGTCAGCCTTTTTTTGGGTTATTCGCGGATTTTCATGGGCAAATCTGAGCCAACCTCCCACCACGTCCTTCCCTGTCTCGAGGTGGAGAACCTTCTGCTCGCCAACAATCAAGGCACTGCGTTGCACTGCTTTGTCGCTGCGACTGGTGCCATGTTTCGGCTCTGGTGAAGTCGCAGATCCGGGAAATTCCACAAAAAAACGCCACCCGTGAAAGGGTGGCGTCGGTTGAGAGCCGGGTGGGTGTGGCTTACTTGGCCGGCACCGTTAGGATGGTCTTGAGGATTCGTCCGGCAACGAGATATGGGTCGGCAGCCGAGTTTGGCCGGCGATCCTCGAGGTAGCCCTTGTAGCCGTTCTTGATGAAGCTGTGGGGGACACGCACCGAGGCGCCGCGATCGGCGACACCATAGTTGAACTTGTCGATCGACTGCGTCTCGTGGAGTCCCGTGAGGCGGAGGTGGTTCTCCGGTCCGTAGACGGCGATGTGCTCGTCGCGGTGCTTGTTGAAGGCGGCCATGAGTTTTTCGAAGTATTCCTTGCCGCCTTTCTCGCGCATGTGCTTGGTCGAGAAGTTCGTGTGCATGCCGGAGCCGTTCCAGTCGAGCGGGGTATTGAAGGGCCCGAGCACCGGCTTGCAGCGCCACTCGATATCGATCTCATGTTTTTCGCAGAGGCGCGTCAGGATGTAGCGGGCGACCCAGAGCCGGTCGGCGGCGTTCTTGGAGCCCTTGCCGAAGATCTGAAACTCCCACTGGCCTTTCGCCACTTCGGCGTTGATGCCCTCGATGTTGATGCCGGCCTCGAGGCACAGATCGATATGCTGCTCGACGAGTTCGCGGGCAACGGAGCCGACATTCTTGTAACCAACGCCGGTGTAATACGAGCCCTGCGGCGCCGGGAAGCCGCCCGGGGGAAACCCGAGGGGCGCGCCATTTTTGTAGAAGAAATATTCCTGCTCGAAACCAAACCACGTGTCCGGATCATCCGGAATGGTCGCGCGCGAGTTCGACGGATGCGCTTCGCCGGTGTGCAGGAACGCTTCGCACATGACGAGGACGGCGTTCTTGCGGGTCGAGTCAGGAAAAACGGCGACAGGCTTCAGCACCACATCGGAACTCTTGCCTTCCGCCTGCTGCGTCGAGCTGCCATCGAAACCCCAGTTGGGCAATTCCTCCAGCTTGGGAGTCTTGGCAAATTCCTTGATCTGCGTTTTGCTGCGCAGACTTGCGAGTGGCGTATAGCCGTCGAGCCAGATGTATTCGAGTTTGTATTTGGCCATGATGCAGTGGGTTTGTGAACAGGGTTTGAGTGAGGATTATCTGTGTGAGTGTAAGGGGCACCCGGGCAGCAGACTCTCCGGAAGCGCGGGAGTAATCAGCACCTCACGCACCGCTGGCAACCACAAGTTTAGTTCATGATAATTTTTCCTTGCGCAAGCCACGGTCTTGGCGGGGCACAAGCTTGGAAAGGTCGCGCTTGCCACGCTGCGCTCCCATCCGGACTGTGAACGCACCACCCATGCACGAGATGAAGGACACCGCACGCGCTCTGGTGCGCATCGGCTACGATGGGCGCGTGCACAAGACTTTCCGCGGCCATCTAGCCCGGGAGCGCTTTGATCACGAGGTGCGTGTGCTCCGCTATCTGGAGCAGCGCGGTTGCGACTTTGTGCCGCGGTTGCTGGAAGTCGTCCCCGACGACCTGAAAATCATCACCACCAACTGCGGCCAGCGCATTGATCAAATCAACGCCGAGCGGCAGCGCGAGCTGTTTTCCGAGTTGGAGCGATTCGGCGTCCGGCACGAGGATCAAGACATGCGCAACATCACCTACCGCCGGAGCGACGGCCGGTTTTGCATCATCGACCTTGAATTCGCGACTATCCTCGACGGTGGCGATGGCCAGCCGGTCTCCCTCAAACCTACCGGCTGAGCATGGACGCGACTAACAGCAATCCGCCGCCGGTGGAACCTACGCCCGTGGTCCGCTGGTCGGGCATGACCCACGTCGGCCGGGTCCGGCCGAATAATGAGGATGTGTTTCTCGCGCTGACGTTCGACGAACGCGAAGTGCGTTTCCTTGGCAAGACCGGCGAGGCATCGCTCGCGGACGCCGATTACATCTTCGCCGTGAGCGACGGCATGGGCGGCGCGAAATCGGGCGAGTTCGCCAGCCGCTTCGCCGTCGATCGCATTACCCGGCTGCTGCCGCGGCGCTTCCGGCTGGCACCGGCGCAGATGGCCGATCGTTTCACCACCATTCTCGGCGAGCTGATCAGCGCGATCCATTCCGACCTGCTGAAATTTGGCTTCTCCTACGAGGAATGCGCCGGCATGGGCGCCACGCTCACGCTCGGGTGGCTCACGCCAGGCCGGCTTTTTTTCGCGCACGTCGGCGATAGCCGTCTCTATCAACTCCCACGCGACGGCGGCCTCGTGCAACTCAGCCAAGATCACACGCACGTCGGTTGGCTGCGCCGGCAGGGCAAACTCAACGAGCGCGAGGCGCGCACCCACCCCATGCGCAACGCCCTCCACCAATCGCTGGGTGCCGGCCACCAGTTCGTCGAGCCACAACTCGGCTTCTGCGACTGCAGATCCGGCGATCGCTTCGTGCTTTGCTCCGACGGCGTGACCGACGGCCTCTGGGATCGGCAGGTCGAGGAACTCGTCCGCACGCCGCCGGCTGAGCGCGCCGGACAGCCACCCGCCCAGCGCCTCGTCGAAGAAGCCGTCGCCTGTTCCGGTCGCGACAATGCGACGGCCGTCGTGGTCGAGATTGGCGTGCCGGTCGAATCTGCCTCGCCTTGAACCCGCAAAAAAGACTGCTCTTTGTCTACGGCACACTGAAGCGCGGTTGTTCGAATCACCATTTCCTCGCCGGGCAGGAATTCGTCGGCGAAGCGCGCACCGCCCCCGGTTTTCGGCTCTACGATCTCGGCGGTCATCCCGGCTTGGTGGCCAAGCCCGACGACAGCGAGGGCGTGGCAGGAGAAATCTGGGCCGTGGATGATCCCGCGCTGCTGCGCCTCGATGGGCTCGAAGGACTTAACGCAGGCCTCTATCGCCGCGACGTTATCCCTCTGCTTCCGCCATTCGCCGGACAACGCATCGAAGGCTACATTTACAACCGCAGCGTGAAAAACCGCCGCGACATTGGCAGCGCGTGGCGCGAGTAAGCGCGTCACACTCGGACGACGGTTATTTTTTCAACGCCTTCTGCGGCACGCGCCGCACGCCGGTGAACTTCGCCCGGAAAAGAGCGTCGAGCGTCTCGCGCACTTCGGGAGGCAGGCGCTTCACCAGTTCGTCGAGCGGCGGCAGATCTCGCGTGCCGGTCTCCTCGACCGGCTCCGTCGCGGCGAGCGCCGGCTTGTCGCCGTGCTCGCGGAGTTCGGACAACATCGCCACTTCCGCCGCCTCGTCGGGCCATGCGTTTGGCGCCCCTGCTTCCGGTAGCCGGGCAGCGAGTCCATTTGTGGCCGGTTCGGCGTCTTCGGCCGCATCGGCATTCGTTGTCGCCGACAATGCGGCGTTCAGCCGCATTTCGAGTCGATCAATCAGGTCTTTTTTTTTTCGCTGTCGCCCGTGCCGGCGGCGGCGGGGGCGGCTTCGTCGGCGAGCGAGGCAAGTTCCTTGATCAGCGAATCGATCGCCCGGGAGCGGCTGGCCTCGACGGCTTTCAGCAGCGTCACCTCAAAATTGATTTTTTCTGCGAGACCGAGCTTCACGCTGCCCTCGCCTTCGCGCAGGCCGTCGAGCAGACGGGTGATTTGCTCCGTCGTCATCGGCTCGCCGCCGAGTGCGTCGCTTTTGCCACTCTTCGCGATGGCATCGAGCAGCGCAGTGCGCACGAGTGCCTGCAGGTCGATGAGCAGGCGCACGAGGTCGCGGCCGCTCGAATCGCAATCAGATCGGAAGAGCGTCGTGTAGGGAAAGAGTGTAGATCTCGGTGG
>OCZT010006259.1_pt1 | contig 11789 bp, 24 predicted proteins | sample 1539031 | NCBI WGS metagenome assembly OCZT01 (sample SAMEA3539308, study PRJEB22396) | soil metagenome | biome: tundra; feature: field; material: soil | place: USA | collected 2010-05 | depth 0.15 m
TGGCGTGACTGGAGTTCAGACGTGTGCTCTTCCGATCTGGGGATTATCGCCGCCTACCATAAGGGTTTGATCGACCGACGAATCAGCATTAATTGTGCGAATCCCACCCGATGGAACATGTTGCCACGTACCATCGGCCGCGAGAAAATACCCTTCAGGAAATTCATAAACGGGAGGATTCGGCACGCTTCCGGGTGTACCTATTCCCTCAAAAACGTCAAGCGTGAAATCGTGTTCTCCTGCACCCGGATCAGCTATGTGTAAACCCGAATCGGTTCCTATAACTACAAGAGTTTGAGCAGGAGTTGTATCAGCATTAATTGACACAATTCCGCCGCCGCCGCCGCCCGGTAATCCTAAGACGTTTACTCCGGTAAAATCAAGCGTGGTACATCTTTCCTCTTGGGGGACCGCATTTTCGCTCATGAAGTAACCCCCTTAAAAAATGACTGTTGCCCTGCAAGGTTTCCGCCGAAAACTGTTTGACCGGAAACTACAAGCGTTGGAATGTAAACTCCCGCTGCTCCATCAGTACCAATACAAAGTACCACGTTGATAGTAGAATCCTCGTCACTCTGAGGAGATCCCTCCAACTGTGCAATTGGATAGAAGATCGTATGCGGCCCTACATCCGAGAATGTAGTATCAAAAAGAACCTTACCCAATTGGTAAAAATCTGTAACCGAAGGGAAATCTACCGGAAGAGGAATAAAATTTCCTACTTGAAGCGGATTCAATTGTCCTTCTACAATAACAAGTCTCGCCTGAAAACCTACTCCCGGCGCTGCAAGCGTAGACTTTTGATAGGTTGCCGTGATAGCAAGAATATTTTTTCTTCCCTTGCCTCCGATGGTCACACGGGCGTCTCCGCCCGCAAGCCCCTTAACTGAGCCATATCTATAGAGCGGCGCACTCATTTTTTAGAACCTTTCATTCCCTGAATCGCGTGACCAATTCCAGGGTATTTTGTAGGATTCGATAGTTCCAAGACTTTCTCTCCCCCTTCTTCTCCAATTAGACCAAAGCCGCGAGAGACAATCATCAAACCAATGAAGACAAAAATTACAGCATATACAACGGTCTTGGTTGCAGCCTTTTGAGCGGGGGTTGACGTAGCTCCTGCAATTGCGCCAACCTTTCCAGCTTCGCTGAGAATCGGAACATTACCCAAGACTCCATTCATAAGATCGTTAATCCATGATGTTCCGCTAACCGCCGTTTCCGGCGATGTTCCCATATTTGTCTTAGCGGAGTTAAGAGGATCTGCACCAGTTGCCATTGCGGTAGTACCATTAGCATTTGCTAAGGCGGTATCTCCCCAAACAAAAGGCATGGTTTCCAAGCCTGTTTTTGCTATATAGGGTTGTGATACATCAGTCATTTCATAACTCCCCGAAAAATAATCACTCCTACAATAACAACTGCGGCCCAAAAAATCACGTGACTATATTGCATGAAAGAATCTCCATTCGTCACGTCGGGCGATGTAATGGAATTGGAGTTTTTTTTTCACCGCTTGCTAATGCCGTAGGAGTAACAATCTTGGAAACGTATGCCACAGTTTCCGCATACGGAGGAATTGTGTTACCGTGTTCTTCTACCGCGTGCGGCCCTGCATTATAAGCAGCTACCGCTAAATTCCACGATCCAAATTTGTCAAAATAAGACCGTAGAAGTTTCGCTGCATACGTGAGTGATGCGAACGGATCGAACCGATTGATCCCGGGCGCTGTTCCTGGCATAAGTTGCGCGATTCCTTCCGCCCCTTTTGTTGATACTGCATTAGGATTCCACGAAGATTCTGTGTCGATAAGATTGGAGAAAATGTCGGGTGGAATACCATAGGCATTTGCTTCATTGTTTGCATAGCTTTTGAAACTTGCTTCATCAGACATAGGATTTACCTATACTTTTTAATGAGATACCAAGCAAGCAAAACGACTACTGCAACAATAGCGATTTTCTTCCAATGCTGACTCGCAAAAGATCCGTAAGACTTGAATTTTCCCATGAGCAAGTCTCCCCCGGGAGATTGGGGAGCTACAGGTTGAAGTGTGGGAGGAGCGTTTGGGTCCATTTTTTATTCCTTATGTTTGCTAGATTCATACCAAATATATCCGCCGATTCCAAGCGCAACGACTAGGAAAATTATCCAAGTGCTAGACGATTGACTAGGCATTGGATAAACAGGATTATTGAGCGCGGAACCGGGCATGAAAGAATCTCCTCCTAGTGCTTGAATCGCCGCCAATTCCGCCGCTAATTCATCCGCCAAAGTTGTATTTGCAGCCGGAGGAGGGGTAGCAGCCGGAGGAGGAGTAGAAGTAGAACCGGGGACAGACCCTCCCGGTCCCCCCGCAACTGCATCAGACGGCAATTGAGTTTGTACCATTTTATCACTTCAAATATTCGGGAAATCCCGTCAAGAAATTCATATATTGCTTGTATGCAATTCCATACCGCGACAAAATTGTTGACTCTGCGGCCGCGGCATCGCGCCCTTGCGTGGAAAGAGCGTCCTGCCCTGCAATGAATCGTGTGACTAAATCATCTTGATATTTATAGCCACCTGTCACGCTTGGAGCATTGTGTGCATACGGAATTTCATACTGTAATCTGCGAAGATAGACGTTATTTCTCATGGTGAAACCGCCGAAAATGGATTTTCAATTGGATTAAGTGCGGTAGCATCGCCGGGAGCGGAACCAAACCAAGAGGAATCTCCGCCGCCTGTATTACCTTGATAATAATTACTACCCGGTAGAAGAACCGTGCCCGCCCCTATCACTCCATTAGTGTCATAAATACCGGGCGGAACGTAACTAGATAAAGTTGTTACCGTTCCTTCTGGAATGCCTGGAATAGTTGTGTTAGGATCCCATCCAATGCTTTTCCATAGCGCCGAATTAGGACTATTTTGCGTTGGCGCAGTAGTAGGTTCGCCCGGTCCCCCGCCCAAAAGCCCCTTCAGAATGTCTAAAATCCCTTTAACTGCTACGCTTCCCGTAGCTCCTCCCACGGCCCCAATCACTGCCGCAGTTTTTGCTCCCGAAGCATTAATGTTAGCGGCATTAATCGTTGTATTTCCTACAATTTGAGCGATTCCCAAAGCAGTTGTATTATTACCAGCCGCAATCTGTGCCGCAATTTGGCTTTGAGTTAAAGCAGTTGCAGCTTGAATTTCCGCCGCTAATGCAGGATTGCTAGAAGATCCCGCTCCACCTACAGCGGGACTCATTGTAGGCATCGCTGCACTTTGCTTGTTTTTCATATACAAGATAAGCGCAACAATGGACGCAAGTGCGCCGCCTACATATAGCATGGTTTTTTTCTTTTCAGGCTCCATAAATAGCCCCCCTTCTCCAAGGGTTAGGCTGAGTGTATTTGGGTGCCTGAGTCATCGAAACGTCTCCCTTAAAACCAAGCGAAATGCTATATAGAGGAGCAGGCATATATCCGGCGGTTCCTATCTGGCCCCATGCATCCTCAAAGTGAAAGGGACCCGGTAGATAAGTCTGAAAACCGCGCGAAAGAGCTACACCCGAACGCTGATAAACATCTCCGCATTCGCTATTGATAGGAGAGAAATATTCACTTTGATTTTGATTCGGGGTATAGCCATTTGCTAAGGGGTTTTTACTGCTCATGGAATCCCCTTAGAATGCAGCGCGTGTAATCTGTACGCCTTGACCGCCCATACCTGTAGCTCCTGGGAAACTTACCGTACCGCCCTGAAGCACTCCAAACAAGCCTCCGGTATTTTGCCCAATTTGAGAAATAACGCTTCCCGCCTGTTGTGCATTAAAAAAGACATAAAGAGCAACTATTCCAAGGCACGCAAGCGAAATTTTTTCAATCATACTTTCCATTAGACTTCCCCTTTTTTCTTCGCGCCCAAGACTAGTACGAGCAAAAGCACGCCTAGTAATGCGGTTCCTACGCGCGGAAATTGCGACATGATAATAAGAACTAAAAGAAGCCCCAAAGCTGCTAGCCAAAATGGAGGAGTTGAATTCACTTAGCAACTCCTCCGGCAAGCCCGAAATTTTTTAGTGCCTCCTGCCATACCACAGATTGAGGCTGATTTAGCATATTTGCGGAATTAACTACCCCAGCATTTATAGGGTTAACTGTAGCAGCTTTGGTTGCAGAAGATCCTCCCGAAGTAACTCCCCCCGGACTTGCTTGTATCATCCCCAATGCCTTAGCAAGTGCGGGAAATCTGCCGGTAGCACCTACCCAAATTATAGCGCATCCAAGAACAATAAAAAGCAGCCCATTGAGAGACTTCATTTTTTACGCCGCCATAACCCAATTCTTGAGTGCTACAATGGGCACCTTTGAGAAGAGGAATTTCAGAAGAGGAAGCCCTACTACCGCCGCAAGCGAAATCAAAATGACGTTATAGAAAGAAACTCGAATGTTCTTAAATTCTTCTTTCCCGTCAAGCTGATGCCCGACGAACATCAGGACAAAAAGAAGACCCACGAACGTAGCTCCTGCTACAAGCATGGAAGAGGATCCGCCGAGAGTGTCAGAAGTTGCACCGGGTGCCTCTGCCTTATCTTCATTTACCGGAGAACCGGGTGCATTAGAAATTGCAGACGCGCGGGAACCAAGCGAAGCACTTGAACCCCCACTCATCCAAGGGTAGACATTTCCGCCAGGGATAATGTTAATCATTCCGCTCATTGTCTACTCCCTTTTAAGCAAGCCGCTGAGTGAATTCGCGAATCGTATCGAGGAAATTATTCCCCGATCCAAGGGTCGCCGTAGGAAGAATATTGACGATAGATTCAAGCGTGGAAATTTGCTCGCTATCAATAACATCTCGGAAATCTCCAGCTGCATTGAGATCCGCTGCTCTCCACCAATCGTGAACGAAAGCGCCAAACGGAAGCTTGTGTCCGTAACGCATCCGAGCCAAAAATCTATTGGTAAATTCGGCCATGCGATAAATCTCATCAGTTTTGTTAACGCGAATAACAAGATCTCCAACAGCACCACCATTAGTAGTGCCGTTCAATTGCACGGAATGAATGATTCTCTGAATTTGACCCATGCGAGGAACCGTATAAACTTGATCGCCAACAGCAGCGATTGCCTGCCTTTCCTGTACGACGCGATGAACGATGTATGGAGGAATAGCAACCAGATCCGGGTTAGGCACTTCATAGTAAAGATAATGTACGATAAGTGTGCTCGGCCCAATAGTCGTTCCAGTAATGGTAGCACCTTGCTCGAATAGATCCGCTTCGCTACCAAACTGAAGATCCAACGTGGCGCGAATTTCAGGAGCCTGAAGATTGATAAGCCCAACGTTGAAATTGAGTCCGTCATTCATTGCAACAGGAATAAAATAGGAGAACCCAAGCATGTCGCCAACGGGGAAGCTTGGATTAGGAACGGAATCCAATCCATCCCAAACAGAAGGATCTGCGCTAGTCGCAAGCGGAGCCTTTGGCCCCGATGCCTGCCCCCCTAGATCCATCGCATAATTGAACGTAGAAATCTGATTAAGCAAGCTTACGCCATGCCCTGAAACGTCAAAAATCTGCGAAGCGCCAATATTCAAATTAAGCTGGATGCGCCTAAGAATATTGGCATATTGATCCGAGAAAAGCCCCGTGTCGCCCGCTGTTCTAACGAGCGTCCCCGAAAGCTGAATAAAAATGCCCGCGAGATAGCCAACGCGCGGTAACTCAATTGAGAGTCTACCATTTGACGCAAAAGTATATTGACCAACGCGCTGAATTCTCTGACGCGCATTACCGCGAAATGGAAACTTCGACTGTGTAGCAGCCATGATATTAAAATCCTCTAACTTTCTTATGCAACTTTTTTGTTTCTGAGAGAGAGTGTTAAGGCAGGGGTTGACAAGTCTTCGTCAGCTTTGACAAAATAAAAATATCGTTTAGGAAGCCTCCCAATATCCTCTTGTGCAAGCCCGATTGCTTGCTCTACTTTTCTCCGATCGCCTTCCATATTCAAACGAAAAATATACCAATTTTCACTTTCAGACATAATAACCGTAGGAATGAGCATTGGTCGTTGTGTAGCTGAAAGTAACCCAATTCCTCTCTCTCTTCCGCGCGTCAAAATTGAATGATAGTGTGGCGGAATATCGTTTCGATAGGAGACTGCATAGACCTCGTCTACATAGGTGTATGTATTTTTACGCTGATACACAATCTGAAAAAAACCATCTATGCAAGCCTCATCGCGCAACTCGTGCGCCTCTGGCGCATAGATAATTTTCTCCGCTTTCGACTTGCAAAAATCTCTTAATGTTGTCACTCTTTCATACTCTGGCCAATCGAGCAATCCCTTTGGATCAATCGCGGCGACCCAACGGAAGGGATTTAGGAGCAACTTAGCAAGCGTGGACTTTCCGCTTCCCGTCATTCCTACCAATACTCCGCGCCCTTCTGCGGGTATATATAATTCCTCAAGATTGACCGGACGAAATAGCATCAGTTTTTGTATCCTCTTGAACGATCTCTAAAGTCAAAATTTTAGATTCCTGTTGCAGCGCCCAAATATGAGCAGCAAAATTCATGATTCCATCGGCCATTTTCTCCGCTTGCTCCTCTGTCATATTGTTAAGGAATGACGAAATCAAGGGGAGGAAAATTCTTACTGTGACCGGGAGGGAAGCTTGGTTTATCACTTCCGCTAGTTGCGTTTTCAGGTACACCGGGAGACTCTCGGAAAGTTTCACCTGTAACCCTTGTAGCTCTTTCCTCCGAACGAATCGGAATTGGTAAGGGGAAGCGTGTGCGTTTGCGCTGTTTTTCTATTTCGATAGAGAGTGCAATTCTTGGATACGTGATAACTGCTCCGAATCCAACCAACGCAATCCAGGGGAGATACTTATCAAACTTCTGGACGATTTTCGTTTTGGTAGCAAGGGGAACCGTATTAATACACCCAACAGTAACCTTGCCTAGCTTTTTTGCTTCCTCTTGAGTAAGTTGCCAATGATCCTCTTTTCGTGCGAATTTTGCTAACTCAAAAAGTGAAGAATATGCAAGCGAAAGAAGATCATCAAGCTTGGGGGTTTTTCCTTCCTGCATCCCGGGAAATATGTCTTTCCAGTCTACGAATTCAGGAATGTTCTCCTGAGAAACCCGCCGCCGCTTTTGCGTTCCGGGGGAGCTACCTGTTTCGTTTCCAGAAGTTTCGGCAGGGATTGCGCCGGTTCTGCGATCGTTACAGCGTTCGCAGATACAATCTCGCCCGTGCCTCCCTCTTCGTCCGGTGTAATCGGTTCCTCCAACGCTTTCAGACGTGCTTGAAGGGGAGACATTTCCTCCCTTATTGTCTTCTGTATTTTCGATAGGAACCGATCCGCTTCCGATAGGCTTTCCTTCGCTTCCAGGGCCGCTTTCTCTGCCCGTTCCGCCGATGCTCCCGTCTGTATTGCTGCCTGAATTACCGTCTCCGCTTGCGGGCTTGGAGGAGTCTCCAAGGGCAAGACGGGTAAAGAAGGAATCGCTGAAACTTCTGTCTTTATCTCCACCGCTTTTAGTTCCGCCATTTTTGTTTTCCTCTTCACTCATTTTCTAACCCTTTTAATCCTTATAGAAGAGTCAATTCCTACGCTGTAGCAGCCGGAACAATCGAGCGTTTATTGAGCCACCATACAAGCCCCGCGACTACCGCAAGTGTGAGCCACCATCCATGCTTTTCCATTTTTTCCCCTTTCCGCTAAAACAGCATAAGTTGCCGTTTTGCAAATGTGATATGTTCCTGAAATTGCAAAATCATTTCCGCTTGATCCTCGTGGGTTGCCTTAGAGGCAATCTGATAAGGAACATCATACGGGAAAGCAACCCTCCATGCCGCCCGTGCCTTTGGAGTGACAATCTGAAAGCATTGTCTACAGAAAATTTTATTAGGAGAAACAGAATTTATACAGGGCAAAATTCTGTATTCTTCACTTCCGTCATAGTGACAAGTATCAGGACCAAGAAATCTCATTTATTCCCCCTCGTCTTCCTCAATGTTTACACTTGCGAATGGTAGCGTGCTTGGATAGCTTAGGTCTAGCGTAGGAAATCGCACCGGACGAGATAACGCATTCTGTGTTTCCCAATTGGTAAGTTTATCCACCGCGAACATTCTCCGCGTACCTTGGAAGGGGCGAAGCGTTTTTTCAACACGAACAAAACGCAACCTATTGGCGGAATGGACACGTGGAAAGTGTATCGCCATGCTGTGAGTGATAAAAGTAATAAACGGGTAGGTATATTGTTGTCTTGCATTTAATCCTTCTATGATATCGCTCCAAGTGATATCTTCTTCCGTTGTTCGTTCATCTTTCACGGGAGGAAGACCGCGCGTCGCGCTTTTGCGTTTGCGTGTCTTATCGTCTAAACGATAAAATCCATTCATCAAAATCAGCAATTTGTCTGCACGCTCTTTTTTCCAGAAACCAAGGTTGCTATTGCACGAAAGGGAAAGTTTGGTTCCTGAAAAAACGCTGTCAGTTGCGAACGCAAGCACGCTTGATTCTCTTCCCATACTTGCACGTAATAACATGGAACGAGAAAACGATGTAATCCATCCTGCCCACGGAACACATCGAAAGGGGGAGTTTCCAACTCTCTGTGCAAGTTTTCCATAAATCGAATTTAGTGCGATTTTGATTGCATATTCCCCTGGATTATTACTTCTCTTGAGCGTGTTCCGAAGTTGATAGAGTTTCGGTATCTCTTTCTGAAAGACGCTATCTCCCCCTATTTCTTGATACCATACTTCATGCAATTTGATACAGTTTCCGAACATAGCAAGCGCCGCACTTACTTCGGGTTGCCAATACCATCCTAATCCATTGAGCGGATAGAAAATTCTTCCCTGAGAATCGCGCCACGGAAAGGGGCCGAACGGCGAAGAATCGGGCACGCTCCATTCTACCAAGTAAACAGCTTGCGGACCATGCTGTATCTTGGGGCGCACTTTGCGAATCCAGTTGCTTCCATAATCAAGCTTATACAACTGTGAAAGCGCGAACGGATATGCAGAATTGATATCATAAGAATGCACGTTCTGAAATGTACCGATTCCCATATTCTCAAAACGTCCGCCATAATAAGCACAATCCCATGCTTCCCAAAGCCCGCGCGGGCATTCCCATTCCTTAAAAACGGGGTAATCTTGATGGGCATTCATTCCGCGTTTACCTAACACGTACTCTGCAACTGCGCCCGGACCATGCCATTTTTTCAGCACGATATTTTGAGAGAGAAAAATCTCGTTTAATTTATCGCAAAGCTTGACAAGCCATTTTACTTCTAATTGGTTGTATCGTCTGATAGTGGGAAGATCTCTTCTTCTAAATCTAGATCGCTGCTTTTTTCCTGCAATAATTTCGCGTGGTACGCTTCCAAGAAAACCTTGACAAGCATTGATAAAACTTCCTCCGAAGAAAGTGAAGACGTCAAAGAGAGTATAGACTCGTTTTCTATCCCCTTCCCCGATTCGTCGAAGTTTAAAAATTTTACGTGGAATATATAAGATCTCATACTCTTTCCATTTCACGAAATCCTTATCGTCAGAAGTAAAAATTTTGCTAAGAGTCTCATCATCTAAATCGCGGAGAATCATATTCACATCATAGGTTGTTACGTAGCCAACAAAAACAGGATCAATATTATAAAGCTGCCTATTCCGCAAAAGTAACCAATCAAAAACGCTAATAGTGTCGAGTCCTTTAAGGTTGAGAATCTCTCCTCCCTCGGAATCTTGTATGAGGCAATAATGTTCATTGATTCCTTCACCGTCTACGCCGACGAATTGCACGGATCAATCCTTGATCGCATCAATTCAAAACTTACTTCAATCAAATTAGCATTACGCGAAACAAAAATTCCTCCGCTGCTCATTCGTTTCATTTCAGGATTTAACTCTATCTCTTTCAAGAGATGATCCATGTTCTCTCTAATTTGTATACTTCCAGGCGTGCAAAAAACTTGACTCTCGCAATCATACCATACCCAATTAGCAGCTAACATCATACGCACAATTTTATCAATATCATCTTCAGTAAAAAAATCGCGAGAATTCATCATTTTTTCCTCCGTGTTATTGCACGAATCCTCCGCGCTGTTTCTTTTGCACGCTTGCGAGAATGCACAATACGCACCGCTTTTTTACGCTGAAGCTTAATCGTTTTTGGGTATACAGGTATAATAAATTCCCCCTCTTTCGTCTTGCGAATTCCAGGCATTAAGACGCGCCGTGTTTTATCATCGTGATATTCTCTCACCGCTTTTTTGAAATATTGCCTACCCTTGATTCCCTTGCGTGAATACCGCCGCGCATATTCAATTTGTCCAGGTGTCATTGTCTTGGATGCATCGGGAAAATAACTTGCTACTCTGTAATCACTTGGCGACATCTTAGCAAGTGCCTTTTTTACTTGCTTCAAACGCGCATCACTTATGCTATACCCACGTCGCGCATTAGCAAGTGAAGAAAGAGTCTTAGGATCTATACGCAATTGCTTCCCCGCTTGCGCGTATGAACCATAGAGAAATTGAAAGGATTCAAAAAACTCGGGCGTTTTTGTGAGCCCAACTATATGAGCATCTGAGAGTTTAGGCATCATTACTCCGCGCGCGTTCGCGTGAGAATGTCTCTTGATAACATTTTTCGCACCATACAATAGTCAAGTTAGGCATTCCCTCTGAATGTAGAATAATTTCCATACAAAACTTTTTTGGTAGAAAATCCTCTAGGCATCTTCTACAGACGAAAATAATCTCAGTAATATTTAACATAACAAAAAGGGGAAGCGTTTCCGCTTCCCCCTTGCTCCCTTCTATTGTCAGTTTTTTACTCTGTAGTCTCTTCGGGATCAGGGACCGAAATGGTATCGAAACCCTTGTAAACTTTCCCCTCCACCGCATAGCGACAAGAAATGAAACACCTTCCGATGATCTCCTCCCCATTAAAAGAGGCAAATTGATTGAGGAGCATCGTATTAACGAGCAATGAGCAATGTTCTCCCGTGTCGAGATTGCGAACAGGAACCGTAGTAGGAGGCTCCATCGTTGAACCCTGCCGCTTCAGTTGCTTGATTGGCACGCCTAGAACCTTGAAATATTTTGGGGTTCCATCTTCCCATTTCCAGGTGGAAGAAGTTACCTCTTTTGTAAGCCGCTTGTCGATACCTTTATCCGCAAGCATATTTGCAATTGCTTTCGCTGCATTTGAAGTTTGCTCGGCATCGTAACGAACGTCAATTTTTCCAGCGGTCTTTTTTGAAGTTGCCATGTTAACCCTTTTTTCCCTTCAATTTTGTGTGCTCAATTAGCACTTTTTCACAGTAGGCGTTAAGTCTCACAATTGGTTCTTGATCGGCTGCTAGCTTCGCAAGCGTGCGATATGCGGAGACAGGAAGAAGAAGACGATTTATGGGCTTTGTTTCCTCCGTTTCGATTTGTAACTCTTTTGCTTGTTTCATTTTTGGCTGTGCTCGCGGCATTTGATTTTCACCCCCTTTCTTCATTACTAAATGTCCGTTCCAATATCCCCAAACTTCTCGATTCATTTTGCATTTATATCATTTGTTTTTTGTATTGTCAAGTTTCTTTTTGACTTTGTTTATTCTCACAAAAGGGGAGGGTTTTTGTTTCTGCAAGTTGGTCGCGTATAGAAAGCAGCGCATGAGATCAAGAGCGGCGTTTGAGATCCTTTTTTCTCTACTCTGTTTCATATTAATTTCCTTTCTCAATTTAGATCGGAAGAGCACACGTCTGAACTCCAGTCACGCCAATATCTCG
>OCZT010006260.1_pt1 | contig 11789 bp, 13 predicted proteins | sample 1539031 | NCBI WGS metagenome assembly OCZT01 (sample SAMEA3539308, study PRJEB22396) | soil metagenome | biome: tundra; feature: field; material: soil | place: USA | collected 2010-05 | depth 0.15 m
GGGGAAGAGACGCTGTCGAGTACGAGGGCCTTCAACTTCTCCCACTGGGCGATCTGCTCAATCGCTACTAAGTCGTTCATTTTCAGTCCTTTTAATGCAAGCTAAAGCTCGCGCCACAACCGAGTATTCGCGTTTCTTCTACGCCTGGATTTCTACCCTGCTGCTATTCTTGGAACCGACAGAACAAAGGTTGGGAGAACAGAATGAAAATGAAACGAGCTGCGTTATTGCTTCCACTTTTCGCGGCAGTATATTTGTCCGCGTTTGCGTCGCCTCCGGTTTATCCAGGGGCCAAGCTGGTCGACGAACTGAACCGGGAGTTGAAAAAATCGGGCCAGGACAGCACCGCCTACAACACTTTCGATGCTTTCGAAAAAGTCTACGACTTTTACCAGAGCAAAGGAGGGGAACTCAGAAGGGGCCGGCCGGCGCGGGCCGGAGAAAAAATGGCGACATTTCAATTCAAAGAGTCAGGCTATGCCGTCGCCATCATTTGGAAAGAAGATTCCAAATCCCACGGCACCATTTTCTACATCGCCAGAACCGGTGCGGCCCGCTAAAGATTCCTCTTCAAAAAATTGCAGATATGGTAGCCGTCCATGAATTTGAACGGCGTTTCCCCCATCGTGTAATGGCCGCAGGGGAGCACCACGACTTTGTGATCGAAGCCCAGTTCGCGCGCTCGTTCGATCACCTGCTCGGAAAAACGCACCGGAAACGTGGTGTCGTACTTGGCGTAGATGAACAGTGTCTTTTTCGCGAGCGTGGCGTAGCGGTCGATGTAATATGGAGGGCTGACCGCTTTCCATGCCTCGCGCAACTCTTCGATAGTGATCGAGGTTTCCAGGCTTTGCCGGATATGCTGCGTCGACAGGCCTTCCCAAACCACATCGGCGAAATGAGTGGAGCAGTGGTTGAACACGTTCACCTTCAGGCGAGGGTCGTGCGTGCTGGCCAGGAACGCGTAGCAGGAGCCGAGGCTGGTGCCGCAGATGCCGATGCTCTCATAGCCTTGCTGTTCGAGCCAGTCGATGGAGCTGCGGACGTCGATGACCGCCTGGCGGGTGGCGTCGATGGTGCGCGCGACGTTGGCGGAGACGGCGTAATCGGCGCGTTTCAGCTCGGCCGGCATGCGGTAATCGTGATAGGGCAGGCTGACGCGCAGCGCGGACATGCCGAGTTTGGCCATCCCCGCGCACAGCGCTCCATGCTGTCCGGCGGAGGCGTTCCAATGCGGCAAAACCAGCACGGCGACCTTGCGCTTGCCTGGCTTGTGCACGGCTGGATACCACTGGCCGTGGACGATATTGTTTTCCGGATACGGTGTTTTTATGGGGCTGGTAAACCGCAGGATCTTTTGATCCAGCTCAAAATCGGAAGGCGTTTTATAGGAAAAAAACTCGTCGCTGGACTCGAGCACCGCTTCGTTCAAAACACGCAGATATTCGGCCGGGGTGTGGCCATTGCGGGGATTCTGTTGAGCCGTCGGCCAGTCGCCGGTCCATTCCAGGCCCCAGTCAAAGGGCCGGACCACGCGATTGGTGGCGCGGAAGCAGAGACGATTTTCCCAATCCATCATCCATCTTGCATACAAAGTTCGCATTACCTACTTCCAGAGTAGCAAGACGGCGAAGCGGTTTGATCAAAGGAGAGGAGACGCGCGCCGGAACGATGCTCTGCTGTCGAGCCCCGGCGCGCGCAAGGAACAGACGAACTTAATTCACGAGCCGCAGCGCTGCCGGCCCCGGGGGCGGGTTGGACGACTGGGTGCGGAACTCGTATTGCTGAATTTCGATGGCGGCGCGTCCCCCTTCGAAGCGGACCACGCGTCCGCGCGCGACCAGTTTGAGGGCGCATTTATTGTTCAATTGCGCAGGCCAGCTGATGGCAAGCTCCATCCGGCGGCCGGGCAGCAGCATATGTTCGACGGTGAAGAGCACACCGGAGCTCGATATGTTGATCGTCTTGCCGTCCCCCGTCTCTTCACTGCTGCGTTTATTCAAGACTCGATACCGCACTTCGCGCTCAATCGGAAAGCGATCCGAATGGCGGCGGTCGGCTTGCGCGTTGTCGTTTAGATTCAAGTTTTCTCCCTCGACATGCCGTGAGCGATGGACGCCCTGCGACTATAACGAGTTTGCCCTTTCTGAAATGCGGCTGCAATAGCGTACGAGGCCCATTTCGGCACGGTACACGGGTACAGGGCGACCCACCCGAGTTTCCTAGCTGAGTTATCATTCTTCAATGCGTAAACAACTTCCAATCTTTATGACTTTCGTCCTGGCGCTGGCGGCCTTCGGGCTGGGGTACGGCGCGGGGGCAAAGAAGAAAGCAGTGACACCAAAGGACTTTCCCACCGGCAGGCCATTCAGTTCGGGCATGCAGGTAGGCGATACGCTCTATGTTTCCGGGTCCACCGGGGCGGATGTGAAGACCGGAAAAGTACCAGAAAAGTTCGAGGACGAAGTCCAATTGTGCTTCGATAACATCAACGAAGTGCTGAAAGCGGGCGGGTATAGTTACGCCGATGCAGTGTCGGTGCAGGTTTATTTAACCGATATGAGCCTGTTCCCACGGATGAACGCGGTCTACATCAAGAATTTTCCCGAGCCGAGGCCGACGCGGACCACGGTCGGGGTGACGGCGCTGGCCGGCGCGGCGCATATGGAAGTAACGGTAACGGCGAGGAAGTAGCCAGGAGCGTTGGCCCGTTTTTCTACCTCCGCGATTCGGTGGGATTCGCGGGCCTGCCTTCTTCCGCTTCCTGGCTCGCTGGCGCGCGCCGCCCAGGCGAGCATTCGATCAACAGCCACAACGCGGCGCCGCACATCAATCCGCCGAACCGCGGAAACCATGGCGACGTGTCCGGGTTGTCCGGCAGAGTTGCGGGCTCCAGCAGTTCCAGGTTCGAATCCTGCTTCCGGTCCCACAACCGTTCCAGCAGGCTGGCCTGAGCGCGCTTCTCGCCGATCGATTCGTATTCCTTGCGCTTCAGATCGCGATCAAGGCTCAGCACCGAATACTGGGGATCGGACGCCGGTGTTGCGCGCAGTTTCTGCTCTGCCTTCACCAACTCCTTGCCTGTCGCTTCGGCTGCATCGCGGAAAAAATTCTTCGACGCGAACATCGAAGTCGCTGCGTCGCGGATCCTCAGGTCGATCAGCGCGCTGGCAAGATAGCTGGTCACGCTCTGCGCCTTCCTGGCGTTCTCCTCTGCGCCGGCCCGCTCCCCGTACCGGAACGCAATCCGGATCAGGTTCGCGCCCTGCTGCTCAACCCGCAGCGAACGGCGGAATCTGGCCACCAGCGCGTCCATCGATTGGTCCAGCCGCGACGGATACAGATCGCGGTCGCGAATCAGCATTGTGATCGAGGCGGTCGACAGCGCGACCGGCGCGAGTTCGTCCAGCAGGCTCTTTGCGTCGACAGGCGATCGCGGGATCAATTCCCGAGGCACCGCCGCCGGCGATACACGAAGACTCGCTTCCGAGGTGTATTCAAAGGGCCACAGCGCGGCGACGATACATCCAACGCCGATGCCCATCGTCAGCCAAAACAGGCCGCGAAACCAGCGAAATCCAACCAGCCGGGAAACCATCGCACACCTCCAATTCTGCCAATTATGTCACGTAAATATGGAGAAATCCAGGGGTACCGCAATTTCACACCCGGGCTTCCACCTTCTGGCCGATCGGGATTTCCGAACCGCGCGCAAGCACGGGGTAACTTGGGAACAGCGAGTGCACGCCGCCGAGCCCTTAAGCCGGCAATTCGACTTCGATCTGGTGAACCATCACCTCGGGAGGTTGCTCGCGCGGAGCATTCTCCAAGTAAATGCGGATCGCCTCGGTCGCGAGGGAGTCGATTTCCTCCAATGAGGCTCCAGTAACCAGAATCGTAGGGAGTTCCGGCACGTAGGCACTGTAGCCCTTCGAATCGCCTTCGATCACCAGAGAATATTTGCGAGTCATGGTTTAGGTTCCTCCACTCCAGTTTGCCTTAAAATAGCGCGATACGCACCGACTCTCACGTCATTTCCGGATTTCCCTGAAATCACGGTTGTTCTTCCGTCAGGGTGCCGGAAGATTCGATGGCTTCCATTCGTGCGAATATGTCGCCAGCCGTTCCTTTCCAGGAGTTGGATGAGTTCACGAACTTTTAGGGGCACTCATTCGTATAGTGCCGGGCCGGACCGTTTCTTCTCGCACCGCTCATTCCGACTTCTTCTTCCTTAACTCCTCAAGCCGTGCCGCGATTCTCTGCTCCACTCCGCGAGCCGTCGGCTCATAGAATTTTCTCCCACGCAGCGATTCCGGCAGGCACTCCATCGTGTTGATCGCGTCTTCGAATTGATGGGCGTGCTGGTAGCCTGCGCCGTAGCCCCATTGCTTCATCGCTCGCGTCGGGGCGTTGCGGAGCTGCATCGGAACCGGTTCGGCGGGGGATTTTTCGACCGTCTCCATCGCGGCGTTGAGGGCTCGATAGGCTGCGTCGGATTTCGGGGCGACGGCCAGATAGATCGCTACCTGCGCTAGCGCCTGATCGCCTTCCGGCACGCCTAAAAAATGCGCGGCCTGCTGCGCGGCGATGGCTTGTTCCAGCGCTCGAGGGTCGGCGAGGCCGACGTCTTCGACGGCCATGCGTACCAGGCGGCGGGCGATATAAAGACGGTCCTCGCCGGCTTCGAGCATGCGGGCCAGCCAGTAGAGAGCGGCGTCGGGATCGGAGGAGCGAATGCTCTTATGCAGCGCGGAGATTAAATTAAAATGCTCTTCGCCGGATTTGTCATAGAGCAGGACCTTTCGCTCGATGACCGATTCGACGGCGTCCTGTTCGAGCACGCCTTCCTGCGCGATCGACGAGGCGAGTTCCAGGATGTTATACGCGGTCCGGGCGTCGCCATTGGCGTAGATGGCAATTTGTTCCAGCAATTCGCGGGTCGCGGACAGTTCCAGTTTCTTGAGCGCGGCTTCGAGTAGCGTGACGATCTCGTCCATGGAGAGCGCGCGAAGGGCATAAACCTTGGCGCGGGAGAGCAGCGCCGAGTTTACTTCGAACGACGGGTTTTCGGTGGTGGCGCCGATCAGGATAATGTCGCCTCGCTCGACGTAGGGAAGAAACGCGTCCTGCTGCGCTTTGTTGAAGCGATGGATTTCGTCGATGAAGACGACGGTGCGGCGTCCAAGTTTTCGTGCGCGCTCGGAATCCACCATGACGGCCTTGATTTCCTTGATGCCGGAGAGAACGGCGCTGAAGGGGATGAAGTCGGCGCGGGTGAGGCGGGCGATGAGGCGCGCGAGGGTGGTTTTGCCGACGCCGGGAGGGCCCCACAAGATGAGCGATTGCAACTGGTCGCGCTCGATCTGCACGCGCAGAGGTTTTCCCGGCGCGAGGATGTGCTGCTGGCCGACGAAGCCTTCCCAGGTATCGGGGCGCATGCGCTCGGCGAGGGGACGCTTGGCGTCATCACGGAGAGATTCAAGCGGAGCGGAATCGAACAAATTCATGTCGAATTCCTCTGGCGGCGGGCTTCATAAAATAAGATGCCTGCGGCCACCGCGGCGTTCAGGGATTCTACGCCTGTGGTCGGGATGCGGAGAGGAGTCGCGCGCGTCGACAGATGATGACTGACGCCGCGGCCTTCGCTGCCGATGACGATGGCGCAACTGGTTTTGAAATTGGCGTCGGAGACCAGCAGGTCGGCGCGAGGCATCGCCGCGTAGAGGACGACGCGTTTCTTTTCGAGCGCGCCATTGAACAGCGATTCGTCAAGCGCAGAGGCGATGGGGAGACGGAAGACGGATCCAGCCGAGGCTCGTATGCATTTCGGGTTGTAAGGGCTGACGGAACCTTTCAGGAACGCGGCGCCGGTGGCTCCGAAGGCCTCGGCAGCGCGGAGAATGGCGCCGGCGTTGCCGGGGTCCTGAATGCCATCGAGGACGGCGACTAAGGCGCGTCCACGCAGAAGCTGATCGAGCGTCCAGGCCGGAGGTTTTACCAGTGCGAGGACACCCTGAGGGGTTTCGGTAGAGGCGAGCGAGGCGAAATCGGAATCGCGCACCGTTGCCACGCGCATTTTCAGGCCTTTTACGTGCGATTCGATGGCGCTGGTGACCGATTGGGCAACGATCACCGCGCCGATTTCGGCATTGCTTTTGAGCGCCTCTTCGAGCAAATGAAAACCTTCGGCGACGGCAAATCCATCGTCGGTGAGCGAGCCTTTTTGCACCGCGCGGCGCACTTGTTTGAGCAGCGGGTTTTTGTCGCTAAGAAGTACTTGCATGGACTCAATTACAATGTCAGCTTAGCCTATTCATGAAACATAGCTTCATCCGAATCGCCGCGGGACTGCTGCTCGTTAGCGTGATCGGGCTGGGCGTGAAGCTTTTCTCGGTGGCGGGCGACATCCGGCGGCAGTCGGATCTGGATGAGGCGCGCCCGGCCGACGTGATCCTGGTGCTAGGTGCGGCGGAGTATCGCGGCAGGCCGTCGCCGATTCTCGAGGCGCGGCTAAACCATGCCCTGTTTCTGTACCGGCAGGAACTGGCGCCGCGCATCATCACCACGGGCGGAAAAGGCGGAGATCCGATGTTCACCGAAGGCGAGGTGGGCCGCGCATATCTGAGCCGTCACGGGATTCCGTCCGAGGCGATTATCGTCGAATCGGAAGGTGAAACGACGGTTCACAGCACGGTCGCCGCGGCGGAAATCATGCGCCGGATGAATCTGCATTCCTGCATTGTGGTGAGCGACGGCTATCACATTTACCGGGTGAAAAGAATGCTGCAATTTCAGGGCATTGACGTTTATGGATCGCCTAGGCCCACCGAGCCTCGTCATGGCTGGCGGCAGGAGTGGATTTACTTGAAGCAAGCCATCGCTTTTGGCTTGTGGCGCGTCGGAATTCCCGTATAATAAAGCTGGAATGAAGCAGCTCGCGTTTTCCATGGCGCTGGTTGTCCTGCTGCTGGGGATGCCGCTGGGCTCATTCTGGCCGCATTTCATGCGCCTGCGGCGCATCCGTGTTGCCCCCGGACCAGCGCAAACCTGAAGTGCCCGTACGACCCGTTCGATTCGGCCAAAGCATCGAGCCATGTGGCGATCGCCACTGTGCCGGCGCCGGCTGCAATTGGCATCGCTCCTCTGAGCGTCTCAGAGGACCTGCCGCCATCGATCCCGTCAACTGGCAGCGATTTATACATTTTCAATCGTATTCTCCGAATCTAGAAGCGTCTTCGCAGTTTCCTCCTCAAGACACAGTTAGATTTTTTGATCAAAGGAGAATTGTTATGACAAGACTATTTACCTGGGCGCTTGCCCTTTCGATGATTGCTGGAGTTGCGGTGTACGCCGCCGAATGTTGCTGCGATCCGGGGATGTGCACCGGAAGCTGCTGCCACTGCATGCACGCGAAGTAGGCGTCAAAAGGAGGGGGCGAAATCGCCCTCTCCTTCAATATTTCCGAAGAACGGCCAGCACTTTCCCCTGAATCTCGACCGCTGCGCGATTGACGAAAATCGGCTGCATCGACGCGTTGGCAGGCTGTAGGCGAACGCGGTCGCCAGCTTCGAGGTAGAAGCGCTTGAGCGTGGTTTCCATGCCGTCGACCAGGGCCACGACAATATCGCCGTCGCGCGCTTCCTTGGCATGCTCCACCAGCACGTAGTCGCCGTCGCAGATGTGGTCTTCAATCATCGATTCGCCGCGAACCTGCAACGCGTAGGTGCTGGGATCGCCGGTGAAATCGGAGAAATTCAGCGTGTCGCGGCCGGCAATCGCCTCGACGGGCGAACCGGCGGCAATCCGGCCCAGTAAGGGAATTTCGAACGACGCGGGCTGTTGCCGGTGCTGGCGTTGCTCTTCATAGTATTTCGGCGCGATTTCGAGCGAGCGGCTCTGGTTGAAGCCTCGCGTCACGTAGTGCTTCGTTTCGAGCGCCATGATGTGCTTATGCACGGTGGCCAGGGACGCGAGATCTAACCCCTCGGCGATTTCCTCATAGCTGGGGCTGTAGCCGCGCTTTTCCAGAAATCCGGCGAGAAAGTCCAAAAACTCTTTTTGCCGTTTGGTGAGTGCCATAAGGTTATTATGGGCGAAGAAAAAGAGAATTACAAGTCCAAGTTTTCACGGTACTTTGGAGAGAGTGTTTTTCGTCCTTGGCAATCGCGGATGGGTGCTTCGCGTGGCAGCAGTGGTGTATTCGATCAACGCCCTCCTCTCTGTGATCGGCGGCGGATGGCATTCGGTATCGTGGATCGGCTGGTCGGCGATGGCGCTCGGATTTCTGGCGCTTTCTTTTGCCGAGGACGAATCGCAGCCGGGGAAATTCCGGTGGCGCTCGCCGGTCTGGGTCGTTGGGCTGGGCGCTACAGCGCTAGGTCTTGGGCTGCTGGTGAGCGGATTGTTCCACTGGCGGCCGTTTTAGTGCATCCCCTCCATCACTGTCGGGGTTCCGTAGTCCACTAGGCGATTTCGGAGATTTCGGCTTCGGTTAAACGGAAATCCGCGGCGCCGATGACGCCGTGAATCTGGCTTGCGTTGCGCAGGCCGACGATGGCGGCGGTTACTTCGGGACGGCGCAGAGTCCAGGCGATGGCCACTTCACCGGGTGTTCTTCCGTGGCGGTCGCCGAGGGCGCGGAGTTTTTCGACCAGCGCGAGGTTGCGCGTCAGGTTCGGTTCCTGAAACGCGGGCATTCGTCGGCGCACGTCGTCTTCGGGCAGCGTGGCCACGCGCTCCTTCGTCATGGCGCCGCTGAGCAGGCCGTTGCGCATGGGCGAATAGACGATGACGCCGATGTTGTGATCGCCGCAATAAGGCAGGATCGATTCTTCGATCTCGGGCGACACCAGCGAATAGGGCGGCTGCAGGGACGAGGGCACCGCAAACTTCGCGATGCGCGCGAGCTGCGATGCGTTGCAGTTCGAGACGCCGATGTTGCGGACCTTGCCCGCTTCCTTCAGGCGCACGAGCGCTTCCCAGCCTTCTTCCAGATCCTCGTCGGGCTCAGGCCAGTGGATTTGATAAAGGTCTATGGTATCGACGTGGAGGCGCTTGAGGCTGGCTTCGCATTCGCGCTCAACCGAATCCTTTTTGAGGCACTTGCCGATCTGCCCTGCCTCGTCCCAGACGCGGGCGCACTTGGTGAAGACGTAGGGCTTCGGGGAAACGCCATGGACCGCGCGCGCGACCACCTCTTCGGAGTGGCCGAGGCCGTAGATGGCCGCGGTGTCGATCCAGTTCAGACCCGCGTCGAGACCGGCGCGAATGGCGGCGATGGAATCGTTGTCGTCCTGAGGGCCCCAGGAAAAGGCCCATCCGGCTCCGCCCATGGCCCAAGCGCCGATGCCGAGGGGAGTTATTTTCAGATCGCTGTGCCCAAGTTGTCTGGTTTGCATTGTTCATCCAAAATAGCAAGCTTCCAAAGGGTCCTGTGTTTCTTGCATGGTGGCACGGACTTTAGTCTGCGGCGTCGGCTTCAGCCGACGTTTCCGCACACCGGCTGAAGCCGGTGCTGCAAGCTAAAGCTCGCGCCACGTCACAAATTAGGGGAGTTGTTATTCTTGTTGAATGGAGACACGCCACTCGGTCTGCGCGCTCGACTGTCCGGACACCTGTTCGCTGCTAGTGAATGTGGAAAACGGCACCGCGACGAAACTGCGGGGGAATCCCGATCATGCGGTGACGCAGGGATTTTTGTGCGGCAAGGTCGCTCAATATCTGGAACGCGAATATTCGCCCGATAGGCTGCTCTATCCGCAGAAGCGGGTTGGGAAAAAGGGGGAGGGGCAGTTCGAGAGGGTCGGCTGGGACGAAGCGCTGGACACCATCGCGAAGAAGCTGGGAGCGGTCGCGGACGAGTTTGGGCCGGAAGCGATTCTGCCGTACAGCTACGCGGGAACGATGGGATTGCTGAACGGCAACGGCATGGACCGGCGGTTTTTCCACCGGCTGGGCGCATCGCGGCTGGATCGGACCATCTGTTCGGCGGCAGGCAGCGCAGGGTTGTCGGCAACGCTGGGATATCGCTACGGGACGGAGCCGGAACAGTTTTCGAAGGCGAAGTTCATCATCGCCTGGGGCGCGAATATTCACGGCACCAACGTTCACCTGTGGCCTTTTATCGTAGCAGCCAGGCGCAACGGCGCGAAGCTGATTGCGATCGACCCTGTGCGGACGCGCACCGCGGCGCTGGCGGACCAGCATCTGCGGATCAATCCGGGAAGCGACCAGGCGCTGGCGTTCGGGCTGATGCACGTCATTATCCGAGAGCGGCTGCATGATCGCGATTACATCGAGAAATTCACGAACGGTTTCGAGGCGCTGGCGGAGCGCGCGAAGGCGTACGATCCGGAGCGTGTTGCGGCGCTGACGGGGATTGCCAAGGGTGACATCATTCAACTGGCTCGCGAGTATGCGACGGTGCGGCCGGCGGTGATTCGCGTGAATTACGGCATCCAGAGAAGCGAACGCGGAGGCGCGGCGACGCGGGCGATTGCGGCGCTGCCAGCGCTGACGGGAGCGTGGAAAGAGGTCGGTGGAGGCTTGCAGCTTTCGGTTTCGCAGGCGTTCCAGTTCAACCGCAAGGCACTGGAGATGCCGGAGTTGGGGCCCAAGGCGCGGACCGTGAATATGAGCGAGTTGGGGTCGGCACTGACGGCGCTGGACAAGCCGCCGGTGAAGGCGATTGTGGTTTATAACTCGAATCCGGCGGCGATTGCGCCGGATCAGAATCGAGTATTGAAAGGCTTCCTGCGCGAGGATCTGTTCACCGTGGTGCTGGAGCAGTTTCAGACGGACACGGCCGATTACGCGGACATCGTGCTGCCAGCGACCACGTTTTTGGAGCACACGGATTTGTATCTGGCCTACGGGCATTATCATTTACAGTTGGCGAGGCCGGTGGTGGCTGCGCCGGGCGAGGCGAGGTCGAACGTGGATGTGTTTTGCGAGTTGGCGGGGCGGATGGGATTCGAAGATCCGTGTTTCAAGGATTCCGAAGACGACATGATTCGGGCGCTGCTGAGTCCGGGGCATCCGTTTCTGGAGGGGATCACGTTGGAGAGGCTGGAGCGCGAGCATTCGGTGCGGTTGAATGTTTCGGCGGAGGGGACGCCGTTCCTTCCGTTCGCGGAAGGGAAATTTGGAACGGCATCGGGCAAGTGCGAGATGGATGTGCCGGATTATGTGCCTCCGGTGGAGTCGCGATTCGGAGATGTTTCGCTGCGGAAGAAATATCCGCTGGAGATGGTGTCGTCGAAGAACGACGACAGCATGAATTCGACGTTCGGGAATCGGGACGCGGTGGACAAGCAGACGTCGGTGCTGCACATCGCCACGGAAGACGCGGAGCGGCGGGGGATTCGCACCGGCGACCTGCTGAGAGCGTTCAACGAGCGCGGGAGTTTATTGTTGACAGCGGAAGTGGACGGAGTCGTTGGGCGCGGAGTGGTGCGGGCTCCGGCGGTGCGATGGGCTAAAAAATCGAAAGCCGGTCGCAGCGCGAATGCGTTGACGTCGGAGCGGCTGACCGACATCGGTGGCGGGCCGACATTTTATAGTTGTTTAGTCGAGGTGGAAAAGTGCGGAGATTAGTGGCGGCGTTCGCGCTGCTGACGTTTGTGGCGTTCGGTTCGGTGGGGTGTCGGCGAAAGAAAAAGATAACGGCGAGAGAGGATGGCCTGGCGAGCGTGGTCAACGTGGCCGATCCGGCGGATTCGGCGCAACTGGTGCGCGGATTTTCGAACGTGGAGGCGGATGCGTGGCGCTGGAGCACGTCGAAATTTTCG
>OCZT010006263.1_pt1 | contig 11783 bp, 7 predicted proteins | sample 1539031 | NCBI WGS metagenome assembly OCZT01 (sample SAMEA3539308, study PRJEB22396) | soil metagenome | biome: tundra; feature: field; material: soil | place: USA | collected 2010-05 | depth 0.15 m
CGGCATACGAGATATTGGCGTGACTGGAGTTCAGACGTGTGCTCTTCCGATCTCTGCAAGACGGGATGACATTGGCTGTGTGCCTGGGGCGATCCTCGTACGAGGTCATCAACGCCTTTCGTCCCCTTACGCAAGCCCGAGTCAACGTAGCCCAGGCCATGGGCAGCATCCCTTCCGCCATCCCCGACCTCGACAGTTCCGCGCTGGCACGCCAACTAGCCAGCAAGTTGGGTGGGCAGATTATGTTGCTATCGTCGCCCTTATACGTCAACAGCCCGGCGGCGGCAAAGTTGCTTCGGTCTCAGCCGTCAATTGACCGGACTCTCAAGGCCGCTCGGAACGCGAACATCGCCCTGGTGGGGATTGGCGGCACCAGCCCCAAAACCAGCCATTACATTGATGCTGAACTCATCACTGCCAAACAACTAAGACAGCTTGAAGCCGAGGGCGCGGCCGGAGATATCGGTGGGCAATTCATTCGCGAATCCGGCCAACTGCACCCCTGCACAATCAACAATTGCATGATCGGTCTGACTCTGGATGAACTGCGGCGTATCCCCAACACAATCGCCGTAGCCGCTGGGACGGCCAAGGTAAAAGCAATCCTGGGAGTGTTGCGTTCGGGCGTGCTGAACGCCCTGTGTACTGACCAGCAGACTGCCGCGGAACTGGTGCGGCTGGCCGAGCGGAAACGTCCCCTTCGGTCGCATTGAGCGCGTGAATTGCCGAACTGGTCTTGGGGAGAACGATGAATGACGATTGGGTGATTGGCGTAGATCTGGGTGGCACCAAGATTGAGATTGGATTAATTAGCCCGGAGAACTGCGTGACTGCGCGCGTTCGCATTCCCACCAATCCTGGACTGGGCCCGCAGAGCGTGGTGGAGCGCATCGCCAAAGAGGTGGAAAAGTTGAGTGCCCAGAAACCATCAGGCGCTCGCATCGCAGCTTTGGGCCTGTGTGCCCCCGGACCCGTGGACAACGCAGCCGGAACATTGCTCGATCCGCCAAATCTGGCCGGACTGCATTATGCTCCGCTGCAACAGATGCTCTCGACGCGGCTAGGCATTCCGGTGCAGATCGACCATGATGCCAAGGCCGCCTGCCTGGGTGAGTATTATTACGGCGCCGGCCGCGGCGAGCGCAGCATGACCTATGTCATCGCAGGCACTGGCGTGGGCTCCGCCACCATCTTGAACGGTCAAATGCTGCGCGGCCAGAACAACACTGCCGGCGAGGTGGGGCATGTGCCGCTCGACCGTGACGGCGATCTCTGTTCCTGCGGCTCGCATGGATGCGTGGAGACATTCATTGCCGGCCCGTGGCTGGCACGCCGGTATGAGCGTAAACTCCAGGCTGCGGACCCCATCCCTTCTGCTAGCACTGAAGGAATTTCCGCAGTGGATGTTGTCGATCTCGCCCTTGCAGGCGACCCCCTTGCACGGCAGGTGATGGATGAAGCTGGCAGCGCTCTGGGCGCGGCCGTCGCTACGCTCGCCATGGTGTTGGATGTCGACTTGTTTGTGGTTGGGGGGAGCGTGGTGAAAGCTGGCGACCTGCTGCTCGAGCCCGCTCGCCGCGCGGTGCCCAGGCATTGCTATCGCTCCGTCGGGAGCGGCGTGCGCATTATGGCGACAGAAATCGGAGATGACGGCCACTTACTCGGCAGCGGCTGGATGGCCCGCCACGCGTTGGCGGAGGCCAATCGCAAAAGCGGAGTTGAAGCCAGCGATTCTCACGCAGGCTCACCAAGAGAAGTTTCGTCTCAGGAGGGCCGCCTGGAAGACGTCGAAGGCGTCGTTTTCAATGTCCAGCATTTCTCCGTTCATGACGGCCCCGGCATCCGTACCAACGTCTTCTTCAAGGGATGTCCGCTGCGGTGTGCCTGGTGCTGCAATCCGGAATCGCAGCGGTTTCAGCCCGAGTTGGCTTTGTCTCCGCAGCAATGCATCCGCTGCGGCCAATTTGACGACACCTGCTCCGATGAATGGTCGCACGGCGCTGTCACACAATCGGAAAAAGACAAATTCGGTCCGCGGTCGGAGGTCTGCCCAGGCGGCGCGATGCGCTGGCTCGGCACGCGCCGTACTGCGGGCGATGTTATCACCGAGGTCCTGCGAGATCAGCCCTTCTATACCGGCGGGGGCGGTATGACTCTCACCGGTGGCGAGCCGACGGCTCAGCCCAACTTCGCCGAGGCGCTGTTGCGATTGGCCAAGCGATCCGGATTATCCACGGCGATCGAGACTTGCGGTCACACTCGCTGGAAGGTCTTTGAGCGCCTGCTGCCTCACCTCGACCTGGTCCTCTTCGACCTGAAGCACATGGATCCAGAGGTCCACCGTCAATGGACCGGTATTGACAATGAAGTGATTCTCTCCAACCTGCGGCACATGGCAGAGATTCAGGTCCCGGTCACTGTGCGTGTTCCGTTGATCCCCGGCTTCAATGCGGACAGCGAGAGTCTATCCGCCATTGCGCGCTTCGTAGCCGAGCTTCCGGGGTTATCAAAGAGCATAAGCGTGTTGCCTTATCACGCACTCGGCAAGCCCAAGTATGCATCGCTAGGCAGGCCTTACTCCATGGACGGTCAAGATTCCCTCAGCCCGGAGAGGGTGCGGGAGTTGACGCACATTCTCGAAGCAGAACAATTAGAAGTCTCGATAGGAAGCTGATGATCACACAATTGCCAGACCTCAAGTTGCATCCTGCCCTAGCTTTCCCGCCGGAAGAATGGAAATCGGCAGCAGCAGGGGAACGCCAGGACCGCACCCGCAAACGGCTGGTTGACAGTTCGAGAGAAATCGACCTCGTTCGCGCACGCCTCTCAACTGAGGCGTACCGTCAGACCGAAGGCCAGCCCATGCCCCTGAGGCGAGCCGCGATGCTGCTGCACCTGGTGCGCAATATGCCTATCGATATTCATCCCGACGAGGTGATTGTCGGCAACCGCTCCCTGTTACCGCGCATGGGAGTCATCGCTCCCGAAGGAGCTGTGAACTGGATTGACGCTGAGTTGGACACGCTGTCGACGCGTCCGCAGGATCCGTTCAACATCACCGCCAGTCAGATCAAGGGACTGCGCGAAGAAATCTTCCCATACTGGCGGGGCCTGACACTGGAGGACATCGTCGAGGCTCGACTCACCGATGAGGTCAAGGTCGCCGTCAAAGGCAAGGCATTCAAGCTGAACCAGACCGACCATGCGCAAGGCCACATTCTGCCGGACGTGCCCGCGTGGCTGCGACTTGGAATCGGCGGCCTGCGGGCGCAGGTTCGCGCGGCCCGGCAGGTAAATCCAAAAGCAGACGCGGTCTTCTACGAGTCAGCCTCCATCGCGCTCGATGCGGCCAGCGATTTCATTCAGCGATACGCCGATCTGGCCGACGCACAACTCAAGGTGGAGCCGGACCGCGCACGCCTGGACGAGCTTGCCGGAATCTCCAGCGCCTGCCATTGGCTGGCCGAGAATCCCGCGCGCGATTTCCGCGAAGCCCTGCAAGCCATTTGGTTCCTCTTCGTGCTGTTGCAGATTGAATCCAATGCCAGCAGCTTCTCCCTCGGACGCCTGGACCAATACCTGCTCCCATACCTCGAGCGCGATCTGGAATCCAGCGCGTTGACCCTGGCGAGTGCGCAAGAGTTGCTCGAATACCTATGGCTCAAGTGCAATGAAATTGTGCTGCTGCGCAGCAGTTCAAGCGCCCGGTATTTCGCCGGATTTCCCATCGGATTCAACATCACCACCGGCGGCCAAACCGCCGATGGCCGCGACGCCACCAACATGTTGAGCTTCATGTGCCTGCGCGCGCAGGCCAATCTGTGCATGACTCAACCAAACCTTTCCATCCGCATCCACGAGCACAGCCCGCAGGACTTTCTGGAGACCGCAGCCTTTGTCATCAGCAAAGGCAGCGGCATGCCGCAAGTCTTCAACGACGAAGTCATCATTCCCGGCCAGATGCAGCGTGGTGTATCGCCGGAAGATGCGGTGAACTACGCAGTGGTAGGCTGCGTGGAATTGTCGACCCCCGGCAAGGCATTGGGCTGGAGCGACGCCGCCATGTTCAACATGGCCCGCATACTTGAGCTGACCTTGTTCGGCGGAGCCGACCCCAAGACCGGCGCGCAGATCGGTTTGCGCACTCCGCCTCTGAATGAGATGACGTCCTTCGAACAGTTGCAGTCGTGCTACGACAAGCAGACGGAACACTTCATCCGGCTCATGGTTGAAGGCTGCAACATTGTCGACCGCATCCACGCGGAAGTGCTGCCTTCGCCCTTCTTGTCGCTTGTGGTTCAGGATTGCGTTGCCCGCGGCGTGGATGTGACAGCCGGTGGAGCGCACTACAACTTCTCTGGAGTGCAGGGCGTGCAGGTTGCCAACGTGGCCGATAGTCTGGCCGCAGTCCAACTCGCCGTCTTCAAGGAGCATTGGGTCACCGGGCAGGAGATGCTCGATGCCCTCTGCAACAATTTCGAGGGCCGTGAAATCTTGCGCCAGCGGTTGCTGAACCGCGTTCCCAAGTACGGCAACGATGACGACCGGGTTGACATCTTCGCCCACGATTGGGCCAACCGTTACAGCGAACTGGTGGGCAAGTATCCCACTGTCCGCGGAGGTTCATACCAGCCAGGATTCTATACAGTGTCTGCCCACGTGCCCATGGGAGCTACGGTCGGCGCCACACCGGACGGCCGGCTCGCGGGCGCACCTCTGGCTGACGGCGGCCTCTCGCCGAGCGCCGGGCAGGACGTAAAGGGGCCCACGTCCGTGCTCAATTCGGTAAGCAAGGCAAACCTGTCGCTCGCATCAAACGGGACGCTGCTCAACATGAAGTTTCTGCCCACTTTTTTTGAAGGCGATCGCGCCCTGGCAAACTTCGTTTCACTGCTGCGCGGCTTCAGCAGCCTCCACGTACCCCACGTGCAATTCAACGTCGTCTCCGCCCAGACGCTGCGCGAGGCTCAAGCCAACCCGGCCGAGTTTCGTAGCCTGGTAGTGAGGGTAGCGGGTTACAGCGCGTATTTTGTCGAACTCGACCGCGATCTTCAGGACGAGATCATCCGCCGAACCGAGTTCGTCTAACCAGAGGAGCTAAGATCAAGCGGCACTATACTCCGAGCCAGTTTGCCGAGTTGAAGGCTGAAGCTCTGAAGATGAGCTTCAGACAACTAGAGTCCGGCCCTTTGGTGCGCTCGAGCAACCGTCCCACGAGCAGGCTGCTTCCACCGGACTGACTTTGGGGCCTAGGAGTCCTCAACCGGGTCCTTTCTCTGCCTTGCTACGCCTCAACTTGTCTTCGCGACCAGACGCGCTCGCATGGAACACATTCTCCACAATAATTAGATCAACTTCGATCACAAACGATCATTCTGGGCTATAATCCAAACTTGAGACGCCCGAAGCGCACCGTGTTCCGCGCCGAGTGTCCGAAGGGAGTGACCTTTGCGCCATGCTTGCTGAAGAACGCAGGTTTCGCATTCGTGAGATTCTGTCCTTGCGCCGGACCATTGCTGCCGCCGAGCTTTGCGAGATGCTCGGCGCGACTGCCGTGACCATCCGCCGGGACCTGGCAGCGCTGGAGGCACAGGGATTGCTGGTTCGCTCCCACGGCGGCGCAACATCGCGGATGTCGAGCACCAACTTTCAACCCGCCTACGAGACGCTGTTGCGTACCCACAGTGCGGAGAAAGAAGCCATTGCGCGCAAGGCAGAACACCTGATTGCGGACGGGGACACGGTTTTCCTCGAAAGCAGCACAACGGTCTTCGAACTATCCTGCCTGCTGTTCCAGCGCAACCGGCTCACGGTAGTAACCAACTCCCCGAGCATCGTATCCGAATTGCAGCAAAGCGCCGGTATCACAGTGCTTTGCACTGGTGGAGACCTGCAGAAGGACACTTTCTACCTGGCAGGAGAATGGGCCCGCCACGCCTTGTCGGAGATACGTGTGGACAAGGCCGTGATCGGCATCAGCGCCATCGATCCCACCTACGGCATCTCGACTTCAAGGCAGGCAGAGGCGCAGATCAAGAAGATGATTCTCAAGGCAGCCAAAACCCGCATTGCCCTGGTAGACCACACCAAGTTTGGTTCGCAAGGTTTTGCTTATGTGTGCCCGGTAACCGACATCGATGTGCTCGTCACCGATTCCCGAACAGATTCCAAATACATCGAGCAGCTTCGGGAAGCAAAGATTGAAGTGCTGGTAGCTGATGTGAAGTGAGCCGGCCTGCGGGCTTCGTGCAACTGGAATCGTAGAAGGAGGCCCGGGGAAATACTCAATTGCGATCAAATAGAGACTTTTGATGCTTGACATACGATCATAAACGAACTAGTCTGGTCTCAGTTTTTGAGATACATCTTCTGCTGGATCGTCCGGCGCAGCCCAAAAGCTATCAGTTTTGGTAGTGTTAGCCTTGGTCTGACGTGCGCTCTCCTGCAGGGCGCTGAGGCAGCAAAAGCACTAATAAAGAGCGAAGGAATCAGGACAGAAAATATGGCAGTCGCGGTCGAGGTCCCGAAGCTGGGCAACACGGTTGAAGAATGCCTCATTAGCAAATGGCTGAAGGAAGAGGGCCAGGCGGTCGCCGCCGGCGAGCCCGTAGTCGAGATTGAGACCGACAAAACGACATTTGAAATTGAGGCGCCGGTTGAGGGCACAGTGCTTGCGCGATTTTTTCCCAAAGGCGCGCTGGTGCCGGTCTTTACGAATCTGTTTGTGATCGGCAATGCCGGCGAGAGCGTGGAAGCGTTCCGGCCGCAAGGGGAAGGCGCACCACCCGCTTCAGCCGCGGCGAGCCCGGAGACAACGAGTGCGCGAGAAGCGCAGTCAGGAACCCAGCCCGTTGCACGCGCAGGGGCCGAAGCTATCGTATCCTTTTCTTCTGCGCCATGGAGTCCAAGAGCGCGCAAGTTTGCCGAAGAGCGCAACTTTCACCCGGCTGCAGTTACCGGATCCGGCCCTGGCGGACACGTTCTTGAGGCCGATCTGCGCACTGCCTACCACGCCTCTCCAAGGGTCTCCGACGCGGCCGGCCAGCGCGCGCAAAGCGGGGCAATCGCTCCTCTTGAAGGCTCAGGAATTGGCGGGATGGTTCTGGCTTCCGACATGGGCGCGCCTGAAAGCCGAATCTCCGGTGTCCGCGAGAAGATCGCGCGCCGCCTGCGCGAATCGCTGGCCGGCACGGCGCAGTACACGCTCAACACCTCAGCAGACGCGCGCGGCCTGCTCTCATTGCGCGCCCGCATCAAATCATCTTCGACGCCGGAGATCAACATCAACGACCTGATGACCTGGTGCACTGTGCAAGCGCTGCTTGAAGCGCCCCACCTAAATGTGCTCTTCGTCGATGGAACGATTCGCCCGGGGTCCAGCGTACACATCGGATTTGCCTGCGATACTCCGCGCGGATTGCTTGTTCCCGTCGTGCATGATGCGCAGGCGCTCAGTGCAGCCGCGCTCGCTGCCCACATCAAGGAACTCTCGACAAAGGCCGTTGAAGGCACCATTTCTGCGGATGATTTGTCCGGCGGAACTTTCACCATCAGCAACCTCGGCGGCCTGGGCATTGAATCATTCACGCCGGTTCTCAATCCGCCGCAAGTCGCAATTCTCGGAATCAATGCCATTCAATTGAAGGCAGTGCGCAAGGACGGCATGGTGGGATTCATTGATTCCATCGGTCTCTCGCTTACCCTCGACCACCAGGTCATCGATGGCGCGCCCGGTGCCCGGTTCCTGCAAGTTCTCCGGGACAAAATAGAAAACGTGGAGCGCATATGTACGATTTGATCGTCATCGGTGGAGGCCCCGGAGGATACGAAGCGGCGATCCACGCCGGCAAGATGGGCAAGAAGGTTGCGCTGGTTGAGAAAGAACGCCTCGGCGGAACCTGCCTGAACGTCGGCTGTATCCCTGCCAAGACTTTCCTGCGGTCGTCGCGGTTATTTCGCGAGTGCGGTGAAGCCGCCGCCTACGGCGTACACGTCGGCACGCCGGTTTTTGACATGCCCGCCGTTGTCACACGCAAGAACAATATTGTTGCCACTCTGACCAAGGGCGTCCAGGGCCTTCTCAAGCGGGCAGGCGTTGAAGTCATCACCGGCCACGCGCGCCTGTTTTCCCGCAACACCATTGAAGTGGGAGACGCCCATTACGAAGCGGCGAACATTCTCCTTGCCGCCGGGTCGCGCCCAGCCGTGCCCCCCATTCCCGGAATCCAGTCCGAGTGCACTCTCGATTCAAATTCCGTTTTTGAATTGCAGCAAGTGCCTAAGTCCATCGCCATCGTTGGCGGCGGATACATCGGCCTGGAATTTGCCTGCTTCTTTCAGGAGATCGGCGCAAAGGTATCGGTGTTCGAGATGCTGCCCGATATCGCGGCCGGCGCGGACACGGATATCTCCTCGCGCATGCTGCGCATCCTCACGCAAAGGGGCATCCAGTTTCATCTCTCCGCAAAGGTGCTCCGCATTGAAGGCCACATTCTCCACTTCGCCGAGAAGGACGGAAAACAATCGAGCGTCGAGGCTGACTACATTCTCAATTCCACTGGCCGCCGCCCGAATGTCGAAGATCTTGGTCTTGAGAAAGTCGGCATCGACTTTTCACCCAGGGGCGTTAAGACCTCAGAGCAGGGCAAAACCAACGTTCCGGGCATCTGGGCATGCGGCGATGTAACCGGACGGCGCATGCTGGCCCACGCAGCCAGCCGCGAAGGAATCGTCGCTGTAAACAACATGTTCGGCCAGAAGGACAGGGTGCGCTACAACTCATTGCCCGCGGTTGTCTACACCCATCCTGAAGTGGCCATGGTGGGCCGCACTGAAGACGAATTGAAGAACGCCGGTATCAAGTACAAGAAGTCGCTCGTCCCCATGGCCGTAGCAGGGCGCTATCTCGTCGAGCATGAAGACAGCACGGGCGTCGTCAAGGTCCTGTGCGGCGCGGAGTTTGGCGAGATCCTTGGCGTGCATGCCATCGGCGACGCCAGCAGCGAGTTCATCATCGCCGCGGCCACAATGATCGAGACCGAAATGAGCGCCTCGAGCGCCAGCGAGCTTGTGTTCCCCCACCCCACAGTTTCCGAAGCCTTGAAAGAGGCGATTGCCGCAATCCACTAGGAGTTTCAGGAATGACCAAATCGATCGTTGTCGAACCCAAGGACGCCTTTTCCAAGTCCGAGATCCGCTTGTCGAACATCCCCGTCAATTCCTACGACCGCACGCCGGAGGATGAGCTTGCCCATTACTCCACCGAAGACTTCCTTCATATCTGGCAGGATATGTGCGCGATTCGCGAGTTTGAAACGATCCTGAACGAAATCAAGATCAAGGGCGCGTACAAAGGCGTGACGTACAACCATGCTGGCCCAGCCCACTTGTCCATCGGACAGGAAGCGGCCGCCGTGGGCATGGCATTTCTCCTTACGCCCGAAGATTATATTTTTGGATCGCATCGCAGCCACGGCGAGATCCTCGCCAAGGGCCTCTCGAGCATCCACAAGATCCCCGAGCAGCAGTTGTCAGACATCATTACGAAGTCTCGTGACGGGGCTATGCTGCAACCTGTTGCCCGCGAATACAAGGGACCAGTCCGGGAGACGGCCATCCGCGCATTTCTTTACGGAGCCTATTGCGAAATCTTCGCGCGTGATAACGGCTTCCAGCGCGGGCTCGGCGGCTCGATGCATGCCTTCTTCACGCCCTTTGGCATCTATCCCAACAATGCCATTGTCGGTGGTTCGGGATCCGTCGCACCGGGCGCGGCGCTCTACAAGCGAGTCAACCGCAAGCCGGGCATTGTCGTTTGCAACATCGGTGATGCGTCATTTGCCTGCGGCCCGGTATGGGAGGGCATCACCTTCTCGGCGATGGACCAGTACAGAAACCTGTGGGACCAGTCGCTGGGCGGAGGATTGCCGATCGTCTTCAACTGCATGAACAACTTCTACGGCATGGGCGGCCAGCCCAACGGCGAAACCATGGGCATGCAGTTCATCGCGCGCATTGGCGCCGGAGTCAATCCCGAGCAGATGCATGCGGAGCGCGTGAATGGCTACGATCCTCTGTCGGTGATCGACGCCTTCCGCCGCAAGAAGCAGATCCTTGCCGAAGGCCGCGGCCCCGTTCTGCTCGATACCATCACCTATCGCATCAGCGGCCACTCGCCCTCCGATTCATCCAGCTATCGCTCCAAGGAAGAAATCGAACAATGGCAGAGAGCCGATTCGATTACCGCTTACCGGCAGCGCCTCGTTGATGCCCACATCCTCACCGAACGCGAACTGGACAGCGCACGCGAGAGCATCGACGCCACAGTGTTCGACATGTTCCGCCTCGCCGTCGATCTCGAGCGCAGCCCGCGCATTACCATCGATTCTGATCTCGTCGAGAAGGTGATGTTCTCGAACCAGCGCGTCGAAAAGTTTGATGATCGCCAGCCCGAGTTTTTGCAGGACATCTCGGAAAATCTCCGCGTGAAGCAGATCAGCGGCAAGATCCGCACAGCCACTCAGGATGGCAAGCCCGTTCCCAAGATGAAGACCTACAACATGCGCGATGCGGTCTTCGAGGCCATGTTGCACCGGTTCTCCATCGATCCCACCATGATCGCGTTTGGCGAAGAGAACCGCGACTGGGGCGGCGCATTTGCGGTCTATCGCGGATTTACTGAACTGCTTCCCTACCATCGCCTGTTCAATTCGCCCATCTCCGAGGCTGCCATCGTGGGCGCCGCCGTGGGCTACGCCATGGCAGGCGGCAGAGTCGTGGCCGAACTCATGTACGCCGATTTCATGGGCCGCGCAGGCGATGAGATCTTCAATCAGCTCTCAAAGTGGCAATCCATGTCGGCCGGTGATGTGAAGATGCCTGTAGTGCTTCGCATCTCCGTCGGCGCAAAGTACGGCGCCCAGCACTCGCAGGATTGGGCGGCGATGGTCAATCACGTTCCCGGTCTCAAAGTGGTCTATCCGGTTACGCCCTACGACGCCAAGGGCATGATGGCCGCGGCCCTGGCAGGAACCGATCCCGTTGTGTTTTTCGAAAGCCAGAAAATCTATGACATCGGTGAAATGTTTGCCGAGCAAGGTGTCCCCGAGGGCCAGTACGAGATTGATCTTTCCGAGCCCTCCATCAAGCGCAAGGGCAAGGATCTAACCATCATCACGCTGGGCCCTGCCCTTTACACTGCCTTGGATGCCGCCGACCGATTGGAAAAAGAGTTCGGCCTATCGGCGGAGATCATCGACCTTCGGGCCATCAATCCAATCAATTACGAGACTCTTGTGACCTCCGTAAAGAAGACCGGCAAAGTAATTCTTATCAGTGACGCCGTCGAGCGGGGTTGTGTGCTGCAAACGGTGGCCACCAACCTCACGCAGCTTTGCTTTGATGATCTGGACGCGCCCCCCGTCGTGGTCGGTTCCCGCAACTGGATCACACCCGCACCGGAACTGGAAGCCATGTTCTTCCCGCAGCCGGAGTGGCTGCTCGATGCGATCCACGAGCGCATCCTGCCCCTCAAAGGCTATCGGCCGCACACCAATTACACGCTGGGAGAACTGGTGCGCCGCAGCCGCCTGGGAGTATGAGGGCGCAGTGAATTGCATCCCCGGTCTTCAATCAGATGAGTTGAGCAAAAGTCAGACCTGATTCCTTCACAAGCATGCAGGCCGGGTGATAGTGGACGAATTGGATGAAAAGAAGGTTAGGAGAAGAGATGTCGACTGAACAGCAAGGCGGCCAGAAGACCGTTGCATCGAAGATTGCGCCCG